>Ga0315282_10014930_pt1 | contig 11515 bp, 13 predicted proteins | sample YL17G07_20_MG_FD_203693 | JGI IMG/M metagenome (GOLD analysis project Ga0315282, IMG submission 203693) | Sediment microbial communities from Yellowstone Lake, YNP, Wyoming, USA - YL17G07_20 | ecosystem: Environmental > Aquatic > Freshwater > Lake > Sediment | place: USA: Wyoming | collected...
AATCATAAGCCAACAAGGTTATCGAGGGTTGGTATCACGAAGTCGAGACCCAGGCTCCTCAGGGTTTCCTTCATGGGTATCCCGCGTTCGTCGCATCCCCTCGCCGCGTACCATTCCTGCTTGTCGGCCTCGAATTGCTTCCTATTGTAGATCGCCGCCGGAGTCCCGGCCTTCGGACCCAGCGTCAACGGCTCCGTGAACACCCTCTCCGGCATGATGTCATCTCGGTCAGGCCTCAGCCCCTCACGGATGTTCCAGGCGCGCTCAAGGATGATTACCGTATTCGCGAGTGTATCGAACTCCGTCTTGTCGGCCAACATGTCCCACCCGGTCGCGGCCTTCAGCGCCCTGGATAGTGTCGGAAGTTGGATGCTGTTCGTATCGAATGTCAGGTTGCGCATGCATACGGTGAGGGAGTCCGCTACCGCTGTCCTGTTCTGGCCGTCTACGCTGGTGCCGTAGAGGTGGACGCCTCCGTGGTCGGACATGACGTAGCAAAAAGTCTCCCTCCTGTCTCTGTTGTTCCCGGCGCCGCCCACGCCCCACTCCACTCCCTTGCAGTGCATCGCGAACTTGTCTGAGCCCTTCCCCGTCTTCGCGGATGCGATGCGTACCCCTTCGGCCAGTAGGTTGCCGATTCCCTCCCTTCGGATGATCTTGTCCACCATCTTGAACATGGCCGGCACGTTTCCCCAAGTCAGCTCGATGCCGTCCAGGTCGTCTCTTGATAGGATCCCTTTCTCGTAGCACTCCATGGCCCATGAGAGTGTGTTTCCGGTGGAGATTGAGTCCAAGCCGTTGTGGTCGAGGTAGGAGCTCAGGGCGTATACCCCGTCCGGGTCGGTGACCCCGCAGTTGGGGTGGAGGAGGTCGGTTGAGTCGTAGTCGGGGATGTCGAAGGAGCCCGCCCACTCCCCCTTCCTGATCACCCCGAGTTGGTTGCACGGCATCGGGCAGCCGTAGCATCCCCTGTTCTTCACCCGTAGGCGGCTCTCGAATTGGAAGGCCCCTGCCTTCTCTATCTCGTCTCCCCAGTAGGATTCCTTCCAGTTCCAGAGGGGGCCAGTCGATGAGTCGCTTGAGCTGATGTTGGCGGTGGTTGAGCCCCACCTCTTCCTCATGTAGGTCGTCGCAGGGTCGCTGGTGAGCTCCCTGTAGACGGTTTTCTCTAGTTCCAGTAATGTATCGGGGTCCGCGACGGGTATGTCGAGGGTCCCCCTGACAGCTATGGCCTTCAGGTTCTTGCTGCCCATCACCGCCCCAGCACCGCACCTGGACCCCGAGTAGAAGTACTCGTTGTTGACGCAGGCGTACCTGACCATGTTCTCCCCAGCCGGGCCTATGGAGAGGACACGTGTGTGGGGGTCGAGCTCCTCCTTGAGCTTGACCTCGGTCTTGACGATGGATTGGCCCCAGAGCCCCTTGGCGCTCCTCACCTCTCCCTCGCCGTCGTGGACGTAGAGGTAGGAGGGCTCATCCGCCCAGCCCTTGACTATGATACCGTCGAAGCCCGCGTGCTTCAGCTCCGGCGCCCAGTTCCCCCCGGTCGCCGTGTGCCCCATGAGGTTCAGCCCAGTCGAGGTCGCGGTGAGAGGCGATTTGAAGCGGATGATGGTCCTGTTGCCACTCAGAAGCCCAGTGAGGGGACCCGTGAAGAACATGATCTGGTTCTCCTCATCAAAGCCCTGGACCATAGGATCCAGTCGATCCCACAGCAACTTGTTCATGAGGCCCCTTCCACCTAGGAAGCTCCTTGCGTCGGCCTCATCGAGGGTGAGGACGTTGACCTTGTTCTCGGTTAGGTCGACTTCAAGTACCTTTCCTGTGTATCCTCCCTTCATCCCTCACTCCTCCTCATCGATTCTCTTCCTCACGGGGTAGAACTGGTCAGCTATACGGTCGGCTATGAGGCGTGGGGGTTTCGCCAGGCGCTTCGGGAACCTCGAGATCGGGAGGAAGTGGAGAACGTCCGATGGGCAGTATTTAGCGCACTGGGGGTCGCCTCCGCAGAAGTCGCAGACCTGGGCCGTGCCTTTCCCTGGGTGGAAAGTGATGCACCCCCCTCTCCCGCTGTCTAGGCAGGCCTGGTTGCAGGCCTTGCACGATGTGCAGCTCTCGGCATCCACCTTCATCACGAAGGTCTTGGGATCGTAAGTCAGCGCCTTTGTTGGGCAGGCGTTCACGCAGGGGTGGTCCTCGCAGTACTGGCATAGTATGGGTACGTCGATGGGGCCGGGGTAGAGCTGGTAGATCTTGATCCGTGAGTAGGATGGGTTCCACCTCTCCTCGTGGCTCAGTCCACACATCTTCTCGCATATCCTGCAGCCGCTGCAGCCAGGGAGGTTGTGGTCCACGAATATCTGCATCGGGTTATTCACAAGGGTCCACTAGACGATCATCCCCTCCAACAGTTATATTAGGCATACATCCACCACTCTCTCACTGAGGCCGGAACTGTGGGGGAGCTCGTTTCAGTAAAGGTCTCGACGGCCCTGATGAGGAGCCACGAGCTCCCGGACGGGCTAAGGGTCACCTGGGAGGAGTCCGCCCCCGAACAAGTCTCCTACGCCGAGAGAGAGTTCTACAGGTACGTCAAAGAAGGCTGGATAGCCTTCAGCGAAGACGAGGAGGGAAAAAAACAGATACTGAGGTTTGACCCGAAGTTAGCCAGGATCGTAATGATCCCGCCGATAGGGGGAGGATGAGGGTTTGCTCGGTGAGTGCGCGCGTTTTAAGAGCGCGCTTATCGGGTGGAAGTGGGGATAAGACTATTGAGTCTTGATCTACTTCACCTTGATAGATTTATTAAAAATGGTTCCTACAACGTAAATGAGGATGAGGGTATCTTGATCAACATAGTCGTCTATGAGAGAGTGAAGGATCACGCCAAGTGGTTAAAGGGATTCAACGCAGACGCGCCTAACAGAAAAGGATCTATGGGTGGCACAATACTACAATTCGATGGAGACCCTAACAGACATTATATCGTGTTCGAGTTTAGTGACAAGGAGGCTCATGACTTCGTTAACTTTGCTAAGACGCCCATCATGCAGAAGGTATTCAAAGATGCTGGCGTCTTAGAACAGACAGTCCAGCTCTGCTCCACAGCAATCAAGGTTGATAAATGAAAATTGGGTTAAGCATCAATTATTCTATCTGATCCATGGACTAGTACGCGTTCTGAAGTGAGGATAAGGCAATGGCCCGTCAAATACCTTGGTGTAAGATGAGGCTTAATCCAAAGGAACTTTGTGGTTATGTCTTTGGAGCATTTGAGGAATCCAACTCCGCCACGTGTATTGACTAACAATTGAGTACCAGATGAAGATTAGGACGAGGTTATTGAGTGCATACGTACTCTTTCACGGATTAACACTCATATCCAAGCTTTCACCCCAGATGAGGGGGACGAAGCACATCCCCGTATCCTGAGGCACCGTATGGCTAAGCCACAGATCACCACCCCTCTCCTGCTCCAGGACGTTCCTGAACTTGCAGTCGAGGGTCTCCCTGCCATGGCCGAGCTCGTAGAGGTGAAGCGGCACCATGACGCGGCTCTGCGGTGCCAGTTTATAGTAATCCTCGGTGATCATATCGTCAACGTAATGAACGAGGTATAGGTCCACCCGTTTACCCGAGAGATCCGGTTTGGCATCCGAGAATAAGCCGTCCCCAGTGTGGAGGATACCGAAGCCCGAGGCCTCGACGTAGAACCAATCCGTCGGCGTCGCCGAGAAGGCGTCACCCAAACTATTCGAGTAGCCATGTTCCGCGGGGTAGGTCGTGATCCTGACACCCCTCACCATAATTGTTCCCCCCGGCTCCACACCGACCAATGCCTGAGCTGCCAAGGCTGACCCGGCTAGGACCTTGACCATGCTCTCACCATTAGAGTCCCTGACCAGGTTGTTCTGATTTGAGTAGTCAACCCTCACCCTCTCGTCAGCCACCACAATCTTAGCCCCAGCCCTCTCAGCCGCGGCCGCGACATTCGCGTCGAGGTGATCTCCATGTGGGTGTGTAATTATGAGGATGTCGAGGAGCCCTCCGACGTTGGCGATTGAGGGAGCCACGTATGTGCCTGCTACATCTATGCCTATGGTGGCGTTCGCCGTCTTGATGACGACCCCCATGTTGTATATGTACCAGACCCTCATGCTTCCCTCCGGGACGATGGTGGAGCGGATCTCTTCTATGGCTCGCTTTGTCCTGAGTTCGAGTAGATTCGCCACCGCGCCCTGATTGAGGGTGACTGGAAAATTCTTCGAGATGAAGTCGTCGAAGCTGAGAAGCGTGTTTTTACGGTCCTCGGAGCTGCTCCTCGGAGGGGTCTTCACTATTTCTTCATCTAGTGCTTTAACTTGGCTTCCACTCAGCTGCTCTGGGAGGAAGGGTGTCTTCAGCCAGATGACGAAACCGAGTGCAGCAATTAGAAGTACCGCGACTAGTATCAGATGGATTCTATTCAATCCCACTAGACAGACCTTCACATAATCCTATTTTCATGTGGGTCTCAATAACCTGTCTATTCGAGTAGATGGTTGTACATTAGATGAGGCCTAAGTCAAAGTGAATTTGGGTTAAGATTTTCGAGTATCAGGTGGAAGTGAGGATAAGACATTCGCTGCTAAATTACTTGTACGGTAGATGAGGCTTATACCAAAGTAACTTTACGCAGACTGTATAATCACCAATCCTTTCTTGTAAAACTTCTCCCACAATAAAGACAAACACTTGTTCGACCTGGATCAGGTATTAACTCAGTCGAAATTTCCTTGTGACAATATGGACAATAGTAATGCGTGACTTGGCCGGGCTAATCAAAATGCCTCCACGACGACACAGCGATGGCTGATAAGAAGAAGTAAAGACCAAAAATGCCTAAAAATAGAAGCCCTAATTGTAGAGGCTGAAGCTGCGAAGCAAGGTTATCTACGTAACCAGAGAGCGCGTGCGCGCATCGGGTGGGACTCAGGATAAGGCTGTTGAGAACAGGGCCTGTCCCTCAGAACAATTATCCCGAAGAATCAAGAGTGCTCAGGCGAGATTACCGCGCTGATCACGCTTTGGCGCAATCAGCTGGAGAGTGCAGGTTACTCGGTCAGCCAAAGCCAGCCAAGCTCCTTCGCAGCCCACTCCTCACGGCTCCGCGGCTTTCAGGTCTTCCGCTGCTTCGGCCTTTCGTCCGCTCCCACCTGGGCAAAGTAATCACAGCCGCTGGAGTATAAGCGCGTTCCATACACCCATGCTATCATTACGCGGTCTCGCAGCCATCATTAACGGCCATATATGCCCTGTATCAATCAATAACGAGCCAGGGCCTAAATGCCCCACTATATTGCGTCGGTTGCTGTACGTGGCGAGTCACGGTTGAGTATCAGACTGAAGTGAGGATAAGGCTATGTAGAAGACATCCACATTACCTCTCCCAAGTATAACAGAAATCGCAGTAAGGAGCGCCCCGCATCAACGTCCCCTTCCTCGTCAACCTCAGCTTCGGGTTCACCAGCTCAACCTCAACCAAGTCAAAACAACAGTTCCAGAGATAACCAATATCTGGGTCACCGAGCTCCTTCCAAGTCTTGGCCCAGAGACAGCTGTGAACCCTGAACTCGTACTTATAATCCGATGCCTCAGTTTTCTCCATTATTAGAGCCCTATCATAGAGCGGATTATCCCCAGCACTGACCTCGATGAAGTCTCGAAGGCTCTCTATCTTCTTGCCACTGTATACTTTCTTTACGTATTCTTCAGCGAGTTCCCTACCAACTTTCCTCAGGATGCTGTGAGCTTTCTCTTTTCCAAGCTCCTTCTCCATTGTCCGAGCCATCATCACTACGTTGACGTTTGGTATGTACCATGGTATGTTGAAGTACTCCTCGGCGGTGACATTCATCTTCTCCTTCCACTTTGGTTTCCCAGGGACTTTAACAGACATTCATCAGACACCTGTCTTAGTATCAGGTGGAACTGAGGATAAGACTATTGAGTGGTATAGCCCTACTTCTCTGTCAACTCATACGACCAGTCAATCTTCGCCTTACCACTCACCGTCAACGACACCGTACAATACTTCTCAACCAAACCCAGAGCACGTTCAAGGTTTGCCCTGTTGATTGACCTACCCTCAACTAGGTACTTGATGTGGATGTGGTTGAAGTAGTCATCCGGAGGAGGCGTAGTCTCCCCTGTAACCTCAACGTTTATGCTCGTGATGTTCTGGGTGAGGTCTTTCCTCATCTTCTCGATAATGTAGAAGAAGGTGGCTAACGCGCAGCCACCCACTGCTGAGAGAAGCACCTTTCCTGGACTCATTCCCCGAAGAATATCGCCTTCGCTCTTGGGCGAGTCAATGATGAATGATTGGCCTTCTGGGGTGTAGGCTAGGTAAGTTCCCTTCTCGATCCACTTAACGTTGACCGTTGAGACCATACTAATTCCAATATTGGTTAGTGAGAAGTTAGGATAAGTCTATTGAGTAACACGACCCCAAAGCATGGCAGGGTGCCCCTTGGCGTCCCTCATCTTCACCATCTCAGTATATAGAAACTCAAAGTCCCTATAGATCTGAGGCGCGGAGTAATTAGCCCTCCAGCCTGTAACCAGTGGTAGAAACTTCTCCCACAAAGCGATTGATCCAGCATATGTCAAGTCGTACACTAATTCAGAGTCTATCAATCCGTGTCTGAGCAGAGTCCCTATGCCATCGTATAGCATGAATATGGTAGCGTGTTTCCCGTTCTCAACCGCGTTTTGGAAGGGCCCATATTTGCGCATATAATCCTCATAGTCGCTCCACTTCCACTGGTGCACTATTTCCTCGAAGTCGGTTTGGAACTCCTTCGAGGCCATGGTCTGGAATATGCCCATGAAGAGCTGCGCTTGGCGGGTTTCGAGGGTCTGCTCCTGGGCTTTTATGGCTAGGGCGGAGTTTCTTTGGCTTATCCTCATGTTGTAGACGTAGTAGAAAGCTGCTACGAGTACTCCCGTCGCTGCCACCATGTAGTAGGCGGCCTGGATCTCAGCTAGATCAACCAATCAATCTCACGGAGAAGTATCAGGTCGAAGTGGGGATAAGACTAATGCTCCTCCGCAGGAGTCGGGGCTTGCGAGCTTGAAACATCCTCGGCTGCGTCGCATATGAGCACACTCTAGGCTTTCAGCTTCTTGGCGAGCCAGGCGAGCTTCCTGCCGAAGTTCCTGATGGTCTGCACACCCTCCTCATCCCCAGCCACCTCACCCGCCTCGTCGGCAACGGCAACGTTCCAGTATGTTGACCCGGGAACGATCATTCCGTGGATCATGAAGAAGAACATCAGCTGGGCGAAGGTGAAGTTCTTCCCGGCCCTCCTCGCGACCACTATCGGCCCACCGACCTTGTTCTCGAACGGGTTCACCCGCCTCGAGACGTAGCACCTGCTGATCAGGCCCGTCATCAGCGGCGTGGCGGCGCCGAACCAGACGGGCGTGGCGAGGATGAAGCCGTCAGCTTTCACCATCTCCTCGTGGATGGCTTGGAAGTCGTCCTTTATCCTGCACTCCCCGGTTGTGCGGCATGATCTGCAGGCGTCGCATGGGGCTATCTTCTTCCTGGATAGGTGTATCAGCTCCGTCTCTATACCTTCCTTGGCGATCTCCTCCAGAGCGATCTCTGTGAGGGCCTCGGTGTTTCCACCCTTCCTGGGGCTTCCTACTATTCCGAGTATCTTCATCGTGAGTATCTAGAGCATACGTCTAAAAGAGCTTACACGCACGCATATGATCACCGTGTAAATATCTGGTCTAACAAGGATAGGATTAGGGTTCACACACACGACACCCTTCTACCTAGGAATGCCTATGTTTAGGTGGATGAGAACGCCCCTCTCCTAGCGGGGGAAACTAGGGCGCAGCGATTAATAATTGGTTGACCCAGCTTCATTCATAATCCCGACACGAAAACGTCCGAACGACTCAGGCTACGCGTCCCCCACCTTCTTGAACTCGGCCACGACGTCCGGGCGTCCTTTTACACCAGCCACCGCCTTAAGGCTGTACTCGAGGGGGCCGCCGTGGACGGAGATGTAGCGAGGAACCAGCACATCGAACGGGAAGGCCATCTCCGCGCCCTTACCTACTTCGCATCCTCCGTGTATCGGAATGTGCTGGTCATGGTGCAGCATCTCGTGAGTGACGTTGTGGGTCCGGTAGTTCCCCTTGCTGTCGCGGACCCTCTCCGGTGCCGTGTAGTGCTCAACTATCCTTAGTTCTAGGCGTACCTCGTCGACCTTGAAGGAGTCGCTTGAGGTGAGGACTGCGGTTCCCTTCGCAGGTGACCCGACCTTGAGGACTCCCTCCAGGTTGAGCTTCATCTTCGCGTCCAGCGGAACTAGCCTCTTTAGGAAGCCTATGGTGGCACATCATTTAATTAAATATAAAAAATATACGAGGCCGGTGCGCGCTGGGCAGGCGTGGGGGAGATCGTTTCGGTCAGGGTCTCGACGGCTCTGATGAGAAGCCACGAGCTCCCTGATGGGCTCAGAGTCACATGGAATGAGTCCTACGCCGAGCAGGTCTCCAAGGCGTAGAGAGAGTTCTACAGGTACCTCAGGGAAGGGTAGATAGCGTTCATAGAGGATAGGGAAGGAAAGAAACAGGTGCTGAGGTTCGACCCGAAGATGGTCCGGATCGTTCTGATACCCCCGATAGGAGGAGAATGAAGTCTCTTCTGTACGCGTGGGCTCCGAGCGCGCGCCGCCACACGGGATGAAGATGAGGACTATGAGTAGTCTTCAGCCCTACATCGTAACTGCGACGGCGCTCAGGTTAATCAGCCGGAAGCTGACTCTCCCAATGACTGCTAGCAGTGTGTATCTTGGGATCTAATCTCGTCTGCAGCGAATAACAGTTATATTTTCACTGATGGGTAAAACCCGTATAGATTGGACTTAAACAACGAGACGAAGACCGCTATCGCAGCCTGGGGTGCCATGCTCATGGTCAGCTCCCTCACACTAGTTATCTGGAGGCAGTTTAGCAACGGCGAGCCGTCCTGGTGGCCATTACCCGTAGCCGCAGTACTATTAACGGTCACGGCTCTCGCCTTCTGGGCTGCACCGCTCAGACCGATACGGAGCTACCTGATAATACTCACAATTTTCCTCATCCTGGGCTATGGCGGAGGCTGGCAATCCGGCCTCATCCCCATCATCAAGGGAAGCGAACCCTGGCTGAGCCTCGTCGGTGGCTCATCCTGGGCGATATCAGCCCTCGCCTTACACCTCCTAAGGCTGGTCATCCCCGCCGCGGTCCTAAGCTATCTGCTTATCAGGGGGGCCAGCCTCAGAGACCTGTTCCTTGCGTGGGGAGACCCTAAGGCCCCTGTGGAACCCTCGAGGCTGATAGGAATGAAGAAGCCTGAGCCGTGGACGAGGATCGGCTCCATCTTCGCGGTCGTCTTCGCCGCGGGAACGGTCACCTATATCATCCTGACAGTGCATCCTTCACTTGATCTGCTATCCCGAGTAATCCCTCTCTTGCCCGTCGCGGTAGCCATCGCAGCGATGAACTCGTTCAACGAGGAGTTCACCCTAAGGGCGGGGCCCCTCTCCCAGCTCGTGCCGGCGGTGGGGAAGAGGCAGGCCCTGTTGTTGACCACGGCCTTCTTTGGGCTGGGCCACTTCTACGGCATCCCCAGCGGAGCCGTCGGCGTCGTCCTCTCGGGGTTCCTGGGGTGGTTCCTGGGCAAGAGCATGCTGGAGACCAGGGGCTTCGTGTGGGCGTGGCTGATCCACTTCGTCATGGACTTCTTCATATTTACCTCCCTTGCCATGACTTCCCTTTGAATAGAGTTCGAGGGTCAACCTATCTGGAAAATATTAAAGGTCAAGGAGTAAATCCAGTCACATGGCAAAGTCAAACCCGATACCCACAGATAAGGCAATTGAACTGTGCAGGGAGTACAGGGACTCGCATAAGGTACGCTTGTTCAGCCAATGTTGGGGCTGTATAAAATTCTCGAAGGAGCCAAACAAAATGTGTTTCTATAAGCCCCCTGAAAACCGTGGATGCAGATACATCAACGAGCTCTTCGATCGTTAACTGCGTACTTGTCGCCCTGATTGTTAGGCGCGCGAGCTTAGGATGAGGCTATGGAGAAGCAGTTGAGAAATTTCTCAAGTCCTACCTTGGCGAGGACCCCTGAATGACTACTTTACCCTTGAAAACCCGCTTGCTGAGTCCGGAATTGAGTATCTTCAAAACCATGCCCTGCGCCCTTTCCCTACCGATGAAGGCCCCTAGAGAGTAGTGTAAGCTGAAACCCACCAAGGTAGGTAACACATAGCTGTAATAGTGTGGTTGGGTACCAGTCACGACGCCGTAGACGATGTCCACAAGAGAAAGCACAACGGTCAACCCGAACAAAGCACCAAATGATTTGAACAAAATATCCATGTGAAACGGAGCCGCGTTGACACTCGTCACCTTAAACTTGTAAAAGTATGGCAGGACGATCGAAGGAACAAGCCCCGCCACGACCACAAAGAAGACGATAACCGGAATAATTTCAATAGAGTAGGTCAAAGAGCCCATAGCTGTAGGCTTAATAAAAATATCCAAGACGCCCAACACATTCTTGAGCATTGATAACGCTGACTTGAAAGTGATATCTGTAGTGGTGTCTAAATAATGGATGTTCAAAGCGAGTGCCAACGAAGTCAAAGAGACCAGCGCTGGAATATAGAGTAGCGAAGCATCACTCATGATCCCCTCACCATTAGCCCGAGTCTCCTCCTTGACATCTAATGCGTGGTTGGATCCATTCAATCGTGAAATGAACTCAACTAGCCCCACAGAGTATTTGCCCCCCAAGATAACAACGGAGACATATCCAAGTAGAAAAGCCGAAGTCCCCCCCGCGAACGTTAACCCAAAAGCGACCAACTCAATGTAATTCGCAGCGCCAATCCGAGGTCTAAAGGTTAAAAATATGGCTGTGATGTAGAACAGCGTGATCAATACAAAGGATAAGATGACAGCTACCTTTTGTTTCCCGGACATCGCCATATTCAAAAACTATCAACAAAATTGTTATTAACTTTTACAAAAACAACTATCCGCGCGCGATGGCAAGGATCATTCGCGCGTGCCACGATGCCCTCAAAGACTAAAAACACCTAATTGCGTGCGCAATCCCCTCTCTCTTACCGGACGCGGTTTTCTTAAGCTCGGATAATAATACTATTACGAAATGTACATAGTAAATCCACCCGAATCAGTCAGGGAACTAACCAAGTTAAACCCATTTGACAGGTTCACCGATGGTCGACCGAGGGTACCAGATGACCTGATCGAGCGGATGCAGCTTGTCACAACGGAGGAGGCGTGGAGCGTTTTGAATGCCAAGGGTTACCGAAACCAATTCGAGGGTGACTGGTTTTGTACAAATCCCAATAGACTCCTCGTAGGTCGAGCCGTCACAGCTGTGATGGTTCCCAGCAGACCTGACTTGAACGAGACAATTAAGGAGCTTGGT
>Ga0315282_10014932_pt1 | contig 11514 bp, 8 predicted proteins | sample YL17G07_20_MG_FD_203693 | JGI IMG/M metagenome (GOLD analysis project Ga0315282, IMG submission 203693) | Sediment microbial communities from Yellowstone Lake, YNP, Wyoming, USA - YL17G07_20 | ecosystem: Environmental > Aquatic > Freshwater > Lake > Sediment | place: USA: Wyoming | collected...
CAAACGCAAAATGAATTTTAGTATTAAGCAACGAATAAGCAATAACAATGAGCTTCGGCAATTTAGTGATGTTTTGACAAAGATAATACAGCGGTACTAAAACGCCATGATCTAATTCCGAGGTTTGGAGAAGTCTGACGAGCAAGTTGTTGGCTAAAGCTGTGTTTCTAATTTGTTCAATTAGCGCTTGACTGTTCTTAAATTTTTGGACGATTTCCGGGTGGCCAAACTGGCGAAAGTCGCCGCTCAAAATTTGGCCGTCTAAAATAGTCATATGGTTTGGGTCAATTGAGCCATGGGGTGTAATCACAATAACTGTATCTGTGTGTGATTGACTAAAATAATCAGCCAATCTTTTCATGGCTGAAATTGTCTTTTGGCATTTTTTGATTTGGGTGCCGCCAATTTCAGGAATGATAATTGGTGGATGTGGACAAATTGAGGCGAAAGATAACATGACAAAAAGTGCAAAGTGTAAAATGTAAAGCGCAAAATGATAATGTAAATTGTTAAATGCTATCTTTTATTTTCAATTTTGAATTTTGATTTATCATTTTGCATTTTGATATTTGCTTTTTGCATTATCGCAATACAATATCTAATTTTTCTCCACACTTATCACAAATGCCATCTTTGTCTAATCGAATAACTTCATATCCCCGACGGTCAATCATTTTAGTTTTGCATTTGGGGCAATAGGTGTCTTCGGAAGCCAGACCTGGCACATTGCCTGAATACACGTATTTTAAGCCGGCTTTGAGCCCAGTGTCGCAAGCTATCTCCAAAGTTTCTACGGGTGTGCGCGATAAATGATGCAAGCGCGCGGAAATCGCTGGTTCAAATTGGCTGATATGCCAAGGCGTTTCTTTGCCTAGATCATTAGCAATAAAATAAGCCATTTTAGCAAACATATCTCTGGAATCTGATAGCGTGGGGATGCTTAAAGTAGTGATTTCTAACCAAACATCAGCTTGTTTAAAGGCGCGCAAATTTTCTAAAATTGGCTCAAGCCGCGCGCTACAATTTCGGCGATAGGACTCATTATCAAAAAATTTTAGGTCAATATTAATGGCGTCTAAATAAGGCAAGATGAGTTCACGAGTTTGTGGGCTCATAAAGCCATTAGATACCCAGCAGTTTTTTAAGCCAGCCGCGCGAGACAATTTCATTGTGTCTAAGGCATATTCTAAATAAACTGTGGGCTCGGTGTAAGTGTACGAAATACTTGGACAGGCATTATCTTGGGCTTTTTTAACGATTTCTTCAGGCAGCAATTTTTCGCCAAGTGTCATAATTTCTTGGGTGGATAATTTTTCTTTGGTTGATTGGGAAATTTCCCAGTTTTGACAATTAGAACAATTTAGGTTGCAACCAAGCGTGGCCACAGAAAAAGTTTGGCTAGCGGGTAAAAAGTGGAAAAATGGTTTTTTTTCAATCGGGTCAATTTGGCTGGCAATGGCCTGACCATACGTTAATAAAATTAATTCGCCATTTTTGTTGCCACGAATGCCACATTTGCCGCGATACCCGGGTTTGATAGTGCAATAATGGCTGCACGTTTGGCAGCGCACTGAATTATCATTTAATTTTTCGTAAATATAAGCTTGTTTTTGCATGGTGTTAAGGAATTAAGACATGGTGTTAAGGAATTAAGAATAGAGAATTAAGAATAAAGGGGGAGAAAAACATTGTTTGTAATTCGCGTCGCTTAATTCTTTATTCTTAATTCTTGTCTCCATTTTACCATTGACAAAATAACAAGGCAAGGGTAAATCAATTAATAGTTTTTTAAATTGACGAGAAAGGCAATTTAAGCTAAGATTACAATAAGTAGAGGAGGTCAGGCGAAAGCCTGACACCGTGTCGCGCTTTCGTGCGACCTCCAAAGTCAAGCTTTCGCTTGCCCTCCAAAATTACTATGGATAATTTTGTTCAAAATGAGCATAAAATTTTAGAATTTTGGCAAAAGAATCGGATTTTTGACAAACTACGCCAGAAAAATAAAGGCAAAAAACCTTGGTCTTTTTTAGATGGGCCAATTACGGCTAATAATTCTTTGGGTGTGCATCATGCTTGGGGTCGGACACTCAAGGATTTGTTTCAAAGGTATTGGGCTATGAAGGGTTATGATCAACGTTGGCAAAATGGCTTTGACTGTCAGGGTCTTTGGGTAGAAGTTGAAGTGGAAAAGGAATTAGGTTTTAAAAATAAAAAAGACATTGAACAATATGGTATTGAGAAATTTGTGGTTAAATGTAAAGAAAGAGTTCATAAATATTCAATGCTTCAAACTCGTCAACTAATTCGTTTGGGCCAATGGTGTGATTGGGGCGATTGGAATACAGATTTAGCAGACCCTAATTGGCTAGGCAAAAGTCATTCTTATTACACGATGTCAGACGAAAATAATTACGCGATTTGGCATTTTTTGAAAAAATGTTTTGATCAAGGATTGCTATACAAAGGTTATGACGTGGTGCCGTGGTGCCCAAGATGCGGCACTGCCATTTCCCAGCATGAAATTTTAACCGAAGAATATAAAGAATTAACGCATCAAGCGGTGTTTGTAAGGTTTAAAGTAATAGATCATCGGGTTAAACCCGATGATGACAAAAATGCTAAAATGGGCGATACTTATTTTCTTGTCTGGACCACAACGCCATGGACATTGCCAGCCAATGTGTTTTTGTCAGTACACCCCGATTTACTTTATACTAAAGTCAAAGACAACAAAGGCGATATTTATATTTTGTTAAAAGATAAAGCCAATTTAATTGAAAATGGTCAAGTTTTGGAAACCTTTGTAGGCAAGAAACTAGCTGGTTTAAAATATCAAGGCATATTTGATGAATTGTTGGCTGTTAAAGAGTCATTTAAAAATTATCAGCATCAGGTTTATTTATGGAAAGACGTGACTCAAGAAGAAGGCACGGGCATCGTGCATTCAGCTCCTGGTTGCGGTCAAGAAGATTTTGCTTTAGGCAAAGAATTGGGCTTGCCAGTGGTAAATCCCACGGATGATGAGAGTCGTTATCGTGAGGGCTTTGGTGAGTTAACTGGTGGGTTTGTCGGTGCCGCCGCGGTGCGCGACTGGATTTTTAATAATTTGTCGCAAAAGGGTTTAGTTTATAAAATACAAGATTATACGCATCGTTACCCGACTTGCTGGAGGTGTAAACAGGAATTGATTTTTCGTTTAGTTGATGAATGGTATATTTCAATGACTTCGTCATTGAAATTAAAAATTAAAAGCTTGTCCTCCGCGCAAGCGGAGGATCAAAAATCAAAAATAACGAACAACCTAAGAAAAGAATTAATAATGTCTGCCAAGAAAATCAAGTGGATCCCAGATTTTTGTTTGGAGCGGGAGCTTGACTGGTTGCGAAATATGCACGATTGGTTAATTTCTAAAAAGCGTTATTGGGGTTTAGCTTTGCCAATTTTTGAATGCCGAAGGTGCGGCCATTTTGAAGTTATTGGTTCGCGAGAAGAATTGAAAAAGCGGGCAGTTCAAGGCTGGGATGAATTTTTGGGCCATTCGCCGCATCGGCCATGGATAGATAAAATTAAAATTAAATGCCAAAAATGCGGCAAGTTAGCTTCGCGAATTCCCGATGTGGGTAATCCATGGTTGGACGCTGGCATTGTGCCATTTTCAACAATGAGTCGCGATAATCGGTCGCAAAATATACCGTATTTTCATAATCAAAAAGCAGAATGGCAACCGTGGTTTCCGGCGGAGCTCGTATGCGAATCTTTTCCAGGCCAGTTTAAAAATTGGTTTTATGTTTTATTGGTAATGAGCCAAGTTTTAGAAAAAAAGTCGCCATTTAAAACTTTGTTGGGTTATGCGTCAGTAGTTGACGAAAAAGGCGAGGAAATGCATAAATCCAAAGGTAATGCCATTTGGCTTGACGAAGCCGTGGAAAAAATTGGCGCTGATGTGATGCGCTGGATGTATATGGGTCAAAATCCGGCCTTAAATATGCGGTTTGGCTACAATATCGCTAAAGAAGCCCAAAGAAAATTGTTAATTTTGTGGAATTGTTATAGTTTTTACCAAACTTATGCTGACAGTGAAAAGCGCAAAGTGAAAAGCGCAAAATTACAACTTAAAGATAAAAACATATTAGATGTTTGGATTATTTCACGGCTTAATGGGTTTGTCAAAGATATTACTACGAGTTTGGATGAGTTTGATATGGCACGGGTGGCCACAGTCATTGAGGATTTTTTTATTAATGATTTGTCTTTGTGGTATATTAGACGTTCGCGCAAAAGATTAGCCGTGGATGCTGGAGCAAAAGATCGTGCGGCGTGTGAGAAAACCTTGTATAGTGTTTTATTAACGCTATCGAAACTTATTGCGCCGGTCATGCCGTTTTTAGCCGAAGAAATGTATCAAGGATTAAAAATCAGCAAAATGCCAGAGTCGGTGCATTTATGCGATTGGCCAAAGGCAGATGTTCAAGTAATTAATCGGGCGTTAGAAAAGCAAATGGATTGGGTGCGCAATACGGTATCTTTGGCGTTGGCTAAAAGGGCGGAATTAGGAATTGCGGTAAGGATGCCGTTGTCTGTTTTAAAACTCAAAACTCAAAGCGAAAAAGGCAAAGCCACAGCTAAAAGTGAAAAGCTATTAGATTTGATTAAAGATGAAGTTAATGTTAAAAAAATTGAATTTATTGTTGGTTTGTCTGAAGAAGTGGGATTAGATACAACAATGACTCCAGAATTAAAATTAGAAGGCCAACAGCGTGAGTTAGTGCGGCAAATTCAGGATTTACGGAAAAAAGCTGGCTTGCAAGTGAGTGATCAAGCAGTGGTGGAATACGATTTAACAGATAAAACCAAGGGGGCAATTTTCAATTTTGATCTCAAAATTTATCATTTATCAACTACTAAATTACAAATTTCAGGTAGTATGAAAAATCAAAATCCTTTAGCCGAAAAAATAATTGAAATTAACGGCCAGAAAATTGTTTTGAGGATTTTTAAAAGTTCTACGGCCTCTTGAGGCCGGCCAACCGCTGTCGAGACAGCGTAGACAAAAAATAAACCCGGCTCTTTGATGAGTCGGGTTTTTGGTTCTATTTTTGCTTGTGGCATTTTTATCATATTGATTTTAGCACGTTCGTTCTATGGCCTTAGCTGTTTTTTTCTCCAGATACTCAAGTAGTGCCTTCTCGTTTTGTTCAACGTTTGGATTGGTTTCTGGTAGTATACCCTCCAAGACCGCCGTTACAATTTCATAAGTCTTTGCCATTTCGAGGTTTTGTGCGGTCTGATACATTTTACGCCTAGATTCGAAATATTTGACTTTTGCTTGGATACATTCTCGGCGTGCCGTATCTATAGCCGCCTTTTCAGCCAGCGCTTCTATAAAGGAGATTAAAGTTGGCTTTTCGGATCTGGGCATTTCAAAATAGCGTTGTGTGGAAATTTTGGCGATAGCGTCGTGAACTTCAAGATAATCATCGGGGCGATGATCGTCTATACTACCAAGTTCTTGGGCGGTTTTTTCTAATAATGCGATTACTGGATCTTTTCTTTCGGACATTTTAAACCTCCTAATTTGATAGGGTTGATAATTTTAGGAACTACGAAACAGGAAATTAGAAAATAACATATTTGATGGTAGAACGCAAGTTTTTTGGTTGTTTTGAGGATTTGGGGTATAATAAATAATTTGTCATTCCCGCGAAAGCGGGAATCCACGGATGGTTAGTTAATTATCGTATAGATTCCCGTTTTCACGGGAATGACAGCGCACAACGGGGATGACAATGAAATTTTATGGCGTCAGAAGAAGCGAAATATTTTAATGCGTTTAATCAAATCCAGGAGGTAGGCGCTAGGACATTTAAAAAGTTGCTGGCGGGTTTTGGTAGTATGGAAAATGCTTGGTCTGGGATAACAAGAGCGAGAAACACAGAGTCATTGCGGGCATTGGGTATTAAGCCACCTGTGATGGAAAAAATTATTCAACAAGCCGTAGGCATTAATCCGGACGCGGAAATAGAGCGAGTGCAAAAATTAGGATTGAATATTTTAACAATTAATGACGAGATTTATCCAAAACGGTTAAAAGAAATTTATGATCCGCCGGGAATTTTGTATTATTATGGCAAACTAAGTCCAGCTGATGATCTATCTATCGCGGTGGTGGGTACGCGTCGGTTATCATATTATGGCAAACAAGTTACACCGCGCTTGGCGTATGATCTAGCACAAGCCGGGCTGACGATTATTTCTGGCATGGCTAAGGGTATTGACACTTTGGCGCACAAGGGTGCTTTAGAAGCTAATGGACGCACACTAGCAGTGATTGGCTCGGGGTTAGACGAAAAAAGTATTTATCCGCGAGAAAATTTACGTTTAGTTAAGGAAATTAGCCAACACGGAGCAGTGATGAGTGAATATCCAATTGGTGTTGCCGGTTTGCCCCAGCATTTTCCAGCACGAAACCGCATTGTGGCTGGTATGTGTTTGGGGGTTTTGGTGGTTGAAGCGCCAGAAAAAAGCGGGGCCCTTTTGACTGCCCAGCACGCTTTAGCTCAAAATCGTGATGTGTTTGCCGTGCCAGGTTCTATCTTTGATCAAAATTCCCAAGGTCCTAATAATTTAATTAAAATGGGCGCTAAATTGGTAACATGCGCCCAAGACGTATTAGATGAATTGCAGCTTGGCGTAGTAGCTGAAAAATCGCAGGCGCGCCGTGTTTTAGCGGATACAAAAGAAGAAGCGCAAGTATTGGAATTTTTGAGCCATCAGCCATTACACATTGACAAATTAGCCAAATTGACTAAATTAAACACGTCTGTCTTATCCAGTTGTTTGGTGTTAATGGAAATGAAAGGCAAGGTTAAGGATTTAGGGGGGATGAACTATGTGGTTGGACGCTGACGGCTTACGGCAGACAGCTTACTGCTGGATAACGAGTCGTTAGTTGTCAGCTGTTGGCCGTTTGCTGTAAGCCGTAAGCTAATTTATGAAACTCGTTATCGTAGAATCGCCAACTAAAGCAAAGACTATATCCCAATTTTTAAAGGGCGGTTTTAGGGTAGAATCTTCTTTTGGTCACGTGCGAGATTTACCGCGTACTAAATTAGGCGTTGATGTGGACCATGATTTTGAGCCGCAATATGTGATTCCCAAAAAAGCTTTGGCGCATGTTAAAGAGTTACAAGCGGCAGCAGAAAAATCTGATAAAGTCATTTTGGCTACTGACGAAGATCGCGAAGGTGAAGCCATTGCTTGGCACTTACTGCAGGCCTTAAAATTGGGTAAATTTCAGGCGGCTGATGCAGTCAAAACTATAGTCAAGACTAAAACAAAAAAACTGTATTCGCGAATTGTATTTCATGAAATTACTGAGAAAGCAATTGAAGCTGCTTTAAGCAAGCCGCGGGACTTGGATTTAAATTTGGTTGACGCGCAGCAAGCGCGACGAGTCTTGGATAGATTGGTGGGCTATAAACTGTCACCATTTTTATGGAAAAAGGTTGCTAAGGGATTGTCAGCTGGTCGGGTGCAGTCAGTAGCTGTGCGCTTGATTGTAGAGCGCGAACGAGAGATTACAGCATTTAAGCCCGATGAGTATTGGGAGATTGTCGCCTTGCTGCGCAAACTCAAAACTCAAGGTTCAAAAATCAAAAATGAACCATTTGAGGCAAGACTAATAGAAAAGGATGGAAAGTTGATTGATAAATTGGGTATTAAGAATCAGGTTGAAGCTGATCAGATTGTTAAAGATTTACAATGGGCGGAATATCAAGTAGTGGCCATTGAAAAAAAAGAAGTTAGGCATTCGCCGTTGGCACCGTTCACTACGAGTACCTTACAGCAAGAGGCTGCGAATCGTTTAGGTTTTTCAGCGCGACAAACCATGAGATTAGCCCAGCAACTTTACGAAGGCGTGTCTTTGGGGCAAAAAGCTGTGGGTTTGATTACTTACATGCGTACTGATTCGGTTAGTTTATCTGGAGAATTCTTATCCGCGGCCACTAAACTGATTACTGAAAAATTTGGTCAAAATTATCATCAAGTGCGCCAATACAAAACAAAATCTAAGTCAGCTCAAGAAGCTCACGAGGCTATCAGACCAACTTCAGCTAGTCGATCTCCAGAAACGATAAGTTCTTATTTAAATAAGCATCAATATCAGCTTTATGATTTAATTTGGCGGCGCGCCTTGGCCTCGCAAATGGCGCAGGCTGTTTTTGATGCTACTAAAATAGATATCGGCGCGAAAAATTATTTATTTCGAACTAACGGCTCCATGATTAAATTTAACGGCTTTTTGAAGCTTTATCCGTTGCGAGCCAAAGAGAATATTCTACCGGAGTTAAGAGATAAAGAAATTCTAGAATTGGTCAAATTAGATCATTCGCAACATTTTACACAACCACCAGCGCGTTATTCAGAAGCCACTTTAGTTAAGGCGTTAGAAGAATATGGTATCGGTCGGCCATCAACTTACGCGCCAATTATTTCCGTAATTCAAGATCGAGGTTATGTGGCAAAAAATGAACAGCATAAGTTTATACCAACAGAAATCGGCTTTATGGTTAGTGATATTTTAGTTGAAAATTTTCCCAAAATTGTGGATTTAAATTTTACGGCGAAAATGGAAGCTGATTTAGACGAGATCGCTGGCGGACAAAAACAGTGGGTGCCGGTCATCAGAGATTTTTACGAACCATTTGCTAAAGAGCTTAAAGAAAAGTATATTCAAGTTAAAAAACAGCCGACTATTGAAGCAACAGATCGTAAATGCCCGCAATGTGGTAAACCCCTAATAATTCGTTTAGGCCGTTTTGGTAAGTTTTATGCTTGCTCTGGTTTCCCAGAATGTCGTTTTACCGAGGCCTTAATCCAGAAAGATAGTAAGACCGGCGTTAAGTGTCCTAAATGCGGCGTAGGCGAAATCATTGCTAAAAGATCGCGAAAGGGTAAAGTTTTTTTCGCTTGTGATAAATGGCCTAAGTGTGATTATGCTTTGTGGAATAAGCCCACTGGCGAAAAATGTCCGCAATGTGGGGATATGTTAGTTGAAGCAGGCAAAACCGTTAAATGTTCTAAAAAAGAATGTTCGTTTAAAAAGGCAAATGAGTTGACACAAGGGGCAGAATAAGCATATGTTTAATTTTGTTGTGTTTTATTGTTGTTTTGCGGTTTAATTGATGTTCGTTTATCAATCTAAAATCTCAAATTTTAAATCTGAAATTAATAAGCCGCTGTGGCGAAACTGGCAGACGCGCAGCACTCAAAATGCTGTGAGAGCAATCTCATGTCGGTTCGACTCCGACCAGCGGCACAGATTTTAATTGCTTTTTAAAAAACAAATGACAAATAATCCTAAAATTATTTATGAAAATGATGATATGGTAGTTGTTAATAAGCCAGCTGGACTTTTAGTACATCCGACTGATAAAAATGAGAAAAATACATTAGTTGATTGGTTGACGGCAAAACATCCAGACATTAAGACTGTTGGTGACGATGTTCTAAGGCCAGGCATTGTTCATCGGTTGGATAAGGATACTTCTGGCTTGATGGTCGTGGCTAAAAAGGATGTCGCCTATAATTGGTTTAAGTCGCAATTTAAAAATAGAAAGGTCGTAAAGAAATATTTAGCTTTAGTTTACGGCTATGTTAAAGATGAAAAAGGTGTAATTATTCGTGCTATTGGTAGGTCGCACAAAGATTGGCGTAAAAAGAATGTCGTAGATATATTAAGTGGCAAAAAAGCGCGCACAAAATATGAAGTTTTGAAGTATTATACTCTTTCGGACGATAGAAAATTAGAGTTGGTAGATGATATTGATGAAATTATACACGGGCAACAAAAAAATACGGAAATCTTTACGCTTTTGGATGTAACAATTGAAACTGGCCGTACTCATCAAATCCGAGTACACTTAAAATCAATTGGCCATCCTTTGGTTGGCGATCCTCTTTATAAATTTAAACGTCAAAAAGAGATTGCGGGATTGACGCGTCAGTTTTTACATTCATATTATTTACAATTGCAATTACCAAATGGAGAGACTAAGTCTTTTGAAATAGAGCTACCAAGCGATTTGGCCGTATTGATAAACAGGAAGTCAATTTAATTTGGGTTTTAGGCACAATCTGCCATCTGCCATTTTCTATTTCAACTTTGACTTTTTTTAATTTTCTGTTATTATTATTCTATGCTCAAGAAAGATCAAAAAATAAGCAAAACTACTCAAAAATCAATTATCGCTAAGGTTGCGTCAGAAAAACAAGTTCAGGGTAACAAAGGAAAGTATTCTAATGTTAAGCCGGGGTGTTTGGTTAGGGTTTATCAAAGGATCCGAGAGGGCAAAAAAGAGCGTCTTCAGGCCTTTGAGGGGTTAGTGATCGCTCGCAAGCATGGTTCGGAGTTGGGCGCCACAATCACTGTGCGTCGTGAGGCTGGTGGTTTTGGTGTAGAGCGGGTTTACCCGTTACATTCGCCACTCATAGAAAAAATTGAGATTGTTCGGCGTTCTAAGGTGCGGCGAGCTAAATTGTATTATTTGAGGCAACGAGCTGGTCGCAAAATGCGCCTTAAGGAGAAGATTACCCGTGTCGGGGACACGCAGAAAGCGCCAGAGATTCAACCAGCGATCAAAGAAGTGCAGGCTAGCGAAAAATAATTAACGGCGAAGGGCCCGGGTGGCGTAATCGGTAAACGCGGCAGCTTGAGGAGCTGTGCCCTTTTGGGCGTGCGGGTTCAAGTCCCGCTCCGGGCACGTAAAATTTGAGCGAAGCGAAAATTTTACCCCTAATTACAAATTACTCATACAAAATACAAGTATGTCTGGTTTCGGGTTAAAATATCAGGGCAGCTAGCTCAGCTGGTTAGAGCGTTTGCTTTATTCACCCGCCTAAATTTTTGGGTGTGTAGCTCAGTTGGTTAGAGCGCCTCGTTTACACCGAGAAGGTCTGGGGTTCGAATCCTCACGCACCCACTAAAAATTTGGCGGGCAAGCGCAAAAGGCCATAGGTTCGACTCCTATGCTGTCCACCGGCTGTATGCTTTTGGACGCGTAGCTCAGCTGGTTAGAGCGCTACGTTGACATCGTAGAGGTCCCCTGTTCAAGTCAGGGCGCGTCCACATCAGTTAGTAGTTTTTAGTTGGTAGTTTGTAGAAAGTAGGACTAACTGACGACGCCGAGGTAGCCAAGGTGGTCAAGGCATCGGTCTGAAAAACCGACCATATCAGTTCGATTCTGATCCTCGGCACCATGTTTGTTTTACGGCTTGTTGTTTGATATTTGATTTTTGATATGCGTGCGGGGGTAGCTCAGCTGGTAGAGCGTCTGCTTGCCAAGCAGAAGATCGCGGGTTCGAATCCCGTCTCCCGCTCCAGAAATCACGCAAAAATGGCAAACTTGTCATTAAATGGGTAAAAATGTTAAGAAAATGCTATTTATTAGGGCGGTTTGGGCGTTTTTACAGGTAAAAACCTAGTGTTTTGGCTTTTAGCTTTTTTTCTCAACG
>Ga0315282_10014933_pt1 | contig 11513 bp, 9 predicted proteins | sample YL17G07_20_MG_FD_203693 | JGI IMG/M metagenome (GOLD analysis project Ga0315282, IMG submission 203693) | Sediment microbial communities from Yellowstone Lake, YNP, Wyoming, USA - YL17G07_20 | ecosystem: Environmental > Aquatic > Freshwater > Lake > Sediment | place: USA: Wyoming | collected...
CGTCATCAACGTGAAAACCGTGGAGCGCAATGGGAAGGTCGTGGGCGTGCTGAGCGTCACAGAAGAGTCCGAAGTCATGCTCATCTCTCAGCAGGGCAAAATCGCCCGGCTCGATTCGAGCAAAATCCGCGAGTCCGGCCGCTCGGCGCAGGGCGTGCGATTGCTCATGCTCGAGGGCGACGATGCGGTGGCCGCCGTCTGCCTGGTGCGCAGCGAATCCAACGGCTCGCAGCCAAGCTTGATCCAGTAGGGGAAGTGCCGGGTGGGTCACCGAACGCCTTCCACGGTGAGATTCGGGGTGACGGCCATGGGAGGTCGATTTAGCCCACACCGGCGACGACGGACGCCCTGATCACAACTCTCCTTCTTATGGTACTGATCCGGATGATCGCGCCCCGAGGGGCCCTGCCCTTATAGAAGCTGAATACGAGCTGCTTTTCAGGAGCCTCACGGAGCGGCGACGCTCGTTTCATACCGACCGGCCCGAGCTTACACCCAGCCACGACGAAATCTGTCTCGAGCACCTCGGCGGCTTTGAGCAAGACCTCGAACGTCGGGTAGATTACGTTCCCGTTCTCGTAGTCGCTGAGGTGCTGGCGCCTTATGTCCAGCCGCTGCGCGAGCTCTTGCTGCGTGTAGTGTTTGGCCTTCCTTTTCGCCGCAAGCTGTCGTCCCAGGTCTTTTCTAAGTTCTAAATTCATGTCGTGTTTAGAGGGCTAAAGAATCAAGCATCCCTAGTCTTGAACCTATATGACAAAGAGATTGTGGTAGTTTATCGCAGAAAGATTCCCCTTGACATATAAATTTATGACCTCTAAAGTGGGCAGAGAGCCTCTGCTGCGGGACTTGGAACGAGGGGGCTTGCAGTGGTGGATGAAAGGTGTATAATCACCACGTTTTTCGAGCCAAACCCAAGATTCCTGCATCCAACACGGCGGGATGCGGAGCGGGTGACGGAGAGTGCGTGCGGTCCCTGCGGGTGGAGGCCTGTGATGGCGCTGTCCTCTCTGACCAAGGGGCACGGGACCGTGGAAGGGCGGGGGCAAGCACGGCCGTTCGAGTGGAATTTACCTCCTTTGCAGCACGAAGGTAGCTGTCGGACAAGGACTCTATATAATTCGGCCAGCGCCGGGGCTAAAGTAACGCCTCGGATGCCCGGTGTAAATGTTGGCAGATACCCCAGTGGGCGGGATATGCCCTAGGGGGTGGGAAGTGGGGGTTATCATGGCAACGGGAGTTGCGGCTAGGTCGGCTATGGCGCATGGCAGGCTGGTAGTGTCACCACGCTCGGTGTTTGCTGCGGTTCTCCTGAAGGGGACGGAGGGAGAGGGCGGAGGAGTTGTGGGCGGCAGCCCAACCGTTGTAGATTTGACGAAGCTGATTGTCCACCTGAAGGAGAATTACGGCCTAGATACAAGCCGCATTTCTATAAGGGCGGACAGGGGTGGGTGGACCTCCGATGACCTGTCCTCTTTTGTCAACGGTTTCGTATTGTTTGGGTTGGCCAGCCAAAACCCGATCAGGTTGGCACGGCAGGCGCGCGACGAGTGCGAAGAGGTGCTTAAACGAGAGGCCGAAAATCACCCGGACGAAATCCGATGCTTGACTGAGGCCCTTAGTCTTCGGCTCCACGCCTCGTCTTCTACTTTCCCTGGGCAGACCCCGCTGGCGGTGCGCTGACCGGAGGCCCTCCCGCGTCACCGGCGAAGAACGTAAGCGCCCTGTCCGCAACCGTTCTTTCCTGTTCGAGGGTTACCTCTGGGGCGACAAACACCCGCACATTCAGCCTTGCTCTCGCCAGAGTGCGTACGAGGGAACTGAGCACGGATGACACATCCTTGCAGTACTCTACTGTGTAGCCCTGGCCATCCCGCCGCCTGAGGATCCGAATTTCCCCCTCCTTAAGCCAGTTGCGGACTATCGACCACGATGGGACCGTGACCACTACCTGGCCATCTTGCGCGAGCCCTGATTTGTTGGCTATCCTCCTAGCCCACTCGTCCGGAATTCGAATGTAGGCCTCCTGGTACTCCTCCGTCCTGGCTGCCTTGGCCCAATGCTTGAACTCAAGCGGGAGCTTGTCAAGCGCCTTGGCGTCAATTCGGTAGTCGCTCCTAACCGCCGCTCTCGCCGCATGGCGGATGGTGAGTGGGAGCTTCGCCCAGGCTGCCGGATCAATCTCACCCTCAGGTGTGAGAGTCCCCAAGACTGGGTCGCGGACTTCCGGGCCCAGTTCCTCCAGCGCCAGGCGGTCAATTCTTTGAATGGGGGTCAGGTCGAGCTCCATCGGAAGCTCGAGCACTGGCCTAAATGTGAGCCCTTTCATGAGGAGGTCCGTCATGCGGAAAGCCAACGTCTCAGGGCCGCAGGTAGCAAGCATTAGCTCTATGATCTGCTGGTCCGAGAGGATCGCGAGATCCTCCACCGGAATCGCTCCCCGGCCTGACTGCGGTGCGCGAAACTCCTCGAAGGCCCTGCCCAGCATCTTTTCCGCTACTACCTTCTTTTGATGCTCATAGCAATTGATGTACATGATATCTCGGGCGTACAAGAACTGCTCGATGTACGGTATCGCAGACTCGTGTAAGGCCAACTCGATCCTCTCGACACCGCCCTCAACTTCCTTGAAAGGCACAATTCTCTCGATAAATGCGTCCATGTTCAGTGCCCCAATGGAAAGACCCGTCATGTGTGCATCGCGAGCGAGGTAGTCCATCCGGTCGACGTCAAGAGGTGAGTTGACCAGGTCCCCTATGAATGCGTACCATCCCTGAAGACGTTGCTTGTCGTCCTGCAACAGCGAGATTACATCGTCGGGGTTTACCTCAGCCTCGCGAATGACATCCCTCAGGTACTCATCGATGTACTTTCGAGAGAATTCCGCGTCGGGCTTTATGGTCGGCCCTGCGAGCATGCCGAGACCGATGTGGATGTCCAATGCGTGCGAGAGCGGCCCGTGCCCCAGATCGTGCAATAGGGCGGCAACACGTGCCAGGCTGATCAGCTTGCGCTTGTCTTCGTCACTGAGCGCGATTTTTTCCGGCTCCGCCCGCCCCCTCGGGTAGATCTCGCCCTGCCTGAAAATCTTCGTCATCACAGCTTCCGCGTTTCTGCAGGCCCCCAAGGAGTGTGCAAGACGGGTGTGGGTCGCCGAGCGAAAAGTCAGGTAAGCGAAAGACAGGTGTCGGATGTGGTTCAGACGCTGGACGATCGGCTGGGAGAGGATCTTGCTCAGACCGGAGTCCACGCTCAGCTGCATATACACCGGATCATCCTCGTACCCTGCAGCCGTGGTGTCCAAAGGGGCCCTGCCTGACCACATCGTCTTGGCCCGCTGGATTCCCGCCATGGCCTGGTCTAGGTCCTTCCACCGAAGGCGCTGCTGAAGGAGACTGTTCTCACATGCTAGTCTTTTCGCTTCTCCAAGCTTTGACTGCACCCACTTGTAAACCTTGAAGACAAAGAAGGAGATTCCAGAAAGTATTAGCCCTGATCCGATGGCCTTCAGTAGAGCCAAACCCAATGAGAGGATTCTCAGGTCTTGTGCCTTGGAAGCCAGCTCCGGTCGCAGGGCGAGCATCCACAACGCCAGTCCGCTAGTAACCAAACCTAAAACAAAACTCACGAAACCCTTCCACCACCTCGCGTCCGCACCTTCGTCTTTATTTGGCGCAGGGGAGCCCATGGGGCACCTCGTTCGTTGGAGTACTGATAGTCGCCGCAGTATACTCCTCCCGGAGGACCTTGTCTATAGATCTGTCAATGGCTTTCTTCTTTATCCACAATTATCCCTTGAGGTAAACGGTCCTTCGCCGCACAATAACTAGTCACTTAAAGAGAGGCTTCTTGGGGGACATTTTGGAGAAGTATTGTAGTCCGGTTGGACTCGCAGTATGCTTTGCTTTAGCAATGAAAATGGGCGAACTCGAAAATAAAGACCGCCACCTTTACGACAGCTTGGCAAAGCTTCCCAAGCTGATCGTCGCCTATTCGGGCGGGGTGGACTCGGCGTACTTGGCCTACGCGGCGCATCGCGCGCTGGGCGATCGGATGCTCGCCGTGACGGCGCTGAGTGCGAGCTACTCCGAGCGCGACCGGCGCGAGGCGGAGGCCTGCGTGGCGCGCTTCCAGCTTCCCCATGAGTTCATCGAAACCGACGAGCTTGCGAATCCCGCCTACCGCGCCAACAATCCCGACCGCTGCTACTTCTGCAAGGACGAGTTATTCGACAAGCTCGATGCGCTGGCGGTCCTTCGCGGCTTTGCCGCCGTCGCCTACGGCGTGAACGTGGACGACCAGGGCGACTGGCGGCCGGGCCAGCGCGCCGCGCGTGAGCATCGCGTGCTAGCGCCTCTTCTCGACGCGGGCCTTACCAAAGCGGACATCCGCGAACTCGCCCGCCGCGCTGAAGTTCCCGTCTGGAACCGCCCCGCCAGCGCGTGCCTTTCCTCGCGCATCGCTTATGGCCTCGAGGTAACGCCCGAGCGCCTAAGAACCATCGAGCAGGGCGAAGAGGCGCTGCGCGAACTCGGCTTCCGCCAGTTCCGCGTTCGTCATCACGACAAGCTGGTGCGTATCGAAATCGCGCCCGAAGAGCTTCCACGCGCGCTCACGCCTGAGATGGCAAGCAAATTTGTCGAGATCTTCAAAGCTTTGGGGTTTAACTTCGTGACCCTCGACCTTGAGGGCTACCGCACCGGCTCGCTCAATACCCACCTGATCCAGATTCAGAACTGACTGGGTTGCGGCACTTCGCAAACTGCTTTGCGACGCGAACCGTGTTCGCGTGGATGGTCACGGTGTCTTCCACGCGGCGGGCGTAGCCGCCGGCAAGCGTGACGGCGACGGGGATCTTTTTCGCGCGGGCCTTTTCAAAAACCAGCCGGTCCCGCTTCTCCAGACCCTCGACAGTCAGCCTTAGTCCCCCCAATTGATCTTCCCGGTAAGGGTCGGCGCCGGCGACGTAAACGAGCAACTCGGGCTGAAAGTCGGCCAGAGATTTGTCCAGTCCCTCGCCGAGCGCGGCAAGGTATCCGTCGTCGTCCACGCCGTCGGGCAAGTTGATATCGAGCGAGCTGGGCGGCTTGGGGTGGGGATAGTTATTCGCCTGGTGGATGGAGAGCGTGAAGACGCTCGGGTCGCCGCCGAAGATGGCCGCCGTGCCGTTGCCCTGGTGGACGTCCACGTCCACGGTCATGGCGCGCTCGATGGCCTGGTCTTTTTGCAGGCGGCGGATGGCGATGGCGATGTCGTTGAGCACACAGAATCCTTCGCCGTGGTCGGGGTAGGCGTGGTGGAAGCCGCCGCCGAGGTTGACCGCCGCGCCGTCCTCAAGCGCCAGCCGCCCGGCCAGAATCGAGCCTCCGGCCGAAAGCCACACGGCGCGGATGAGCTCCGGCGAGTAAGGGATTTCGAGGCGCATGATTTCGAGATACGAGAGCTTGCCCGTCCGCAGCTTGCGGATGTAATCGCGGTCGTGGACGAGGGCGACGTCGTCGTCGGAGGCGGCCGGAGGCTCGACGAGGTCTTCCGGCTGCGCCACGCCATCCTGCAGCAACCTTTCCTTGATGAGCCGGTACTTGATAGACGGGAAGACGTGGTTACCGAGGTTCAAGTCGTATTGGTCGGAGTAAACGAGCTTCACTCTGGAAACCCCAGGTTACAGGTGACAGGTCACAGGTGACAGCCTCAAGATGCCTCGCTCCTCACCCTGTCACCTGTCCCCTATAACCTGTAACCTTCTTTTCATTCCACCGTGACCGATTTCGCCAGATTTCTTGGCTGGTCCACATCGCAGCCGCGCAGCACGGCCATGTGGTAGGCGAGCAGTTGCAGCGGCACAGCCTCGAGGATTGTGGAAAGCATTCCGATCGTATGGGGCAACACGATCAGGTGATCGGCCATGGCGCGGACTTCTGTATCACCCTCGGTGATCAAGGCGAGGATCGCGGCGCCGCGCGCCTTGGCCTCCTTGATGTTGGAGATTGTCCGCTCGTAGCGCGTCCGCGAATAGGAGGATTCCCAGTTGCAGGTGGCGATGACCACGACGGGCAGGCCTTCGGTGATGAGCGCGTTCGGCCCGTGCTTCATCTCGCCCGCTGGATAGGCTTCCGCGTGGATGTAGGAAAGCTTCTTCAGCTTCAGCGCGCCTTCGAGTGCCACCGGGAAGTGCACGCCGCGGCCAAGGAAGAGAAAATCCGACGAGCGGTAAAACAGGCGTGCCAAGTCCTCGATCTCCTCATCCTTCTGCAGCACGGCTTCGAGCTGCTTGGGCAGGGCGGTCAAGGCGTTGAGCAACTTTTTCGATTCGGAGGGCGGCAGGACGCCGCGCGTGTGGCCGAGATACACGGAAAAGAGCAGCAGCGCCGTCAACTGACCGGTGAACGTTTTGGTCGAGCCCACCCCGATCTCCGGTCCCGCGTGAGTGTAAATCGTTCCGTTCGCCTCGCGCGGCACCATGCTGCCCAGGACGTTGCAGATGGCGAGCGTCTTGGAACCTTTGGCGTGCGCCTCGCGCTGTGCGGCGATGGTGTCAGCCGTCTCGCCGGACTGGGTGATGAGGACGGTCAGCGTGCGCGGATCGACGAGGGGGTCGCGGTAGCGGAATTCCGAGGCGTAATCCACTTCCACGGGGACCTTCGCCAGCCGCTCGATCATCACTTTGCCAGCCAGCCCGGCGTGGCGCGAGGTTCCCGCGGCCACAATTTTAATCTCACGGAAGGAGCGGAACTCCTCCTCGGTGATCTCCATTTCGTCAAGGAACACCTGCCCGGTTTCGGGCGAGATGCGGCCGAGCGTCGTATCGCGCACGGCGCGGGGCTGCTCGTAAATCTCCTTGAGCGTGAAGTGCCGGAAGCCGCCCTTTTCGGCCAGGATGGGGTCCCAGGTGATGTGCTGCACGCGGCGCGTGACCGGACGGCCATCGAAATCGGTCAGCTTCACGCCGTGGGGGGTGAGCACGGCCAGATCACCGTCCGCCAGGAAGAAAATCTCGCGCGTGTGGTAGAGGATCGCCGGGACATCGCTCGCCACAAAGTACTCGTCCTTACCCAGGCCGATGACGGCGGGCGGGCCTTGGCGCACGGCCACGATTTTGTTCAAGTCACGCGTCGAGATGATGGCCAGGGCAAAGACGCCGGTGAGTTGCCGCACGGCGGCGCGCACGGCCTCCTCCAGATTATCCGGGTGCGCGCCGGCTGTGCCGGCGTCGAGATGCTTCTCGATCAGGTGGGCGATGACTTCCGTGTCCGTCTCGGTGGTGAACTTGTGCCCTTCCTGCTCGAGCGCTTTCTTGATTTCCAGGTAGTTCTCGATGATGCCGTTGTGCACGACGACGACCGTGCCGTGACAGTCGCGGTGGGGATGCGCGTTCTCCTCCGTGGGTGCGCCGTGCGTGGCCCAGCGCGTGTGCCCGATGCCGTACGTTCCGTCGATAGGATTGAGGCGGATGACCTCTTCCAGGTTGCGCAGCTTGCCGGTCGAGCGGCGGATTTCGAGCTTCCCCTCGCGAATCACCGCGAGGCCGGCCGAGTCGTAGCCGCGGTACTGCAGCCGCTGCAGGCCTTCGAGCAGCACAGGCACCACGCGCTTGCTACCGATGTATCCGACGATTCCCGACATGGAGTTCTCTTTCCGGGCGAGTCGTGCAGCTTGGCCGCTTCCAGTTTGAGGACTGCGCAGCCCAGGAAAAGCAACTCATTATAACAGACTGGGTGGGGTTCCCCGGAAAGGGTTGTCCATGCCAGGGCGGTCGCGGAGCGCGCTAAAGTATTGCCCCTCCCGCAGGCCTCGGCTAAGCTGCCTGGGGATCGGTTTTGGGAGGCGGAAAATGGCGACGGAGCTTCAAGACAAGATCGCGCTGGTTACGGGTGGAACGCGTGGCATCGGTTACAGCATCGCGGAGGCGCTGCTCGCGGAGGGCGCGCAGGTGTTCATTTGTGGGCGCGACACGCGAGCGCTGAAGTCGGCACTCGCAAGCCTGGGGCGGAATCGGAAAGACCGCGTGGATGGAACTACCGCCGATGTCCGTCGCTACGAAGATTGCCGCCGGATAGTTCATGCCACGGCGGAGCGCTTTGGGGGGCTCGATATTCTCGTGAACAACGCGGGCATTGGGATCATGAAGCCCGTTGACCAGCTCACGCCGGAAGATTGGGATGCCACGATTGAGACCAATCTTTCCGGGGTTTTCTATTGCTGCCGGGAGGCCATCCCGCTGATGCGGGCGCGCGGGGGAGGCTATATCTTCAACATTTCGAGCCTTGCCGGAGTCAATCCCTTCGCGGGCGGGAGCGCCTACAATGCCTCGAAATTCGGCCTAAACGGTTTCAGCGAAGCCATGATGCAGGACGTCCGCTACGACGGCATTCGCGTCAGCTACATCATGCCGGGCAGCGTGGATACGGACTTTGCTGCCGCGCCGGGCTCGAAGCCGCGCGAAGTGTGGAAGCTGACCGGCGCGGACATCGCCAAGGCCGTCATCGATCTCTACAAGTTCCCCAAGTCAGCACTCGCCAGCCGCATCGAGATGCGACCGAGCCAGCCGCCGCGCAAGAAGTAGGTCCCTTCTAAACAGAGGCGAGTTCGACTGCCGTCTCGGCGTGGGCCACCTCGTCTAGGGCGGCACTGCTAAGCTCGTGCCGGCGGCTGTTCTGGAAGCTCGACTTCGAAGGACAAACTCGCAACCCAGATCTCTTCAATCGCTCAATCGCGCGACCACTCAATCGAGAGGCACCTCATTAAGCACGTCATCCCAATGCTGCTCGGTGATTTCCCAGCGGCGCTTTTCCTCGCGGTCGTGGTCGTCTTGGTTGTGGTAAAGCGAGCGGATGATTTCCGGCTCACGCTGGTGGGCCTGCTCGAGCGCCGACCAGTCTCGCCACACGATGACCACCTTGTAGTCCCAAGCGGGCGTGGCGGCATGAAGGCGGCGCGCATAGAGCTTCTCACTCTTGAGAATCCCCTCCTTCATCAATTGCTTGAGGATCGGGTTGTGGTTTTTCTTGTAGAGTTCCAACCATTCCTTCGCGGCGCCCGGCGCCAGCTTGTAGTAGTACTCGATGGTCACGGGTGCACCAACAGGCTGGTCGGCACGCAGTGAAGGTGCGACGGCAAACAACGCCGCGAAGGGGAATCCCAACAACGGAAGAATCCTTTTCATCATCTTTCCTCTCCAGTCTGTAAGGTCAATCGCTCAATCACTCATTCACCCAATCACCAAATCTTCATCACCGATGCAATTCCACGACGTCCTTGTCCGCGAGCAGGTAGTCCCGGTTCACCATCTGGCCTTCAAATTTCCCGTGGCCCCAGACGCGCGCGTATTTGAGATGCGTGATGAAGTCGTGGTGCACCAGAGCGGCCAGGTCCACCAGATGCGAGCCCCGCGCGAGGACGTAAGGCGTGGTCATCTCCATCTTGTGCCCCGGGACCTTGGTATAGATACGGACCAGCTCGAGCAGCTCGAACACGGCGCGGCGCAACTCGTCGAGGCCGTCGCCGGTCTCGGCCGACACGGCGATCATCTCGTAGCGTGAGCCATACAGCTCGCGCAAAATCTCCAGGCTCTCGGCAGCCCCGCCCAAGTCGCGCTTGTTGGCGACCAGCAAGGCTTTCTTCGCGAGCCATCCCGTCCCTTCCGGCGTCGTGCCTCGGCCGAGATGGACTTTCGCCTTGACCAGTTCGACGAGCGTCGTCTCGAGGTCTTCGAGCAGATCAGGATCGCTCAGGTCGACGACGACCAACGCCGCGTCGGCGTTGCGGATGATCTGGTAGACCCACGACTCGTGAAGCTCCGGGTGAACAGGCGGAAGGTCCACAAGCTGAAACTGAATGTCTTCGAAAGCCATCATGCCGGGGTGCGGCGCCCGGGTCGTGAACGGATAGTCGGCCACCTCCGGGGTGGCGTGGGTGAGACGGCCCACAAGCGCCGACTTGCCACTGTTGGGCGGGCCGACCAGCGCCAATTGCCCGGCACCTTCCTTGTCGACCTTGTAGATCAGTCCGGCGCGGCTGGCGGGGCGTTTCGACTGCTCACTGCGCAGCTTGGCCAGGCGGCGCTTGATGTCCGCCTGCATCTTCTCCGTCCCCTTGTGCTTGGGGATGGTGGCGAACATCTCCTCCAGCGACTCGATCTTTTCGGCAGTCGTCTTGGCGCTCCTGAAACGCCTTTCGGCTTCCAGGTATTCGGGCGTGAGGTTCGCTGGCATGGCTCGCGACGAGGGAAGGGATATTATGCGACGGTTCTGAACCGGGAACCAGAGGGTGAGAAGTGCCGGAACTCGCACAAAGAGGCCTTGTCTCTTCCGGGGGAGAGCGATTCCGTGAGGCCGGACCGGGTGAGAGCGGCGACCAACCGTTCAGGCCACGCGCTGCTTCGCCGTCATGCTATGATGCCGCGCGGTCGTACCCCACTTCATGAGGCGCTTTTCCATGCGCTCCAAATTCCCGTTCGCCGTCGTCAGCTTGACGCTGCTTTTCGGTGCCGGGGTGCAGTCAGCCGAACGGCCGGCACGCCCGCGTGTTTGGCTGATGGCGCCCGCGGGGAATCGGCCGGTGAAGATCGATCCGGCGGGAGAGATCGTGCTTCCCAACGGTCGTCTGCTCACGCCTCTGGGGAAACACATCAAAGTCGCGCCACACCCGTATGGGCTCGCGCTCAGTCCTGATGGCAAGACGCTCGTCACCGCGAACAGCGGCACCAGCCCCTTCTCGGTTTCCATCCTCACCGAGCTCGATAGTGCGGAGCCGAGAGTGGTGCAGATCCCGCCCGGTGTTCAACCTTCCGCGGACGACGATGAGCAGGCGCTCGAGAGCGTGTTTCTGGGCGTGGCTATCGCGCCGGACAACCGCACGCTGTATCTCTCCGAGGGTGACAACGGTCGGGTGGGAATCTTCGACTTGGTCACTCACGAACGCTTGGATTCGCTGAGCATCGATGGGATCTTTCAGGACAAGAGCTACAAGAACAGCCTCACCGGCGAGCTGAAGCTTTCGGCGGACGGCCGGCGATTGTTCGTCCTCGATCTCGCCCAATTCCGCATGGTGATCATCGACACAGCCTCGAAGCGGATTGTCGCCAGCGTTCCCGTGGGCCGTATGCCCTTTGGTCTGGCGGTCTCACCCGACGGCCAGCGGGTCTACGTCTCGAACGTCGGGATGTTTCAGTACTCGCTCGTCCCGGGCTATGACCCGAAAGACCCGCGCGACACGGGACTCGATTTTCCGCCCTTCGGTTTTCCGTCGAAGCAAGCCCAAGAGGGGACGACGATCGACGGGAAGAAAATCCCAGGTCTGGGCGATCCCAACGCGCCCGAATCGAATTCGGTCTGGGTGACTGATGTCTCGGGCGCCGCAAACCCACGCGTGACCGCCAGGATTCGGACTGGGATTCCCATCGGCACGCAATCCGTGGGCGGTTCGAGCCCCGGTGCGGTGGTGGCGGGTCGCAAGAAAGTCTTCGTTAGTAACGCTGCGCAGGACAGCATAACTATCATCAACGCGCGCACTGACAG
>Ga0315282_10014934_pt1 | contig 11513 bp, 10 predicted proteins | sample YL17G07_20_MG_FD_203693 | JGI IMG/M metagenome (GOLD analysis project Ga0315282, IMG submission 203693) | Sediment microbial communities from Yellowstone Lake, YNP, Wyoming, USA - YL17G07_20 | ecosystem: Environmental > Aquatic > Freshwater > Lake > Sediment | place: USA: Wyoming | collected...
ATTGAAAGTTCTAGATACCTGCATCAATTTCTTGCCTGGCCCGCGCCAGGAAAGCACCCAGGTCGATGGCTCCGGGGTTTTCACCGCCGCGCAGCCGAAGAGCTACCTGGTTTTGCTGCATTTCTTTATCGCCCACCACCAGCATATATGGGATTTTCTGGTTCTGAGCATCACGGATCTTGGCATTCATGCGCTCGGAACGCTCGTCTACCTCAGCGCGCAACCCTTCGGCTTCGAGTTTCTTAGCGACCTCGCGCGCATAATCCAGGTGGCGGTCGGCGATGGGGATCAGAATGGCCTGCACAGGCGCCAACCAGACCGGGAATGCCCCGGCGAAATGCTCGATCAACACACCCAGGAAGCGTTCGGTTGAACCGGTAACAGCCCGGTGCAGCACTACTGGCACATGTTCCTGTCCATCTTCGCCGATGTAGGTCAAACCAAGGCGGGCTGGCTGGATGAAGTCAACCTGGATGGTTGAAAGCTGCCATTCACGACCCAAAACATCGCGTGCCAGGAAGTCGGCTTTGGGGCCATAAAAGGCCGCTTCGCCTTCAGCTTCAAAGTAATCCAATCCAGCCGCGTCCATGGCAGAGCGGAGGGCAGCCTCGGCTTTATCCCATTTTTCATCATCCTGTACGAATTTGCCGGTCTTGCCGTGCAGCGAGAGGCGAACGCGGTAATCAGAGAAGTGATAACGGCTCAAAACCTCACGGATCAAGGCCAGGCTGCGGGCAAACTCACTTTCGATTTGTTCTGGTGTGCAGAAAGTATGGCAGTCGTCTTGGGTTAATGATCGGACGCGGGTCAGACCGCTCAGTTCGCCGGTTTTTTCGTAGCGGTACAGCGTTGCAAATTCAGAAAAACGCAGCGGTAATTCCCGATAGGAATGGCGTCCCATTTCACGGAAGAGGGTCATGTGACTGGGGCAGTTCATCGGTTTTAAGCGGAAAGTGATATTCTCATCCACCATAGGCGGGAACATTACATCTTTGTAGTTATCATAATGTCCTGAACGCCGGTAAAGATCTTCTTTAACCAGATGCCCTGTCCAGACATGCTGGTAGCCATAACGCGTTTGCACTTCGCGGACGTAATTTTCCATCAGGTAGCGCAGCATTTCGCCTTTGGGGGTGAAAAGCGGCAGACCTGGGCCGACATCATCTGAAAAATAAAACAGGCCAAGTTCTTTACCCAGTTTTCGGTGGTCGCGCTTTTTGGCTTCTTCTTGTTTCCAGAGATATTCCTCCAGCTCCTGGGGTGAGTTCCAGGCTGTTCCGTAGACACGCTGCAGCATAGGGCGGTTCTCGTCGCCGCGCCAGTATGCCCCGGCGACGCTCATCAGCTTGATGGCATCCGGATTAATCTGCCCACTGCGTTCAACGTGCGGACCGCGGCATAGGTCAGTAAAAGCATCTTGCGTATAGGTAGAAATTGTGACACTTTCTTCCAGCGGGTTACCATCTTCGTCAAAGCCGCCCTGTTCCAGGCCATCAATCAGCTCTTGCTTATAAACCTGCTTTATAAATACCTGGCGCGCTTCGTCGGCCATAACTTCGCGCCGGATGAAGGGGAAGTTACCCCGAATAATTTCGCGCATGCGCTTCTCAAGGTCAGCCAGGTCATCCGGAGTCAATGAACGGGGCAAGTCAAAGTCGTAGTAAAAGCCATCTTCAATCGCCGGTCCAATCGCGATTTGGGCGCCAGGGAACTTCTCCAACATGGCCTGGGCCATGATGTGAGCAGTCGAGTGGCGGATGCGGTAAAGCAGCGTATCCTGGTAGCGTTCTTGTTTTTTTTCAGCCATTCTTACCTCCTATCAAATAAAAAACTCTCGACCCAACTGGGGCGAGAGCATATCTCACGCGGTTCCACCCAGATTGACTCGTTGTAAAAATAACGAGCCATCTCTGTGCGACTGGTAACGGAGTCAGCCGTTCACTTTACTCAGAGAAAATTCTCTTTTCTAGTTCATGCTCGCAGGTGGTTTTCGCCATGGCTGCCATCAAGGGAACTCTCAGACAGTGATTCCCAATCTCTGTCAGGCTGCTTGCCGGTTATTCGTCCTGGTCAAAGCATTCTATTTATTTTATTGTTGTGATTATACCATGGTGTAGGAAAAATGCAATATTTGCCGCCCTTGACCATTCCACCTTTCCGGGCTAAAATGCAATACTTGTCAGCCTCCCACCAGGGAAGGTTTTATATTGTTTTGTCAGGTCATGGATTGTTGAGTTGTAGCAGTGTTTGAGAACTTAACCGAGCGCTTGAACCAGGTCTTCCAGAATCTACGCCGCCGAGGGAAATTATCGGCGGAAGATGTTGATTCCGCCATGCGCGAGGTCAGATTGGCGCTGTTGGAAGCGGATGTGCACTACAGCGTGGTGAAAGACTTCATAGCCCGGGTGCGCGAGCGCGCCATTGGCGTAGAAGTCTCCAAGGCGCTCAACCCGGCCCAACAGGTGATCAAGATCGTCAACGAAGAATTGATTGTCACGCTGGGTGAGCCAGCTCGCTTGAACCTGACTGGACCCAAGCCGCGTGTGATTATGATGGTGGGTTTGCAGGGTTCCGGGAAGACCACAGCCGCCGCCAAGCTGGCACGCATCCTGCGCGGCCAGGGCGAACGATTGATGATGGTGGCGGCTGATCCTTACCGCCCGGCGGCAATCAAGCAGTTGCAGACGCTGGGTGAAAACATCGGTGTCGAAGTCTTTACCGAAACGGGCGTCAAACCGCCCGAAGTGGCTGCCCACGCATATGATAAAGCGCAAAAAGGCGGCTACTCGGTGATCATCATTGATACCGCCGGACGTTCGCAGTTGGATCAGGCGTTGATGGACGAGCTGAAGTCGATCAGCAAGAAATTGCCAGTAAGCGAGACCTTGTTGGTGGTGGATGCCATGATCGGGCAGGAAGCGCTGCATATCGCCGAAGGTTTCCGCGATTCGACCTCGCTGACCGGACTGATCATGACCAAGATGGACGGCGATGCGCGGGGTGGGGCGGCGATTTCGATCCGCAGCGTGACCGGAGTGCCGATCAAATATCTGGGTGTGGGTGAAGGGGTCGATGCCCTGGAAGCTTACGACCCAAACCGGCTATCATCGCGCATCCTGGGAATGGGCGATATCCTGGGTTTGATCGAGAAGGCCGAAGCCTCATTCGATGAGAAAACTTCCAAAGACCAGGCTGAACGTATGATGTCGGGACGGTTTACACTGGAAGATTTCGCCAACCAACTCAATCAGGTGCGCAAGATGGGCCCGATCCAGCAGATCCTGGAAATGCTGCCCGGAGGCATGGGACAGGCAGCTCGCAGTATCGACCCGCGGGATGCTGAAAACTCTTTGAAGATGACAGAAGCAATTATCAATTCTATGACCGTGCAGGAGCGTAAAGACCCGGATGTATTAAATGCCAATCGCAGGCGTAGGATCGCGCGTGGATCAGGCACCGAAGTGCAGGATGTCAACCGGCTGTTGAAACAGTTTCGGGAAGCGCAAAAGTTGATGAAGACCTTACAAAAAACAGGCGGGCGAAGTCTGCCGCGCCTGTTCGGGTAACCGGGTGGATGGCAGGGACCGATTAAGCGCCCCTTCAGCGCCCCCTCAAGTTCCTCAAGTCCACCGGCCCTATGATTGATCGAACACTAACAGATTAGGTTTTTAACAGGAGATAGTTTAGATGGTTCGTATTCGTTTACGCCGTACAGGTTTGCGCCATCAACCCAGCTACCGCATCGTGGTAGCAGATAAAGAAAGCCCACGTGATGGTCGCTTTTTGGAAATCGTTGGTTTCTATAACCCACGCACTGAACCCTTCACCTTTGAGGCGAAGGAAGACCGGATTTACGATTGGATGATGAAGGGTGCTCAACCCAGTGAGGCCCTGGCTCAACTGTTCCGCAGTGTTGGTTTGCTTGCCCGATTTGCCCGCTACAAGGCTGGCGAGCCGCTTGAAACCATCCTGGCTGAAGCCAAAACAGCATATGAAAGCCGGGCTGCTACCATCAAGTAGGCCTGAATCTAAGCGGTTTTCATCCTGCCGTCAGGTCAGGAAAGTATATCAGACGGGAAAGGAGAATCCGTGAAGGAATTAATCGAGTATATTGCCCGTTCACTGGTCGATGATCCTTCTCAGGTCCAGGTGACGCAGGATCGCAGCGGTGCTACTGCCCACTTTGAGCTAAAAGTTGCCCGAGAAGACATGGGTAGAGTGATTGGGAAAAACGGTAAAGTTGCGAATGCCATGCGTGTTTTGCTGCGCGTGGCAGCTGCCCGGGAAGGGAAGCAAGCCAGTCTGGATGTCATCGAGCCGCGATGAGAAGACGCCGGCTGGCTGGTATGGTTCCATTGACAGAAACAGCGGGCTCGCCCAAGCCGGGCGAGCCTTTGTTCCTGGCTGTTGGTTTCCTGCGCCGCCCACATGGGGTGGTTGGTGAAATCCTGATGGATGTTTTAACCGACTTTCCGGAAAGGTTGAGCAAGAATAAGCTGGTTTATGTTGGCGAAGAACATGAACCGTTTCGCATCGCGCATTTACGCCCGCAGGACCAGGCTTTGTTGGTCACTTTTTCCGGAATTGAAGATGCTGACCGGGCTGCACTCCTACGCAACCAGCGGGTGTACGTGCAGGCCGATTCGTTGCCCGAGCTGCCTGAAGGCATGTACTATCACCACCAATTGATTGGATTGGGGGTAGTCGATAATAATGGGCAGAGCCTGGGAATCCTGACGGAAATCCTGGAGACCGGCGCAAACGACGTGTATGTGGTTGTATCAGCAGAAGGGACTGAAACATTGCTCCCGGCAATCGCGTCAGTCATCCTGGGAGTAGACCTTGAACGGCGAGAAATGCGCGTGACCCCACCCATCTGGGAATAGAGGAAGAAAATGGACGAAAGGATTTATTGGGTTGGTTTCAACCTGGTAAAAGGAGTGGGCGCGGTCCGTTTTCAGAACCTGATCAACTTTTTTGGGTCGCCAGAAATTGCCTGGCAGGCGCCGGTTGAAGCCCTGTCTTCGGCCGGGTTGAGCCAGAAAATCATCGAGAACTTGCTCCAGCTGCGCAAGGGCGTGGACCTGGAACAATTGTGGGAACGCATTCTCCGCCAGGGAATCCAGGTGCTCACCTGGAATGACGAAATTTACCCGGCGCATTTAAAGGAAATCGACCAACCTCCTCCGGTGTTGTACGTGCGCGGATCGATCTTGCCGGAAGATAACTGGGCGGTGGCAATCGTCGGGACTCGCCGGGTGACAACTTATGGCAGGCAGGTGGCAGATGAATTGGCCACATACCTGGCGCACCATGGGATTACAGTTGTCAGCGGGCTGGCACGCGGGGTGGATGCTATTGCTCACGAGGCCGCCGTCAAGGGTGGTGGTCGGACAATGGCAGTCCTGGGCAGCGGGGTTGATATCATTTACCCTCCCGAACATGCCCGGTTAGCCGAACAGATCATCAAGCAGGGTGCCATCATCAGTGATTACCCACTGGGCACCCAACCCGATGGCGTAAATTTCCCGCCGCGTAACCGGATTATTTCAGGACTGTCGCTGGCAACCGTGGTGGTAGAAGCCGGCGATAAGAGCGGAGCGTTGATCACCGCCACTTTTGCGGCTGAACAAGGGCGGGATGTGCTGGCTGTACCAGGCAATATCCACGCCCCCCAGAGTAAAGGCACCAATCGATTGATTCAGCAGGGCGCGCGGCCTTTGCTATCGGTCGGGGATATTGCAGAAGCTTTAAACCTGGAGCGCGTCCCAGAATACCGCCAGGCGCGCACCTTATTTCCAACAGATGAAGTTGAAGGATTAATTTTCAACTTATTGGGAAGCGAACCAGTCCACGTTGATGAAATCAGTGCTCAATCCGGATTGCCAATTTCAAAAGTTTCGGCTACACTCGCAATGATGGAGTTAAAAGGCATGGTCAATCAGGTGGGTGGAATGAATTATGTGGCGGTGCACGAAGGTAAGGCAGATTATTGGGCAGACGGTGATTCGTAACCCAGCTAACTGGCCAATCAAGAAAAGCTTAGGAGAGATAGCATTGGAAGCTTATTGTGTTAAATGCAGGACTAAAAGGGAAATTATTGATCCACAGGCGGACTTCAACGCGGCGGGTACCCCGGTCACTAAGGGCACTTGCGGGGTGTGTGGGACGCGCCTGTTTCGCATGGGAAGAACTGAGGCGCATGCAGGGATGAAGGCGCCGGAAAAAACTCAAAGGAATCATCGCAGCGGAAAGTTGGTAATCGTTGAATCACCTGCTAAAGCACGCACAGTAGGCAGATTTCTGGGGAAAGGGTACACGGTCAGGGCGTCGGTCGGTCATGTCCGTGACCTGCTAAAATCTGAATTATCGGTGGATGTGGAGCATGATTTCACTCCCAAATATCGAGTCCCAAACGAAAAACGACCGGTCGTAAAAGTATTGAAAGAGCTGGTCAAGCATGCTGAAGAAATTTTCCTGGCGACCGATCCCGATCGCGAAGGAGAAGCGATTGCCTGGCATCTGATGGAAGCCGCAGAAATTGAACCCAAGCTTTCAAAGCGAGTGGTTTTCCATGAAATTACAGAGCCAGCCATTGCTGAGGCGTTTGCACATCCGCGTGATATCAACATGGACCTGGTAAATGCCCAGCAAGCCAGGCGTATATGGGACCGGTTGGTAGGTTATGGGATCAGCCCGATATTATGGGAAAAAGTTCGCAGCCGCCTGTCAGCCGGGAGAGTGCAATCCGTGGCGCTGCGCCTGGTAGTAGAACGCGAGCGGGAGATCGATGCTTTTATTGCGGTTGAATATTGGACAATCGAGGCTGAATTAAAACCTGAAGGCGGTAAGACCAGCTACAAGGCGCGCCTTTTAAAAGTAAATGACAAAGAACCTGAACTGCCAAATGAAGTCGTCGTACAGGGAATTATTACCGAGTTGGAGCATGCCCAATACGCTATTCAAAAGATCAAACGCAGCGAACGCCGGCGCAAACCTGCCTCACCCTTCATCACCAGCACGCTGCAGCAAGAAGCCAGCCGCCTCTTAGGGTATACCGCCAAGCGTACCATGGCGCTGGCTCAGCAGCTTTATGAAGGTCTGGACGTGGGTGAAGGCGGCACCAGCGGCCTGATTACCTACATGCGCACCGATTCAACCAACGTGTCTGAGCTGGCCCAGAATGAAGCGCGCCAATTCATCTTGAAAACCTATGGAGAGAATTTCTTGCCGCCTGCGCCGCCGCAATATAAGACACGGGCAGTCGGCGCCCAGGAAGCGCATGAGGCGATCCGCCCTACATCCGTGCTGCGCCAGCCAGAAAAAGTTAAAACTTTCTTATCCCCGGACCAGTTTAAGCTTTACCAGTTGATTTGGCAGCGCTTTGTATCCTCGCAGATGGAGTCGGCGGTTTATGATACAGTCGCAGTAGATATCCAGGCTGAGGCTGGCGGACAGAACTATTCCTTGCGGGCTTCTGGCTCAACTTTAAAATTTCCCGGTTTTTTGGTCGTTTATGAAGAAACCCAGGATGAGGATTATAAATCCGATGAGGATAATGTCCGCATCCCGCCCGGCTTAGAGGAGGGACAACGGCAACAACTGGTGCGGTTGTTCCCCGAACAGCATTTTACCCAGCCGCCGCCGCGTTATTCAGAAGCCAGCCTGGTGCAGGTGCTGGAGGAATATGGCATCGGACGTCCCTCGACTTACGCTCCAATCCTATCAACCATCCAGGAACGTGGCTATGTAATTCGTGAGGCCAAACGCCTGTCGCCGACTGAGATTGGTGTTCTGGTAAATGATCTGCTGGTAGTGCATTTTCCGGATGTGGTTGACTACCACTTCACAGCTCACATGGAAGAAGGTCTGGATGAGGTAGCTGAGGGTAGCCGCGCCTGGGTAGAAGTTATCCGAGATTTTTACACTAACTTTGGCCCGGCTCTGGCACGCGCCCAGGCAGAAATGCCGGTAAAAAAGGCTGACCTGGAAAAAATTGGCCGGGTTTGCCCGAATTGCGGTCATGAGCTGGTAATTCGCTGGGGTCGTTTTGGAAAATTTATCAGTTGCAGCAACTTTCCCACCTGCCGTTATACTGAAGCCTGGCTGGAGAAGATTGGGGTGCACTGCCCATTGGATGGCGGTGATATTGTTGAGCGTAAAACACGCAAGCAGCGAATCTTTTACGGCTGCGCCAATTACCCTCAGTGTGGGTTCACCTCCTGGAAGCGGCCCATTCCTAACCCTTGTCCTAAATGCGGCGGTTTATTAGTGATTGCCAATAAACGTGAAGTTTCATGTATTAAATGTGAAGAGACCTTTCTGCTCGAACAGATTGGTGAGATAAACAGCGAAACGGCATGAGACTTGCAACAGGAAAATGCATAGCCCGAACTGATTGCATCTTATAGAAATTTGTTCTAAAATAAGATATATATCAGTCAGGGAAAAGTATATCTGGTGCAACCAGATCATCCGGAGGAGTGGAAAATGAACAAGATTCGTGAATACATGGGCAATCGTTGGGTAACAGCAGGTATAGGTTTATTAATTGGGTTGATCATTGGTCTCCCGATTTTAGGCTGGGGGTTGTTCCCGGTGAAATACACAGATGCTGCTGCCAGGAATTTAAGGCAGGATGCTCAGGTGGATTACCTGCGCATGGCAATCGATTCTTTTTCTGTAAATCATAGCCAGAGTCTGGCACAGCTGCGCTGGGTAGAACTACAACCGGGAGCCCAGAAAGCTTTTGATCAATTAAAGAATGATTCAACCGTTGATCAGAAAGCTTTGGCCAATTACGGCACAGCGGTCAATGCAGGTGCTGGGGGAAACGTCCCTGTGGGTACGGTTCAGCCTACTCAGGCTGCCCAGGCCGGTAAGACCAATACGCCAGCAGTAAAAGCAACTGCGACGACCGCGCCAGGTAAACCAACAGCTACCGTGTCGAACGAAGCTTTGCTTAAGACATTGACTGCCGCAACCCCAACCGCCGTTTCCACTGCTCCAGCTTCAACTTTGAAAACTGGTTCTTTGCTATACATCGTGTTAGGTGTGCTGTGCGTACTGACCTTGATTGTCGGTGGAGTGTTGATATATATATTTGTCTTCCGCAATAAGAGTATGGGTAAAGGTGACGCAAAAGGCTCGGCGTTGATGCATCAAGAACATGAAGCCAGCTTGGGAGCAGAAAAAACCAATTTCGCCGCCCAGGGACAGGAAACCCCGATCGCTCAATTCATGTCCACCTATATGTTGGGGGATGACCTGTATGACGACTCATTCAGTGTTGATTCACCCACCGGCGAATTTCTTGGTGAATGCGGTGTGGGCATTTCAGACACGATCGGTGTGGGCGACCCAAAGAAAGTAACTGCTTTTGAAGTCTGGCTGTTCGACAAGAACGATATCCAAACAGTGACCAAGGTTCTGATGAGTGAGCATGCTTTCAATGATCCAACCATCCGCCAACGGCTGGCTTCGAAGGGTGAGCCCATCTTGATTGCGCCAGACGGGCACATCGTGCTCGAGACTGCAACCTTGCATTTGGAAGCCCGTGTGGTTGATATAAACTTTGGTTCTGGCGCACTGCCTGCGAACAGCTTCTTTGAACGCCTGACGCTTGAACTGGCTGTTTGGCCAAAACCTCAAGCATAATATAATAAAATCGAACAAAAAAGACGGGCGCTCAACGCTCGTCTTTTTTTATACGAGATTTATTTGATTTTTACGATTTTCAGGCGGATCGCACCGCCAGGTGTGTCGACCAACACTTCATCACCGATCCTGTGGCCTACTAAAGCCCGTCCAATTGGCGATTCATGCGATATACGTCCATTGCGAGGGTCAGCTTCTTTGGGTCCAACCAGGTAATATGTTTCTGGTGGATAATTTTCTTCCTGAACCGTGATGTGGGCACCGATATCAACCAGGTCCCGCACTTGCTGGGTTTCATCAATTATCACCACATTTCTTAAATTCTCTTCCAATTCCAGGATTCGACCTTCCAAAAAGCCCTGCTCTTCTTTGGCAGATAAATAATCTGCGTTTTCTGAAAGGTCACCTTGCTGGATGGCGGACCGCAAACGTCGGGAAAGATTTTCACGCGCAGGACCCTTTAATTCGGCCAGTTCAGCCCGCAGGCGTTTTTCTCCTTCAGCAGTCAGGTAATGTGGTTCATCCATATTCTTTTTATCCTATAAAAAACAAACCTCGATAAATAGTCCAGATATATTAAACGAAAATCACGGTAAGGTGGCTGGATCAAAGAGTTTCTGGTGCTCCTCGACGGCATACCTATCGGTCATACCAGCGATATAATCACAAACGGTCCGCTCCAGGCTGCGTTCACCGATTAAAATCTGTACGTGAGCTGGCATGGAAGTGGGCTCATCTATATAAGCATTGTACAGGTTGGTAAGGATTCTCTCGGCTTTAACTGCCATCCGTACAACCCGGTAATGGCGGTACAGTTTGTTATAAAGGAAATCCTTCAATTGGCGGTTCCGCCGGTGCATGTCTTCACTAAAGCCGACCACATTATAAGGCAGTCGCTGTAATTCGTCCATTGATCGGACGCCGCTCTCACGTACGTTTTGAGAGGAAGTCTGTACGAGATCAGTAACTTCCATACCAATCAGGTGCCGGATAATACGATGGCGGGTCAGATCATCCAGCTCACAATCTTTCCAGCCAATCGGATGCGTCAAGATTTCCCATAAATCTATGCCTTGCAGTAAGGAGGCGTTGATCATGCCCGAACGTAACCCATCATCCAGGTCGTGAGCCGTATAAGCTAATTCGTCTGCTACATTGGCGATCTGGGCTTCCATATTCCCGCGTACATCAGGGTCAAAATCGCGTGCATCCGAGCGGTCATATTCTGTTTCATGTTTGACAAGGCCTTCCAGAACTTCCCAGGAAAGGTTCAAACCCGGGAACTCAGGATAACGCAGCTCCAGCTTGGTGACAATCCGGAATGACTGCTTGTTATGGTCAAAACCACCATGATCGCGCATCAGGCGAGCCAGTGCAATTTCACCCGAGTGTCCAAAAGGCGGGTGTCCCATGTCGTGCGCCAGGCAAACCGTTTCCACCAGGTCTTCATTGGCGCCCAAAGCGCGTGCCAGGGTCCTGCCGATTTGGGTTACTTCGAGGGTATGTGTAAGACGTGTGCGATAATAATCGCCTTCAGAGTTGATAAAGACCTGGGTTTTGTATTCGAGGCGGCGGAAAGCTGTGGTGTGTAGAATCCGGTCGCGGTCGCGTTGGAAACAGGTGCGATATTCCGGCTCATTATCCGGGTAGACGCGCCCGCGCGTGTTCTTGCTCCGGCAACCATAAGGCGCCAGGTTCTTATCTTCAGCATCTGCTAAAATATCTCGGGTGAAAATCATTGTTACCTCCGATTCTATTTGACCATATTCTTATACTCGTATGTGTTTTTATCATCGTTGAGTATTTTCAATTCTTGATTATCCCAAGATGCTACCCTGACTATAATTGTAGTGGCG
>Ga0315282_10014935_pt1 | contig 11512 bp, 14 predicted proteins | sample YL17G07_20_MG_FD_203693 | JGI IMG/M metagenome (GOLD analysis project Ga0315282, IMG submission 203693) | Sediment microbial communities from Yellowstone Lake, YNP, Wyoming, USA - YL17G07_20 | ecosystem: Environmental > Aquatic > Freshwater > Lake > Sediment | place: USA: Wyoming | collected...
TAGAAGCAGGGGTAGCCAAGTCTGGTCAAAGGCGCAGGACTCAAGCTCGACTTGAGTTTTGATACAACATGATAAGAAATCCTGTCGGTTAGTCCGTTCGTGAGTTCGAATCTCACCCCCTGCACACCACTTCCAGTGGATGCATAAATCCTTTCTCTTCCATATCATTCAACATGAACAAAATAGAGTTCACTGTGGAAGACATTCATCATTTTTCTAAAAGGCTTGATAGCGCGATTCGCAAAATAAATGAAAGCGATAAAATCAATCAGAAGAATAAAGAAGACATTCTTGATTTTAAGGATTTCTGTGTTGCTGAAAGTTTGAGCATTGGAAGAGTTTACAAATACGTATGGATGATGGAAATTTTTGCCGAGCAACTTGGAAGGAAGACTTTCAAGCAAGTAAAAAGCCAGGATTTGATAAAAATTGTTGAAAAATTAAGAGTCATTAGGAAATATGAAAAATCAACGATGGATGAGCTCAAAATTACTTTCAGAAAATTCTACAGATATTTGTACAAACTTCCCAGGAATCAGGATCCAGAACAGACTGCCTGGATAGAATTGAAGAAAAGCAGCAGGGATGAGAAAATTTTTGACATTCTTACTGTCGAGGAAATAAAGAAGATGACGCAGGCTGCTGGGAATGATAGGGATCGCTGCTTGCTGTTGCTTACCTATGAAGTCGGGGCTCGTGTATCTGAAATTTTGACCGCCCAGATAAAAAATATCGAGTTTGACAATTATGGCGGAAAGTTAACAATCAACCAGAGCAAAACACAGCCAAGGATAGTCAGGTTTGTTTTGGCAGAAAATGAGGTCAAGAATTGGTTGAACAAACATCCTTTTTCGCAAGATGTGAATGCTCCCTTGTTTTGCAGTCTGGGCGATAGAAACAGGTATGCGCCTCTTTCATACAATGCATTTGCCAAAGTGCTGAAGGAGCTTGCGAAGAGGGCAAAAATAACCAAGCACGTTTCCCCGCAAACGCTGAGAAGATCGCGGGCGACACATTTGGCACCGGAATTAAAAGAGCATCTGCTCAAGGTTTTCTTCGGATGGTCGACAAATTCCAGGGTTGCTTCGCGATACGTGAGGCTCAACGGGCAGGATCTTGACGACAAAGTTCTTGAGATGTATGACAAGAAGGTTCCGAAAACACTCAAGTCAAAATTCAGCTTCCAAACATGCTCAAAATGTAATACAAAAAACAAGTTCTCGAACAAATACTGTGAGAACTGCGGTAATACTTTGGATCAGGAGCGTGCTTTGGATATGGAGATAAGAGAAAGGTTGTTTTCCGAAATCGGAAAGGCTGTTATTGTTGAAACGAATCAGAATCCGGATTTTCAGGGGGCATTGGGTAAGATATCTGAAAAAATTCAAATGAAGAAGATGATGCTCCAAATCATTGGGGAAGAAAATTTGGAGGGTTATGGAATAAAAGTTTCTGAGGCAGAAAAGCGAAAGATTTTTGGAGAAAGGCAAAATATAGAAGGAAAATAAGAAAGGTGAGCTTAATGTCGTGTTTCGCGAACTAAATACCATAGATTTCTTGCAGGAAGATTAAAAATTGAGCACTTTTAAATTATCTTGAAGAAAGATAATTATAAGGAAGATTATGGAGAAACAATTGAAGTTCTGGGAAAAACATTCTGATTGTAAAGATACTCTTTTTGTTATTACCTCCATTTTAACATTGATTTTTGCACTTTATGGTATCGATAAAATTAATAAAGTTCTTGTATTACCAATATCTAATTTAGACTTTTGCCCTCATGCTTGGATTGGTTCATGTGAATATAGTCCATGGATTTCTTGTGGTAATATCAAAGATATTCTATATGAATGTAATAGTTTTAAAGACTTAGATATAGAGGCTGATATATATAACAGAGGTTTAGCTCTTAGTACAAACATAGAATTAAGAGTATTTCTTGTTAATGCAACTTTTCCCAGATTGGACAATTATCATACCGAAAACTTTGTTTACATTTTTGTAAATAATGAAAAAATTGGTGAAGAACGATTAGCGTGTCCTATTCAATATAATAGTAGTTGTACAATAAGCACTATAATCAATATCATCAAGCCAAATGACTTTACTAATGTTAGATTTAATTTCCGTGATACAGAAAAAATAATTAAATACCCAGATAAAATAGTTCTAGAATTATATGAAGATGGGAAAAAAATTTCTGCTAAAACTATAAAATTACAATTAATATAGTTTACAACATTTTCTTTTACAAAAAACCTAACTTTAGATATGCTTAAATTTCTCAATTTTTATGCATTAATTATGTCTGATGAGCCTGAAAATTTTAAAACGGAATTAAAAGAAGAAATCCAGCTTTCAGACAATCCAATGGAAGCAAAAAAAGTTGATCAATTTTGGATTGGAATATTTCTAGGACTTACTGCTGGTGTTATAGGAGATTTATGGGTAACTTTTTGGTTTAGATGGATGGATAACCTTAACAGCATGGGAAATATGATTTTAGCTATAACTGCAACTATAGTATATTTGATTCTCGTAATTTATTTGTATAAAAAAAGTATAGTGAAAATAAAATCCAAATCAATAGAAGAAGCAAAAAAAGAGAGTAACACAAAAGAAAAACCAAAACGGGGAATACATTTTACTAAAGAAAAATGGTTTTGGATAATAACTATAGTTATCGCCGTAGCACTGTTATACAACTACATATATCCCTATTTTTCAATAATAGAAGGTGTTAAACAATACAATCCATCGCCCCTAAAGATTAATGTGGCAAATGTTTACTTGGATTGCAAATCAATTGACAGCGATTTTTTTATAGTTGGTTCAAATATAACTTGCAGCGTTTTAGTGACATCACAAGTTAACCTTGAAGATGTTGGTATGATCATCAGAATTTTTGATTCTGAAGACTTACTAAAAACTTCGCCAAAACCATTATGGGGATGTAGATTTTACATCCAAAATGCTACTAATGAATCTATTGAATTTTTACCTTGTCGAGACCCCATTACAAATACTTTTAAGCCAGATAAAACTGGGAGATATAAATTTGAACTATATAGTTTTAACGCATACTATATGGGAGAAAGAAGTAGAGAGATAGGTTTTATTGATAATAATTTAGAAAGTGATTTTTTCTTTAGAGGAGATTTAGAAGTTTTATCCAAAAAGGAAGAGTTTAGCATAAAAGTTGCGAATAATAGTTTTTTAATAGCTTTTATTGCTCTTATAACATTTATCCCAACAGTAATTTTTGAAATAAGAAAATTTTTAATGGATAAATAACATATTACTCAATTACTTTGTTATTGAGTTCTGTTAATTCAATGCTAATAAATCAAAACCAATAGTTGTTATATCTTTTCCGTCACCTTTCGCCAAAACTTAAAATAAGTATTTAAATGAATTAAAAAAATATTCGAAAAAGAGGACGATTGCAGAAACTATTAAACCAGTTCCAATAGAAACCAAAAACATATCATTTTGATGTACATTTATAATATATTCTCCAGAAGATACAAGTACCACAGCAAAAAATATTATAAGTAAACTAATTTTTACATTTTTATTGATGAACCATTTCTTTTTCCAATTAAATACTATAATTAAAATTATAAACGAAGATACAAAATAAGTTATCCAAGGCGTCCACATTGTAATTGAGGATAAAATCAAGAAGATAAAAGCAAATGTATAAAGAGTAATAACTTGAAGCTTATTTTTGTTTTTTTCATTTAAAGTCATTGATTTTAATTATATATTTTATCTTATAAAAATCTCCTAATTTTTACCTGATAATATTCACGGTGGGACATTTGAACCAAATTCTAAGGTTTGTTAGATACGATCCTTGAGCTGAAGGAAATGCAAAAATTCTGGACAAATAAAACAAGAAAAGACTGTTTTATTTTCAAATTTTTATTATGTTTTCCTTGTCTATTTTTTCAATAAAGAATCAATTTATCTAAGTTTATTTCTAACGTATATTAGAAGAATTTATTCACTTATTTCAAGTATTGGATATTTCTTTTTAATCTTCTTTTCTGGTTCTTTAACAGACAAAATATCATGAGTTTTTTCTTTAATTGCACTAGTTTGTTGATATATTTTTTTATAGCTTTCATGTCTTCCCTTCCAATTTTTTATATGGTCTTTTATTTCTCTCTTTAATGATTCGTAAAGCTGTATAGTTTCTTCTATTACTGCTTCTAGCTTATTTGTAAACTCAGGACTTTCAATAAATTCAATTGTTTTTTGAATTGCTTCTTCTCTTTGTTCCTTCGTCAGTTTGAGGTCTGAAATAATGGTAAGTTGTTTTCTCAATAGATCCACTAAAGAAAAAACACCAGCCGGATGAACTATTATAACTCCTTTTTCTATACTAAATCCTTTATAATCCTTTTTAGTAGCGCTCGTAACTAAAATGGCATAATCAGCATTACGCTGCAATTTGGCTTCAGATGTCTGTCTAATGTGGTCTTTATAAAAATGTTTTGTCCTCTTACATTCATAAACTATAATCCCAATTTGGCAATTTTTACATCTTACAAATTGTATTATGTCGCCACCTTTTCCAGTATGTTTAAAATTGTCATCGCCATATCTTTCTTTAAGCGCTTTGAGAAGTTTATCTTCATATAACAAACCTTCTATTTGGGGTGTAGTTTCTTTATGTAATTGATCTTGAAGTTCTTTATTTTGATTTTCTAATTCGCTTATGTGCCTTCCTTGGCTTGATAACTGATTAGAAAGTGAATTTTTACTCTGTTCAATTTTAATTATTCGCTGATTCATCTTCTCCTTTGCATTCGCCACATTAATTTTAGCCATTTCTTTGGCTCTTTTGCTAATGTCTTTCATTTCACGATTATGAGATATTTTTAATTTTCTAGTAACCTTTGCCTCTATTTGCTTGGCCTTTTTGTTCTCTTTATCTCTGTAAGCTCTTTCCATTTTCCTAATTTTTTCTTTAACCATTTTTTTGTTTTCTTTATCTTTTTTCTTCAAAGCCAATATTTTCAAATCATATTTATTAGTCCTTTTTCTAACCTCTTCTTTTAAATCTTTCTTATATTGCCTTTTGATACGTTTTTTCTCTTCATTCAACTCTCTGAGTTTGATCTTGAACTTTTTTTCAGCATCTTGTCTAGCTTTCCATATACCTGTAAGCTTTTCATAAAGCACTTTAGAAACTTTTTGATTACAAAGAGGGCATCTATATTCCTTATTTTCGATTACTTCAATAGATTCAGTATTATTTAAAAAAGATGAAACAACTATATTTTTATTCACTCCATCACCCATATTAATAATAAGATTCGACATCAATTGTCCATGATTCTACACCACAATTTTGACAGTGTGGTTGCCCAGGTGGTTCATACCAAACACTAACATTTAAGAAATAAGTTTTTGGTTGGTTATTGGAATAGACATATGTAGTCTTTGGACCATTACAATATGGGTTTGTTGCCCATGTTATCTGGTTGGGGTGGTCAAGCAAATACCCTTGCACAGCCATATCTGAGACCCACCCCTCTCTGAGTTTACAATCCAATGTCCATCGCCATGTATCTCCTGGAATATAAAAATTACTAGTGACTGTATTCCCATAATCCAGGTTATCCGTTGCGCCACTAAATGTTGCAATATGCTTCCAAGATGGAGGAAGTGTTGTTGTAGTAGTTGTCTCTGAAATTGTTGTAGTTGTGGAAGATGTTGTTGTCGTATAGATTGTCGTGGTAGTAGAAGTTGAAAGGATAGTAGTTGTTTCTGTGGTTGTAGTTGATTCTGTAGTTATAGGTTCTACTGTAGTCGTGGTTATAGGAATCGTAGTGATTGAACTTGTTTCAATCGTAGTAGTCGGGGTTGTAGTCTCTTTTGGTTGAATTTCTACAACTCTACCAGTAGGTATAAAACTAATACCGACTAAACCCAAAATGATTATTGTAGCAAAAACTACTGCAATTACTATACCAATTTTCTTTATAATATCCATTCCAATCAATTAACGGATAAGATGTTAAGAATTTAAGGCTTTCTATTTGATAGAAAAAATCTTTATACAAGCTGACACCAAATGAGAAAAAGAAGGATTAGAGAAGGAAAATTAACGTCTCTCCAGTTTTTGGGTCATTTTCGGAGAGCATTTTAAGATCTTATTGGAATTCCTCGATCAATTTTTTCTTTAACAAGCAGATTGAGAAACTTGACAATCCATTTGGCTTTTGCCTTTTCTGTGAGTGAGTACAAGGAATCTTTTCTTTGAATCAAATCTTTCTCTTGAAGCCTGGCCATGGTTTCGGCTATGGTAGACGTCGATTTGAATCTTATCCTTGCTGTTTCCTCGAGTTTCTTGCCTATGTCTGCACCTCTTAGGTCGCCGTAAATATACAGAACTCGCAGAATTTCTCTGTTTGTCTTTTCTGCTACTGTGGCGACAAAGTCCTTTACCTCTCTTGCCATTAATAATCTGTTTTTATTCGGTGTTAACGAGCTTTATCTCGTTTTGACCGAAAGACGTAAATATTTAATTCTGTATCTGAAAGTATGAAAAAAGTAGCTGAAAGGGTGGTTAGAAAGATAGGGTTCTGGACTGTGGTCAGATGGATTGCAATAGTTTTCTTTGTAGTCATTGGTTTTATTGCCTTTATTCAGAATGGGTTTGCTGGTATTGTTTTCTGGTTCCTTGCATTCATTTGGACGCATCATTTCAGCAATCTAACAAAGAAACGCGGGTTTGAGCTAAGCACTGCCTTAAAAATAGTTATAACTATAATTATTTTCTTCTTGGCAATTGCCACTCTTTCTGCTTCTTCCTCGTACAGCTCATCCAAATCTTCTTCTTATCAACAATCAGGAACGCAAACAACACAGCAGACGCAAAAACTGTCTCTTCAAGAGATAGTAGAAAGAGTCAGGCCAAGCGTCGTGGAAATCACGATTTCAGGAACGGTCAAGGAAAACTGCCTTGGTATATTTCTTTGTGACAAAAATGTCGGCGGCACAGGATCTGGTGTCGTCATATCAAAATCAGGCTCAAAGACATACGTTCTGACAAACAGACATGTTGTAGACTATGAATTTTATGCTGGCGAGCAATTCAAGGATAAACACTTCTCGTTTGCATTAAAGACTCTTGGACAGAACACCTACCCTGCTACAGTGGAATGGATTGCCCCCGATAACATAGATTTGGCTGTTGTGAGCTTTCAGGGTACGGAAGGCTTTGCCGTTGCAAATCCCGACTACTACTATACCCCAAGAATCGGGGATGAAGTCATAGTGATTGGCAATCCTTTGAGATTGGAATTCTCTGTATCCAAGGGCATAGTTTCCAACTTTCAGTATGCAAAAACGCCGCAAGGTTTGGATTACTATCAGATACAGACCGATGCACCAATCAATCCAGGCAACAGCGGGGGCGGCATGTTCACCACAGATGGAAGATTGATTGGGATAAACTCATGGAAAATAGCAGCTCAGGGTATTGAAGGAATTGGATTTGCCATATCGCTGAAGACTTATGCCCAATTCGCTGGTAAATAATTGATGATAGTTTATTTACAGCCGTAAATAATCTCTCGCACACAAAACGTTCAAACAAAAATAGCCCGTGCAGCTTTCCCGATTTCCTGTTTACAGCTGTAAAAAATTCCACAACCGCACACACACACAACAAAGGGGTATAGTATATACATATACATCAGGAAGTGGACCATCTAGGGAAAGTGGCACTTTTGGTCGCACAAAAAAACCGTGGTGTGCTGCCAGAAAGCATGATATCTGGCGCAGATCAAAGCTGCTTGCGGCAATTCCAGTTACCTGTGCATGATCTTAATCCATGGTAGGGTACCAGCTTTATGACTCTAAACTCGTGCAAGAACAACAGCAAGTCCCACGCCTGCTGCTTGCTGATATGAAATCTGCTGCAAAGCATCATGAAAACATCGGGAAATCTTATCACTCCGCTTCTGCGGGCCTTCGGAAGCTTTTCAAGTCTGTCGATAAGGATTGCGTACAGCCCGCAGTTTCTCCTTATTCTCCGTAAGTGCCTTTTATAAGCCATGTAACTCATAACATCACCATTATGGGATTCGACGTGGAACAAAAAATCCAAGAGTTGAGGCAAAAGCTCGCGGAGATAGAAAGTGAACAGGAACTGCCGAATGAGCCAAAATGGTGGAAATTATTGAGAAAGATGCTTGTAGAGTCAGAGATAGAACAGCTGGAAGCAATCAGAGATAGGAGATTCCACGTCAGCATCAATTTGGAAGTTCATTGTAAAACTTTCGGCACCAATGATTTTCCTGTTGCTGAGTTTGATCTAACTGATGTTTTTACTGTTAAATGTGCTGTAAGAGATTATATGAGGCATGAAAATACAAAGAAAGATTCTTTGTTTACCTGAAGAAATGGTTGAGAAGTTTCTGAATCTGTTAGAGTAGAAATATACTATATGTTATTGGAAACACGAAAAAAAGAAAACCTTGAAAACCTTTAAATCTCATTTCACAAATAAACAAATTATGCCAGAGGTGCTTACTGACCAAGAAATAATGAATAAACTAATAGAATTCCTCAAGTCTAATGTAAATAATGAGTCTGGATTTCAACATGTTAACCTTAGGGACTATTTTCAAATACATAGTTATGAGCAAAATGCAAAATCCATGTGGGATAAGATTTTAGAGAAATTCCATGAATTGTTTACAAATAATATAATAATGCATTTTGCTAGTCTTGGAAGTAACATACATCCAGAAATTTTTACTATCACAACATACGGTAAAGAATTTCTAAAAAATAATGATGTCATACCTTATGACCCTGAAGGATATGTAAGAAATATACAAACTAGAATACCAAATCTTGACGCGGTTACTCTCATTTATCTAAAAGAAAGTATAACTGCGTATAATAAAAATCTTTTAGTTTCATCAACAATAACATTAGGTGCTGCCTCTGAAAATGTTGTGCTAAATTTAATAGATAATTTTCTTAAATTTAGAAATGATATCAATATTGCAAACAAAATAAATAGCAAACAATTCATTTATAGAAAATTCCAAGAATTTAAAAAACAATTTCAAATGATAAGTAAGAACCTACCGAAAGATTTGATTGTTGATTTTGATGTAGTTATTGATACGTTGTTTAACTTCATTCGAATAAACAGAAACATTACAGGTCATCCTACCGGAACAATTGTAAACAAAAACATAGCATATTCAAATCTTCAGATGTTTGGACTATATCTTGAAAGGGTGTATAAAATCATGGATTATTTCAATAGTAATTCTTACTCGACTTGAACTCAAATAAAATATAATTCTTGCATTAAGTATTTGAGTGGATACCTTAACTCGAAGATTTAATGAAGACAAAAACTTAGCTGCAATATATGTTAGATTAAAATTCCATTCCATAGATTTTGAATAATAATCTCAACTGTTTAGAATTTTGTTCTTTTGCCATATCAACAATTTGGGTTTTATATTAAAAAAACGAAGAAATTTCATATTAATTCCCATATAGTACACCATATATATTTCGACAACAAAGACCCTTATTTTTCTAAGCAAATAGAGTTTCTAAATATTGTGTAGGCCATCAAAGATGGCAATGCTTATATTTTATTCGTATTTTTCATATTATATATAAAGAAATATAAAAAAGTACCCGAAAATACTGCGCAAATCGACAAATCAGAGGTAGCATATAGATATTTAAGTCTCAAAGTTCATAAGAAAGGTATGTTAGAAGACTATTTTCCAGTAGACGCAGAAAGGGAGGGCGTTAGTAAACTGATTAAGATATTTCATGATGACATGTTGTTAGATGAAGGTGTCTCCGATGTAGCAGCGACAGTCCTAGTTGTCTACATGGCTGCAAACAAGGAAAAGACAAACTCGCCAAACAAGAATGCCGCTCAGGAATTGTTTGAACGTTTGGGAAGAACTGGCACAAAATTCTCAAAGGCGGTTTATGAGGTGATTAACCGCAAAAATCCACCGCTACTTAAAGAAACAAATGATCGTGTGGGACTGACCTTTGCAGGAAAAGTGTTTGTAGAAAAAATTTTGAGTGGAGGCGATTTGGATGACTGACCCGTATGATGATTTGTTCATAGAGGAGCAAGAACCGAAGGAAGCAATTGCTAACACCATAAAGAAATTTGTTAAGTTTTCAAAAAATGGCGAGATAATTTATGAGGAGAAATACGAAACTTTGAATGGAAAGCAGAAGGTCTTGCTTCACATACTAACCTCGAAAGTGTTGGCTGCTAGGAAATTGAGAGAACAGGAAGGATTCAGAGTACAGGAAATATCCAAGATAACGGGAATCTCAGTTAAAAGTATAGAAGGATATGTCTACGGGCAACTGAAGGGGTTTGTTCAATCAGATACAGGTCGAATTTTCATTCCCAACTATAGAATAAATGAAGTTATCAAAAATTTGAATACAAAAGGTGACGATAGTGACAACTGATGAAATAAAAAGTCAGTTGGTTGAAGGTGGATTGAATAAAGGTTCTGTGGAAAGAATGTTAAGCCACTATGAGAACATGAGGTTCTATTTGGGTAACAGAAAGTATCAGGAAACGATTTTGCATGTTGGAAAATTTTGTGAGAATGCAGGAAATATAATCCTCGATATTTTGGGACAGCCGCTTGAGAATTCTCCAAGTCTAGGCTCTATTTTATCTACAATTGAAAAAAATCAGAACAATCAGAATGTAGACGCATTGATACGACTTACTATACCAAGATTTCTTAGGGCAGCTTACGAAATAAGAAGCAGGAGGGATGGTGTTCATACCAATCTAGAAGTTCCTGTGAACCATGGAGACGCAAGCATGGCTGTTCAAATGTGTAGCTGGATACTTGCTGAATTCGTTAGAGTTTATGGGGCACCAAAAAATCTTACACAGTCCAGAAACTTGATAGAAAGTCTGGCCCAACCGCTCTCGCCCTTCGTAGACGAATACGACGGTAGAAAGTTGATAATGAGCAACAAGTTAAGTGTTCCTCAGGAAATTTTAGTTCACCTTAATAATTCGCCTGGTGGAGAACTGGAAGTGGATGATTTGGTAAGATGGATTCCTGGAGCTACTTCAAATCACATCAGGACATGTCTCAGACAACACGCATCAAATAGAATGGTTCATTATGCTGACGATAAAGCCAAAATAACACCTATAGGATCCAAAGCGATAGAGGATGTGCTAAGAAGATTGGATATAGAGATTGTAAACGTGGAATGATAAAAAGTATGAGCAAATTAAATTCTAAATATTTTTTACATCTGTAATTGTTGTCTGCACACAACCGCCAGTTGGTGCAAACCGTCTGCATCCTCTACCAAAGCGATACCCACCCCCTGCACACAAATGCATTGAACTGCTATGCTAGTGCAGGAAATTTAATGCACTGTAATGCTAGGCATGTGCATTTTACATTTGTAAATAAAATCTCCAGTTTATTTGAAATTTGGTTGGCAC
>Ga0315282_10014936_pt1 | contig 11511 bp, 6 predicted proteins | sample YL17G07_20_MG_FD_203693 | JGI IMG/M metagenome (GOLD analysis project Ga0315282, IMG submission 203693) | Sediment microbial communities from Yellowstone Lake, YNP, Wyoming, USA - YL17G07_20 | ecosystem: Environmental > Aquatic > Freshwater > Lake > Sediment | place: USA: Wyoming | collected...
TACATGAAGAATATGCAGAGGTAGAGGACAAGGATGAATACTTGAGATATAACATCTTCTGGGTTCCAGAAAATGCGCGATGGAACTTCCTACAGAAATATGCCAAACAACCCGATATAGGGAAATTAGTTGACAATGCAATGGAACTTATAGAAAAGGACAATCCACAACTAAAGGGGATCTTGCCAAAGAACTACGCACGTCCCGAGCTTGATAAAAGAGTTTTAGGTGAACTCATTGACTTAATAGGAACGATTGGCCTTGGTGATTCTGAAAACAAAGGAAAAGATATTTTAGGAAAAGTCTATGAATACTTTCTTGGACAGTTTGCAGATGCAGAAGGCAAAAAGGGTGGTGAGTTTTACACTCCACGATGCATTGTAAAGCTTCTTGTAGAGATGATAGAGCCTTTTAAGGGAAGAGTTTATGACCCTTGCTGTGGCTCAAGTGGAATGTTTGTCCAAAGTGAAGAGTTTATAAAAGCTCATGGTGGAAAACTCTCTACGATTTCAATATACGGCCAGGAATCAAACCCAACAACCTGGAAACTAAGTAATATGAATCTTGCAATCAGAGGCATTGAGGGGAATATTCAACTTGGAGATTCATTCCTTGATGATAAACATAAAGATTTGAAGGCAGATTTTATACTTGCAAATCCTCCGTTTAATGTGAGCGATTGGCATGGTGATTTATTGAGGGATGATGTTAGATGGAGATTTGGAGTGCCACCTGTTGGAAATGCAAACTTTGCCTGGGTACAGCATATGATACACCATCTAGCGCCACATGGCATAGCAGGCTTTGTCCTGGCAAATGGCTCTTTAAGTTCCAATACTTCAAATGAAGGAGAAATTAGAAAAAATATCATTGAAGCAGATTTGGTGGATTGTATAGTTGCCTTGCCAACGCAGTTGTTTTTTAACACTCAAATTCCCGCGTGTCTGTGGTTTATTGCAAGAGACAGAGAAAATCACAAATTCAGGAATAGAAAAGGTGAAACACTTCTTATAGATGCTCGTAAGATGGGCATAATGAAGGACAGGAGACACAGGGAGTTAACAGATGAGGAGATAAAGAAAATTTCAAGTACCTATCATGCCTGGAGAGGTGAAGGTGGGGAATACAATGATACTCCTGGCTTCTGTAAGTCTGCAACATTAGAGGAAATCCGAAAGCAGGGCTATATATTAACTCCTGGCCGTTATGTGGGAACAGTCGAAGAAGAGGAAGATGACACACAATTTGAAGAAAAGATGCAGAAACTTACAGCAGAACTTGCCGAACAAATGAAAGAAGCAAAACGATTAGACGAAGAGATTAAAAAGAATCTTGCAAGCATTGGATTCAAAATAGATTTATGAACAAAAGCGAATTTAAGTTTTTATTACAGCAAGACGAAGGTTTAAAATTAGAGTTTAAAGAAAGTTTTGATTCAAAAAATCTTGCAAAAGAGTTTGTTGCATTTGCCAACACTGAAGGTGGAAGAGTTTTCATTGGAGTTAGCGACGATGGAGATATCAAAGGAATAGAAATCACCAATAAGCTAAAGTCTGAAATTGAAGACATCGCAAGGAATTGTGACCCACCCGTGTATGTTGATTTTGAATCTGTTGACAATGTTCTCGTTGTAAATGTTGAAGAAGGTTTTAATAAGCCTTATAGGTGCTCGCAAGGTTTTTTCATAAGACAGGGAAGTAATTCGCAAAAACTATCAACTGATGAGATAAGGGAGTTTTTTAACAGAGAAGGAAAGATATTATTTGACGAAGCCATAAACAAGGATTTTACTTTTAAAAATGGTTTCAATAAGACAAAATTTGAATCTTTCCTGCAAAAAGCAAGTATAAGCAGAGTAATTCCAGACAAAGATATTTTAAGAAATCTTGGCGTCCTAACTGACACAGGAAAATTCAAAAATGCTGGTGTATTGTTTTTCTGCGATAATGTAGAGAAGTTTTTCAGGCAGGCAATAATTACCTGTGTTCTATACAAGGGCACCAATAAGTACAAAATAATAGACAGAAAAGACTTTACAGAAGATGCGCTCTCAAATTATGAGAATACTATGGCTTTTTTGCTTAGAAATCTTAGGTTGGAGTATAAGATTGAAACAGCAGGTCCAAGAGAAGAGATTTTAGAAATTCCTGAGAACGCCTTGAAAGAAGCAGTAGTAAACTCAATGGCTCACAGGGATTACAATGAAAAAGGAGCCAATATTCAAATAGATATATTTGACGACAGAGTTGAGATAAGCAATCCTGGTGGATTGGTTCCTGCAATCAAGAAAGAAGATTTTGGAAAGAAAAGCATATCAAGAAATCCCCTTTTGTTTAGCTTGTTTAAGAGTGCTGATTTGGTTGAGAAGGCTGGCTCTGGCATTGGAAGAATGAGAGAGGCTATGAAAAAGGCAGGACTGCCACCACCAAAGTTCGAATCTACCGGGTTTTTCACTGTAACTTTTAAAAGACCACCTCTTACAGAAGTAGTCAGTAAGGGTGGTCAGAAAGGTGGTCAGACGAAGTGGTCAGAATTAACAGAAAGACAAAGAACAATACTGCAAATTATCGAAAACAATCCCAAAGTTTCAAGGAAGGAACTGTCTGAAAGATTGAGCATAAATGAGTCTGCTGTGCAAAAACATATAGAAAACCTCAAGAAGAAGGGAGTTCTAACACGAGTAGGCCCAGATAAAGGTGGTTATTGGGAGATAATAGAGAAATGAAGATCTTGTTGAGAGTCAAAGGTTTAAAAGGTGAAATATGACAGATAAATCTTTATCATTGCGCACAGAAGATATCGAAAACAAGATTTACACAATAAGAGGCGTGCAGGTGATGCTTGATTCTGACCTTGCAGAACTTTACAATGTAGAGGTAAGAGCATTAAACCAGGCGGTCAAAAGAAATATAGAAAGGTTTCCTGAGAATTTTATGTTTCAACTAACCAAAGATGAGTTTGAAAACTTGAAATTCCATTCTGGAATATCAAACTTGAAATCACAAATTGTGACCTCAAGTTCAGAATGGGGTGGCAGAAGAACATTGCCTTATGCCTTTACAGAGCAGGGCGTAGCAATGTTATCGGGAGTCCTAAAAAGCGATACGGCAGTAAAGGTTAGCATCCAGATTATGAACGCGTTCGTAGCTATGAGAAAGTTTATTGCCTCAAATGCAAAGATATTTCAAAGGTTGAGTGCTGTTGAGAGGAAGCAATTAGAACATGATAAAAAATTCGAAGAGCTATTTGACGCGATACAAAGCAAAGATATTAAACCAGATAATGGCATATTCTTTGATGGACAGATATTTGATGCATATAAATTCCTCTCGGACATTGTGAGGTCAGCTGAAAAATCGATTGTCCTTGTTGATAACTACATCGATGATACCGTTTTGACGCTGTTTAGCAAGAGAAATAAAAATGTGCAAGTTGTAATATACACCCGTGAGATTTCCAAACAATTATTGCTTGATTTGAATAAATATAACGCGCAATATCCACCTATTGAAGTAAAAGAATTTAAGTTATCCCATGATAGGTTTCTTATAATTGATAACAAAGATGTGTATCACATTGGCGCATCGTTAAAAGACCTTGGCAAAAAATGGTTTGCCTTTGCAAAACTTGAAAAAGATACCTTCAGTCTGTTAGATAAGTTGGGGATAAAATGAAAAGAGAAACTAAATTCAAACAAACTGAAATAGGAATGATTCCTGAAGATTGGGAAGAGGTAATATTTAGCAAGGTAGTAGCTATAAACCCAAAACGAAATCTGAAAAAAGGAGAAAGTGCTAAGTTTGTAAGCATGGCAGATATTCAACCGTTCACAAGAAAAATCTCAAATTTTATAATTAAAGAGTTCAAAAGTGGTTCGAAATTTCGAAATGGGGATACCCTTTTTGCAAGAATTACTCCTTGTTTGGAAAACGGGAAAACTGCCTTTGTTGATATCTTAAATGAAGGAGAAGTTGGTTTTGGTTCTACAGAATTTATAGTTTTGTCTGCTAAAGAGAATAAAACAGATCCTTCTTTTGTGTATTATCTATTAAGAAGCCCGGAAGTGAGAAGTGTAGCTATAAAATCTATGACAGGGACATCTGGAAGGCAAAGGGTGGAAAATGATGTTTTTGATAGTATTATAATGAAAATTCCACCACTTCCGGAGCAGTCCGCCATCGCAAAAATTCTTTCTGACCTTGACTCCAAAATTGAGCTTAAACACAAAATGAACAAAACGCTTGAGGAAATCGGGCAGGCAATTTTCAAGCACTGGTTTGTTGATTTTGAATTTCCAAACGAGGAAGGCAAGCCTTACAAATCCTCTGGCGGTGAAATGGTTTATAACGAGGAACTGGGAGAGAACATCCCAAAAGGGTGGAGGATCGGAAAAATAAAAGACTTGGTAAATGTTCTTTCAGGATTCGCTTTTTCTTCCTCTGAGTTTACACAAAGTGGGAAATATAAATTGGTGACTATTAAAAATGTTCAGGATAGATATTTCAATCCAGAAACAAAAGATAGACTTGATGCTTTACCACCAAAAGTGCCAAGTTTCTGTAACCTAAAGACTGGCGACATTTTACTTTCCCTTACTGGAAATGTTGGTCGAATTTGTTTGGTTGTTGGTAAGAATTATTTACTCAATCAGCGAGTTGCGAAATTAGAACCGGTAGACTCACATGATTATGCTTTTTCCTATTTTTTATTCTTGCAAGAATCTATTTTTTCAATATTGCAAAGTATTGCTTCAGGAACAGCTCAACAAAACTTAAGTCCTGTTCAAACTAAAGAGATAAAAATTGTCATCCCGCCAAGAAAGCTACTTAATGATTTTGGGAATCTAACGAACACCATGATCCAAAAGATAAATAACAATAATTCTCAAATCCAAACCCTCTCTCAAATCCGTGATGCTCTTTTACCCAAATTAATGTCTGGGAAAATACGGGTTCCTCTGGAGGAAAAAAGTGAATAAGCAAGAAGTAAAAGATAATTTGAAATCAATGATTGAAAATTATTTACCATATCTCAAAGCAAACAATTATTTCGACAATATTAATGGAGTGTTATTTTTAAGCATCAACGAAATTGGATCGGTTGTAAATGTTTTAACCCAAAAAGAATGGAAATTATTTTATGCTCCAATAGAATTTATGCTTAGTCAAAAAGACATATCTAAAAATTACTCTGAAGAATTTATTCAAGACAAATTTGTTGAGTTATATCATAAAATATTAGAGGATGAATCAAAATTAGATATTTATATCGAGAATTTAGTAAATTTGTTTCTTAAACCAGTACAAACTTTTTTCATTATTTCTGAACTTGAAAACATTAGGATATTAGATGACCAAGAATATGAAATAATTGATTCAACAATAAAGATAATGAAGCAAGAAGATTTATCAGATAAAGGAAAGAGCTTTATAACATTAGGCGAAAAAATGGTGGGTAAAGATATAATTTTTACAAAGGTGCAGGCTGGATATGGAGATTTTGAAAAAGCAGAAGAATTAGCAACATACAATTTTATTATCTCGCTTAGTCTTTTGAGATTGTATTTCCCAAGTTTTAAACCTACATTAGGAGGATATCCTACACAGAGAGCAAGATTTTTTGTTGGTTATAATGAGATAAACGGCGAAACAACTGTAAGTACCCATTCAACAAAAGATACACTACTTAACAACAATGCTTCTTTAGATAATAAGTTGTACAATTTATTACTTGATGCAGGAATTGGTGAATTAAAAAACCCAAATACTATCTCTAAAGTTGTTAAGGATTGCTTGTATTGGTTTGGGTTAGGATTAGAGGAGGAATATCCATCTGCAAAGTTACTCGATTTTGTAATGGTGTTGGAGTCGTTATTAAAGAGGAAAGAAGAAAATACTGAACTGAATAGAGCAATATCAGAAAGAGGTGCTATTTTAATGTATGACGGATTCGAAGAAAGAAAAAAAGCAGCTAAGGAGTTGAAAGATATTTACAATGCAAGAAGCAAGGTTATACATACAGGGACTTCAATAGAAGATAAAGATATCGTTTCCCTATCCAGTGCATATGCCCGAGCTGCTCTTCAGAAAATAATAAAGATGTCAAAAGATTTTGGTGGCGATTTCGAAAAGTTTATAGATTATCTTGATGACATGAAACTAAAAGGAAAAACTAACAATGCCTAAAATAATAACTGAATCTCACATTGAGCAAGCAGCGCTAGAAATATTGAGCAGTTTAGGGTATGAAACGCTTTTTGGTCCAGATATTGCCCCAGATGGAAGCACACCTCAAAGAGAATCCTATGGCGAAGTTATTCTAAAAGAGAGACTTGCTCGGGCAGTTGCAAGGCTAAATCCCCCCATTCCTTTTGAAGCGCAAGAAGAGGCAATTAAGAAAATCCTTAGAATAAACAGCCCAAATCTCATTGAAAATAATAAAGAATTTCATCATTATCTGGTGGATGGAGTAGCTGTTGAATACAGAAAGGGCGATGCTATCAAAAGCGATATCGTAAAAATAATTGATTTCCAAAACCCTGAGGCAAACGAATTTTTAGCAGTAAACCAATTCACAGTGGTTGAGAAAGAATACAATAGGAGACCTGACATTGTTTTATTTGTAAACGGCTTGCCCCTCACTGTGATTGAGCTTAAAAACCCTGCGGAAGAAAAAGCCACAATTTGGACAGCATTCAATAAACTGCAAACATATAAACAAGAAATTCCATCGCTTTTTACGTACAACGAAGCATTGATTGTTAGCGATGGAACTGAAGCACGAGCAGGATCTCTAACATCAACTAAGGAATGGTTTTTACCCTGGAAGACAGTTGACGGGGAAACGCTTGCACCAAAAACTGAGCCTCAACTCAAGGTCCTGTTATTGGGAATGTTCGATAAAGAAAGATTTATAGATATTGTTAAAAATTTTATTGTGTTCAGGGAAGACAAAAGAGAAACATTGAAGGTAATTGCAGCTTATCATCAATACCATACTACAAATAAAGCAGTGCAGTCTACAATCGAAGCAATAAAAAGTGACAGGAGGATTGGCATTGTCTGGCACACCCAGGGGAGCGGAAAAAGCCTAACAATGGTTTTTTACAGTGGAAAGCTTGTGCTAAACAAAGAATTGGAGAACCCGACAATCGTTGTCATTACTGATAGAAACGATTTGGACGATCAACTGTTTGATACATTCGGCGCATGCAAAGATTTATTGAGACAATCGCCAGTCCAGGCAATGTCAAGAGATGAACTTAAACATTTTTTACATGTGGCATCAGGGGGAATTGTTTTTACGACAATTCAAAAGTTTTTCCCTGAAAAGAAGGGAGAGCCTTATTCTACTCTTTCAACAAGAAAAAATATCATAGTAATTGCAGATGAGGCGCACAGAAGCCAGTATGATTTTATTGATGGATTCGCTCGCCACATGAGAGATGCCTTGCCTAATGCTTCGTTTATAGGGTTCACGGGAACGCCGATCGAACTTTCTGATAGAAGCACCAGAAATGTTTTTGGAGACTACATTGATATTTATGATATAGAACAAGCAGTAGAAGATGGAGCAACCGTAAGGATATTTTATGAAAGTAGGCTTGCAAAATTAGAATTAGACGAGAGCAAGAGGCCATACATTGACCCGGAATTTGAAGAAGTAACAGAAAGCGAAGAAGAATATAAAAAAGAAAAGTTGAAAAGCAAATGGGCAAGGTTAGAGGCAGTGGTAGGAAGTGAAAAGAGAATAGAGCTTATTGCAAAAGATATAGTGGAGCACTTTGAGAAGAGGGAACAGTCGCTTGAAGGTAAAATAATGATTGTTTGCATGAGCAGAAGAATTTGCGTTGATATGTACAATGCAATCGCAAAAGAGAGGCCAGAATGGGTTAGTGATAACGATAATGAAGGGATAATTAAAGTAATTATGACCGGTGCTCCTGAAGATCCAATAGACTGGCAGCAGCACATACGGAATAAGCTTAAAAGACAAGAACTTGCAACAAGATTTAAAGACCCAAATGATAAGTTCAAAATTGCGATAGTAAGGGATATGTGGCTTACAGGATTTGACGTTCCGAGTTTGCACACGATGTATATTGATAAGCCTATGCGTGGACATGGCTTAATGCAGGCTATTGCAAGGGTCAACAGAGTTTTCAAAGATAAGCCAGGCGGACTAATCGTTGACTATTTAGGACTTGCTTATGAACTAAAAGAAGCGCTTTCAACTTACACTGAAAGCGGAGGAAGGGGAGAGCCTGTATTAGACCAGGAGGCGGCTGTTAAAGTGATGAAGGAAAAGTACGAAGTAGTTTCTGCGATGTTTTACGGATTTGATTATAAGAAATTCTTTACAGGCACTCCGCAAGAGAAAATGTCATTAATTCCTGCAGCAATTGAGCATATATTAGAGCAGAAGGACGGAAAAGAAAGGCTGTTAAAATATGTAAGTGAGCTTTCACAAGCCTTCGCCTTATCAGTGCCAAACGACGAAGCAATCAAAATCAGAGATGATGTTGCGTTCTTTCAAACTGTAAGGTCTGCAATAGCTAAGATGACGACTTCGTCTGGAAAAACTATTGATGACTTAGACTCCGCTATTAGACAGATTGTGTCCGAAGCAATATCCACGGACAAGGTGATTGATATATTTGCAGTTGCAGGAATTAAAAAACCTGATATATCAATACTTTCAGATGAATTTCTTGAAGAAATCAAGGGAATGAAGCAGAAAAACCTTGCTTTGGAGACATTAAAAAAATTATTAAATGATGAAATTAAGGTAAGTTTCAAGAAAAATATTGTCCAGGCAAGATCATTCGCTAATCTGCTTGAGGAAACCATTAAGAAATACCAAAATAGGACTATAGAAACTGCACAGGTTATAAGCGAGCTTATTGACTTAGCAAAAGATTTTAGAGAGGCACAAAAAAGGGGAGAAAAGTTGAACTTGTCTGAAGATGAATTAGCTTTTTATGATGCACTTGCTAACAACAAAAGCGCAGTAGATGTTTTAGGAGACGAAACATTGAAAACAATTGCACGTGAACTAACCGTGCTTATAAGAAAAAACACCACGATTGATTGGACTTTGAGAGATAGCGTAAAAGCAAATTTAAGAGTTATCGTTAAGAGACAGTTAAGAAAATACGGCTACCCGCCAGACAAGCAAGAGGAAGCAACGAAATTAGTCTTAGAACAGGCTGCATTAATATCCGAGAGTTATGTTAATGAGTAGCAAGGTGGAAAATAAATATAGAGGGAAAATGAACGAAGAAGAGCCTCTAAAGGAATTTATTCCTAAATACGAAAAGCCTAAAATTCTGCTTGTAGATTTGCCAGAAGAAACTCTCCCTCTTGTTCAGTCTGCTGGATTTAATGCAGTTTCTGGAAGTTTCGGCACGCCTTATGAAGTAAAACCAGATAATAGATACCTTCCAGTAATTCCTAATGCTCATCTGCCAGGAGATTATACTGAGAAAGAAGTAATAATTATTGACTTAACTGTTCCTGAAAAAAGGATAGTTTATCCTGGCGGTATAGGAATAGCAGGCAATGAAGACCGTTGGTGGATACAATGTAAGCAAGATACTATTGACCCAAGACTTGTACAGATGAATGAGGGAAGAAACAATTTTGACCGTATTCTCACTCACGGAGGATTTTTCATCATTTTTGCTCAACCACGCTTCTATCAAAATCTTCATCAAGTAAAAGGAAGCAATATTGATACTAATCCCTCATTACAATTGAATAGTTTGGGGTTTTTGTCTATATTTGTTCACTTCAATGTAAATAAAGATTCCGGCAAGGAGATCTACATCTTAGATGATGATTCTGAAATTCTTCAGTTTTTTAGTAAAAATATCAAAGATGCATACTACACGGCTACCTTAAGTGTAAGTCCGTCATCGTTTTTTATATGGAGCCCTATCTTAAAAAACAAATTTGATCAGTATGTTGGAGGTCTAATGGAAATTAAAGATTCAAAAGGCCACATCATGATCCTTCCCCAGATGTCGAACAAGCCAGAGTTTGTTTTAGCCCTGCTAAATGAAATTCTTCCAGTAATATCTCCAGATATATTCCCATATGCAGAGAGTAAAAAATGGATTAATAATGATGAGTACCAGCCTGATTCTATCATTAAACTCAAGGAAGAAAAGATTGAAATTCAAAAGAAGGCACAAGAAGAAATAGATAAACTTGATAATCTTATTGAAGACGAAAGGAACAAGTTTAGTTTTCTCTCTGGTATTCTTACTTCAACAGGCCGAGAGCTAGTAGTAAATATTAATAAGTGCTTAGAATTCATTGGCTTTGAAAAGGTAATAGATGTAGATAAAAAAATACAGAGTGGAGATGAAGAAACACTAAAGCAAGAAGATCTACAGGTTCTTGATAAATCACCAACATTGTTAATAGAAGTTAAGGGATTAACGGGTGTTCCACAGGAAACAGACATTATGCAAGTCATTAAGTATGTCGGAAGAAGAATGAAAGAATGGGACAGAACTGATGTTCATGGGGCATTAATAGTAAATCATCAACGTAATCTTCCTCCTCTTGATAGAGGTAATGCATTTACTCCTCAACAAGAAAAGGATGCAGAAGGTAATGATATCACAATTTTAACTACATGGGATTTGTTTCTTTTGATTAAGGGAGCGATGAGATGGAAATGGAATCATAAAATAATCAGAGAGCTTTTCTATGGAGCAGGGAGAATATCTAGTTTACCAAGTATTTATAAACCTTTGGGGAAAATAATTCATTATTATGATAAGATAAGTGTAGTTGAGATGACAATTGCAGAAAATGAGTTACGCAGAGGGCAACAAATTGGTTATCTTACTCCAACAGAATATTTAGAAGAAAAAGTCATATCGTTGCAGATCGATAATAAAGATGTTGAGAAAGCCTCTCCAGGTCAGATAGTTGGAATAAAAACGCTTTATTCAAAAAAACAATTACACAAAGCTAAGGTGTATATTGTAACAGAAGGTGAAGAAAATATTTAAAGCATTTAAACTTTTAGAACACGATTGATTGAACTTTCAATTTTGTTAATGTCCTATTTATAAAACTTTAAGATATTCATGTTATTCGTATTACTATAAGAATTCAGACTCTTTGCGAAGATAAGAACAACCTTCCCACCTATTAAAGAAAGTTACTACAAGCCGTCTAAAAAAGGAGTTTTAGATCGCTTGGATATTCGCAAGACAGATTGCCAAGCAGGTGTTGGTAGTGCAAATGGACTTTTTGCTTCGCTCAAAATGACAAAGAAGAAGGAAGAAGATCCTGAAATGAATTCAGGATGACAAAAGTAGGAGATTCTAACGCCTCCTTCGGAGGCTCTAAATAACGAAAGGGGGGATTGCCACGGGTTTCTGACGAAACCCTCGCAATGATACCGCCACCTTGTCATCGCGAGCCGAGCATAAGCGAGATGTGGTGATCTCTTTTTTAAAAGTTTTTTTGTGGAAAGTTCGAAGGAAATTTG
>Ga0315282_10014937_pt1 | contig 11511 bp, 6 predicted proteins | sample YL17G07_20_MG_FD_203693 | JGI IMG/M metagenome (GOLD analysis project Ga0315282, IMG submission 203693) | Sediment microbial communities from Yellowstone Lake, YNP, Wyoming, USA - YL17G07_20 | ecosystem: Environmental > Aquatic > Freshwater > Lake > Sediment | place: USA: Wyoming | collected...
TCTTGATATCACGGAAACAGGAAAACGCAGATTTCTTATATATGATACAGAAAAAAAAGGGATAGAAATCAACTATGTCGACACTGATATGATCTATCATCTGGAAAATATTTCAATTTTACCACTTAAAGATGAAGAGTCATATTTGCGAGATCAGATCAAAAAAATCGTTAAAGGTTGGGATTTACAAGAAAACGATAAGAAAAAAGTTCATATTCGGATCAAAATAAGAGGTTATTCAAGTGATTTACGAAAGCTTAAAGAAATCGTGCATGACGAATTCAAGGATTTTTGCTTTTATAACGGGGAAGATATTGATCTATCTGAGGTATTTCGATCTGATAATTATGACCTAGAAGAGATCGCCAGAAAAACTGCCGAAAAAATACAAGAAATATGGCCTGTTGAGGCATATCCACCAACATACGATGAGGTTTTATTCCATGCTCTTAAAACCATTTATGGGGGTAAATAATGCCAGCAGCGATTAAAGAGATACACATAAAGAAACTGGGGCCAATCGCTGGGAATATAGATATGGAATTAGGAAAACTCAACTTAATAAAAGGATATAATGACGCAGGAAAAACGTTGTTAGTTGAATTCTTACTTCGTTCAATGTTTAAAACCCGGGGATGGGCGCTTCGTCCACCTACAGGAACGGGAAAGATAATAGTAACCGGATTGGCAGATCAACCGGTTACATTTTCTCCATCAAGTTCGAAAAAATTTGAGGATTATTATTCAGGAGTAACTGAAGGAATATCTACCGACTTATCCAAATTATTGGTAATCAAAGGTTCCGAGGTTGAGCTAGGTGATAGAACACAACCCGATAAAATAATCTTACAAAGATATCTTTCAGGTAGAGAAATTTTAGAGAAAATAGAAACCCCCATTAAGGTTACGATTAAGGAAGCTTATATCGAAAACCGTGAAATACATGGTGATAACAAAGGTGAGATAAAAAGAAGAGATGAATTGAAATCACAAATAAAAAACATAGACACGTTGTTTACAGAGATCAATAAAAATTATTTGGGTGGCCAAAGAAAATTATTAGAAAATAGAGGGAAAGAACTAGAAGAAGACATCAAAAAAATGGATACCGCCAAACGATTTCATGCTTATACTATTTCAAACAAAATCGAACAACTGAAAACAGATAGAAATATAATTGATGATCTGAAACTTGAAGATATCTCAAAACAAGTAGATTTATATTGGCAAAAGAAAGATAATTACAACACAATAAAAGAACAATATCAACAAGTTCAAGAGAACAGTAAACATTTTTCATGGGTAAAAAACGCTGCTTTGATTTACAAAGAATTATTACAAAAAACCCCGTCTAAAACAATAAACAACCTATTATTTGCACCATTCTTGATTCTCATTGCCCTTGTGGGTGTTTTTTCTTTTTTAAATCTATTCTTCGCAGTTGTTGGTGCGCTGGCAGCTTTGATAATATTTGTTTGTTTTTATTTACGGAGTTACAATAATGCACTTAAAAACGCAGGTAAAAACAATGAATTAGAAAAAATAAATATTGAGTATCTGGATAGATTTGGGCAACCTCTGACGAATATAGCTCTATTAAACGCCCGTAGTGATGAACTAGAGCCGGATTTTAATAAAAGCAATGTTTTGAAGCAACAACTAGCTGAGTTGGAAATACGATTACAAGCAGAAGAAAATCAAATCTCAAGGGATCTCAACCTTCTATTTGAAGAGAAATTAAAACAAGCTGAATGGATTACTGCTATTCAAAAGAAAAAAGAAAACAATAAGAAGTTAGACAAGGAAATTCAAGAATACGAAAAAAAATTGATTGAATTAAATGTTGATGAAACAGGATATATAATAGAAGAGCCTGCTGTGAAATATGATAAAAAAGTATATGAAAAATTGTTGAGGGAACAAAAAGAGTTATATGACCAAATCCAAACATTGGAAACAGGACTTAATAATTTGAAGGGACGTATTTGCCCATATACAAATGATGATATATCTGTGAGTTGGGAACTGCTGATCCAACATTTGAAAGAGAAATATAGTGAAATTTCGAAGGAATTTGCAGATTTAACAGCTCGAATAGTAGGTCAAATCGCAGTCGTTAGTGTTATCACCGAGTTTCGCAAGGTTGAAGATGAAAAAATAAAGGATGCTCTTGAGTTAGAAGCAATAAAGAAACCTCTTTATGATCTTACACATAAATATACAGGATTTAGATTAGATGGGGATCAATTAATAGTTGTTAACCCGTATGAAGAATTTCCATTGAATGTGCTGGGATCAGGTTCGCAGGATGACGTATTTTTAGCTCTTCGAATGGGTTTTGCTTCTAAAATGCTTAATCAGGATAGTTTATTTCTGATACTCGACGATGCATTTCTAACGTCAGATTGGACCAGACGGCCATTACTTGTAGATAAAATTATAGAATTAGTTAGAAACGGTTGGCAAGTAATTTATCTAACCATGGACGAACATATAAAAGAACTCTTTGATACGAAAGGAAAAGTTCTAGGAACAGAATACAAGTATTTTCCATTATCATAAATCGGGGTTCTCTATGACCGGATTCTTGAAAGACCGAATACATAGTGAACGCGTTAAACTACTAGGACGTTGGATTATTATTGATCCGAAGTGCAAGAAGGATTTTATTACTTATGTTTATGTTGTGATTATATAAAACCCATTCAAGAGAAATCTGGAAGAGAATAATTATGTGTGTGTTAAACAATGAAGAATATGTAAAAAAATATTTAAGAGGAGTTACAGTGTATAAATTACAATCAAAATTTTCACGAATACATCTGAAAAACATAGGCGGATTGAATTCTCCTCTAATTTTGAATTTTGATGATTTTTCCCTCCTAGTTGGTAGACACGGCAGTGGAAAAACAACAATTGTTAAAGCTATTAATGCTGTATTTAATAATCAAATGAATACACAATCCATCTTGAATAATGAACAAGATGAGGGAAATATAATAGTCGATGTTGTTAATGAACAACAACGGTTGCTTACAATCCGTAGAATGAGCGAGTCACAGTTGATTATTAAGGAAAACACAAGGTGTATCATGCTGGATGATGCAGGATGTTATTTAGATAATACAGGTGGGCTTGATTCATAATTCCAACAGATAGGAATTATGAATCAAGCCCAACCTTCACTAAAAGGGTTACTGGATGGTATCACAAAAAATAGCTGCTGGAAGAGAGGTGATTATTTCTTCCAGCATGGAACAAAATACCAAAGTTCCAATGAGAAGCGAATTCGCTGTATATAGGGATGTAATTCATAACATACAAGTTTTGGCTGTGTCCAATTGATTATCTACTTTTTGTTTATTCATATTTTTTCATCGTCACATCACACACTGTTTAAATCAATTTTTTATGAAAATAATGGTTTCATATCAGCAAGAATGAAATCTTCGCTATATCACCGTAATTTTCATAATTAAATCAAAAAAAGGATGATAGCACGCGCTAAATTTTTTCACTTTGAAGTTTGATTATTCGATTCGATGTTCCACATTGTTGTGTTGAATGATTAATTGAAAAATACTAATAAAAAATTCCTCAAATTGACGAAAAACACAAGAAGAGAAATAGCGTTAAGTCGAGTACAACTTAACAAGGCCATCAAATGGTTAGTTGATAAAGGTGTTCTTGAATTTTATCGAGGTAATAACATTAAGATTTATCGCATTATAAAACAAAAACTGTAACTGAACATTGAGTGAAATTCCGTTTATCCTTTTTAAACTTCATTTTATGAGATATTTTTTAAAACTCATTTTTATGATCCCCTCTTTTTCTCTCTTTCCCGTTCCTTGATCAACAGCTTACGTTCTTTTTCACTCAATACCCTACTGTTCCTATCAACATAGCACCATTTCGCGAGGTACTCTCTGGTGACAAACAAGAGGCATGCGCAGGCTCCTTTCTCTTTGCAATCATTGAGTGCCTGATCGCAGATACACCGCCGCCCGGGCCAGCAGGGGCACCTCCGGTTATTGCGCTCTATATCACTGATCCGTTTCTGTGGATTATGCAGCGGATGGAAATATAATCCGTGTTTCTCTTTGAATGTTAATGCTTCTTCCCATAAGCTCATAGATCAATCCCATTGGGTAATATTTTTTTTCTTATATTGAATTGGAAGGTATATGATATCAGTACAGGGGTCCAAGAAATGATCTTTCGGGGGAAAGGATCAAATGCAACAAAATCTACCCATGGCCGCTGCCTCGTATGCACCATAAAGGTAATAGCATATGTCGTGAACAGATGAAGAAAAACGGAAGTAAAAGCGATTTTTTTCGACGGAGGAGGTGGATATCCCTTCCGCTCTTCACGTAGACTAACACCGGATTATTTCAGGATAGTGTACGCGGCTTTTATTGCTTTCTGGCCGATGGTAAGTATCCCTTGCCCGAGCTCTGCGACGAATGTCAGTAACGTTATATCACCTCCTTATCTTTTTTTTATTTTATGATAAACCTCTACGAGATCCTGCTCATATTCAACCGGTTCTGTATGTTTTTTTGATCCCCAGAATAACAAAACATACCCTGTTTTTGTCACCTGAATGATCTCCCCTACTAGGTGCGGATCGTCCCTAGGGCTTGCAAGCCAACCGATATCTTTTTTCAGCACTTTCATACTCGGTTTTTTTGTTTTTTCTACTACAATAGGTTCTGGGCTTTTCCGTACCTTAATTTCTGGCTCCTCTACAGCTGGTGCGTATATCAGTTCAGACAAAGATTCTTTTTCCCTGGTTTTTAGTGCCTTTTCACTTTTTTCGATGATGACCGTCTGATAATACTCGACAGCCATATCCTTGTTGCTGGCAGAGATCTTTATCAGGTCACGATTATCGTTTGTTTCAACAGTCACCTCACCAAAGGACCGTTTATATTCACGTATCTGCTTTTCGAATTCAACGGCATTAAAAACGATGCTTGTAGAGCTTGTACATAGATGGAAGATAATATCCCGATTTTTGGCGAAAACCGCATTCTTCATTGTATTTTCATTTTCCCTGTCACTGCGGTTCTCGAAAATCAAGCCTTCGTTTGTAATGGTCAAATACACGTTCATCCCCGATTTATCTTTTTTGTTATCAGGCATCATCGCTTTCACACTGGCATAGAGAACCTTGGCGCCCAGTTTTGTTTTATTGGCCCATAGTAGCTCCGGTGGCTTCAGATCCGGTATACCCTCGATGTCAAGCAACCCCATGGTCCGTACGAGGTTCCCAAGCCTTGCGACAAGCCTATGATTCTCACGGTCGTAATCAAACATGAAAACATCGCTCGGTTTGCCGATCTTCAGAAAATCCCGGATTTTAACAAGATCGATACCGATCACGAGCTCCTCGGTCTCATCGATGTCGAACTCCCTGCATGCTGCATTCTTCAGAACCGTGGTCACCATCCTCTGGTACGCCGGGTCAACCGAGGTGATATGAACCCCGTCTGTTTTGAAAACTATTTTGATCTCCTGTGTGAGGTGTTTGTGGATATCCAGGGTGCGAACGAGTTTTCTCCCTTCGATAATCATGTGCATTTTTTATTCTAAGCCTCCTTTGAGTACAAAAAAATCATCAGGGAATCTCCCGGCTGTACAGTGTGTCAGTTTCAGGCTCTTGTACACAGTTAAATCCTTGTCTCGTACAAATTTGTAAACGACGTTCCGCCAAGTGTCCCGCTCCATTATTTTGCACGGTGAGTCCAAACCCTTGTATTCCTCGTTCATGAGCGCGGCCATCTCTCGGGCGATCCTCTCTTGCAGCTCTTCCGTTATTTTCCGCTCACAAAAAATAAAGTCCGCTCCCAGGTGTACCTCCCGGGCTCCCTCGGGCATCGGCTCCCGGAATGCCGGGACACACCCCGCACTATCCTGGGTCCCCAAACTATGTCCTAGGAGGATCTCACCCTCTTTTGTCAAATAATGCGTTTTACCGTACTTGAGATCGATGCTGCCGTCAAAACCCGAGCTCTCATACTTCTTAACGACCTCCTCTACCGCTTTGAGAGAAACACCGTTTTCCCATCGCACGTCTATAGAGGCACCCATGGAATATACGTCGCTCCGCACGGAGAACTTCTGGCCAGGGAACTTTTTCTTTAGCTCACACCGTATGATTTTCGCGGTTTCCGCACACGACAAATACAGCGCTTCACTCAATGGTCACCCCTCCCTCCCTGTTTTTTCCTCTTTCATCATCATATAGGAGAATCCTGTTTCCTGGGTCCTCTCAAAATTCTCTATGTCAACCGCCAATATAGTTATGTCAATCATTGGTTTCCCTCCGTTGATCGCCTAAATAGTCAGGTTTCTATATCGTATGAAATCGATGAGCTCTTTTCCGCTGCTTGGATACAGGCCATATTCCTCATGAAAAAGTTCCACCAGATCTGTTCCATTCGATTTAGTGAGGTGGCCGAGAATTTTCCTCTTTTCTGTTTTCTTGAGTTCTAAACGAGAGATATCCTGTTGTAACCGTCGAATCAATTCGTGTTTTTCCGGTTCTGTTAATTCGTCTTGACGCGCCAGCCTATTTTTTATGGCTATCTTTTTATTTTCGCTTGACTTTTTTCTCATGATTTAGCACCATGTTATTATTTATCGTTATTTGTATATAAATGTTTGTTGGAAAAATATCAAAATAACAAAATTGGAATAGGATCAGAAGAAAATAATCAAAAAACATTGGTGCTAAACAATGAGATTTGAATTTCTTCTGATCCCAATATATAATAGAAAAAGGGAATTTAATAATATCGTCAATCAAAATTTCCAAAAAATTTTTTAAAAATTTTATGAAAATCGCATCCATAATACTTACATTTCGGTTATTACCATTAACCGAAACATAGTGTAATTACACAATATCCGATCAGCCAATTAACGAGGAGTATAGTCTACTATTGTCTGAAAAAACGTCTAAAATTTTTTCATTCATAAATACAATCGTTTATTCTTTCAATGAGTTATTCACTGATTCATTTTCTTTACCAAGCAATCTCGATTACTCTCTCTTGTGATTCAAATCATCTCACGTGAATCAGAAATATTTTCAAATGGCCTTTTACTTTATCCTAAAAAAAAATAGGGAAAAATCAGGTAGTAATAACCTGACTTCCACTGTTTTTATTCACTTCGATATTTCATCGTTAGGTTTTACTAAACTGCCACCAGGCCTTCAACTCAGCCGAACCAACCACCCCCCCCCACTAACTGTCTCGGTCTTCAAGATGGCACCAGTGGGATCCCGGAACGCGGTGTAGACACGATAGGTCCCTGTGCCATGTTTCAGATCCGATGCCCTGATCCTGCCATTGAAAATCCGGTCAAGGGCGAGCTGACCACTGATATTGATCGTTCGCGGAAACGTCTCATTCACGGTAGTGTTGTCCAGCACCCAGGTGCCGGAATTATTGTATTGCACCTGGATCAGCAGGTACCCTTTGAAGTTTGTCTGGCCTGTGTTCTTGATCTTCGACTGGTTCCGGTACGTGATCACAAGCTTCGGCTGATAATTCCCGCCTTGTTCATTGGCGTAGACCGTGACGTACTCATTGCCGGTCGGGGTGTTACCGTTGATGTCCCTGCTGCTCCTGAGACACAGCTTCGTCAGCCCGGTCCGGTTCAGCCAGCTTTTTCCATTACTGTTCAAGTAAATAGTGTTGAATCCGTTGACAAACCCGCTGGTGTTCAGGGCGCCGCCGTTCCCCGCGTAATGGTTTTTATTGTAATCCGCGGTTTGCATGGGGATGTGAGGGTAGGTCGGCTGTCCGTTTTGAATAGTGATCTGGAAATCGGTAGTGGAGAGATCACTGGCTTTGTAGAGGCTCAGAGTCGCGTTATCAATGTACGCGTTCGACGGAAGACTGGAGGTGTTGAAGAAGAGGAATCCCCGGTAAATGTAGTACGTGGGTAGTGGAATCGTGGATGCTTTTTTTTGCCCTATCGTAATGGATGTCCCGGAGCTGTTGACCGTGCCGGTTGATGCGGTTCGCACCGTGTTGTAGTTGGTGCTAGAGTTGTATATGTATCCATCATTGGAGATGGAATGGACGGTGAGCGTCGGATCAATGATAACCGGGAATGTCATTGCAGACAGATCAGATAGTTTGAGGCCGGAGAAGAGGTAGGTGTCCCCATTCAGGTGCACAATCCGGTACTTTAACTTCTGTCGCATTGATTCATTGTTCATTTCGTACGCCTCACCAGGCGGTAGAGCACACTTGAACTGTCCGAGCGCATCCCTGAAATCAATACAAGCATTGGAGACGGTGACGTTCCCGGTGAGCATGTCTGACCCGTTGTACAGAGTGAGATCCTGGTGGGTGAGTTTGGTGATGAAGATCACATAGGAACTTTCATTGTTGAGGCCATACAGTGAGGGCGGATGACTCTGGAGCACTCCTTTGGTCGTATTATCCATGGTGATTTCTTCTTTCATTTCTGTGTTCCTGTAACTCCATGTCACGTCAGTACCCGGGAAGACATTTTCATAGGTTGCTGTGTTGCCAGTGAATTGTCCCTGGCTGCCCTGCACACCTTCGAGGTAGTGGTACGCCCAATTACTCGTTGGATCAACATAACCGACACCAACAAGCTTACTGCGGATGACATACATTGTGGGGTCGTCCGACCTGTTGAACGTGAATGCGACCGGCCAATCACTCTGAATATTAGGTTTGAAGTAGACACCAAACAACCCACGGTCGTTCCCAATTCGATAACCGTAATTGTACGCGGGATGATCGCTTGCCAGCTGACATAAAGAGCTGTTGATTGGTGCCCATATGCCATTGTCCTCCTGATAGTTGATAGGACCAGCAGAAACCTCAAGCACAGTGCATCCGGAGATAGCGTTGTAATATTCATCCCATGTGAGCCCCCGGCCAACTAATGCGTAGTCCTCCGGCGGGTTCGGAGGGTCGGTGATATTGATGAACTGGTTCCCGGTGTAACTATCCTGGAGTGTGGCGATGCTTATCTGCGCCTGTACGGACACGTTGAAATGATGCCCGGTGGAGCTATTGACGTTACTGGCGTTGTCGACCGCCCAGATCGTGTAATTGTATTGCCCTAATGCCCACATATTCGCGAAGACATGCCGATAAGTGTTCCCTCCCACGGGCGTCATCGTATAATTTCCTGTCGACAGCCCATTAGGGGCGCTGATCTGCACCTTGACAAGATTGACGCCGCTGACATCGTCCGAGACATTCGTGTTGATCGTGACGTTATACCCGAATCCGACCGTGTCAGGAGTATGGGAGACGTTCACTATTTTCGGGGGCGTTACATCAGGCATATAACTGCAATAGATGGAATATAATTTATTTTCATAGAATGTCCAATCCACATAGTTGGGCGGAGAACCATAAGATTCACTATCGGCACGGCCAAAAGCAACTGGATAAACTCTATCAAAATACAATTTGCTCGTATTGTCATCACCCCAACAAGTTAATGCATACAGTGTACCTTTCATCAATGTTGGTTTCGGATCGGAAAAATTAAATGTAACCCATCCTGTAGAACTTCGACTTTTTTCCTCAGTTGTACCAATACGAGCTGAATTATCTAACCTGTAAATCATGCATTTGTAAGTTGGTGTAAACTGACTCTCTCCGTATACATAGGCGGTAATATTGTTTGCAAGTGCATAATCATCTATCATAAAGTAGGAACCGGTTATCCTATCCTCTACGCTTCGATTTTGTGTCCCGATTTTATTGTTACCGAAGAAATAAAATACATTAAAAGTATTTGATGAAAGGTTGCTATTTCCAGCTTTATCAAACGTCCAAATTGTATAATTATACTGTCCTTTATATCGTGTATCGGAAAAAACGTATTCATATGTATTATTATTTGTCTGATTCATGGTACAATTAATACTGTGAATAGGTGAATCAACAGGATACGTGATATTGACTTTTACTGTGTCAACACCGCTTATCATATCGGTTATGTTTGCTGAGATGGTTGTATTTAAACAATATCCGACAGAGTTAGGAATACAATCAACAACATTTATTATCGGAGGATCGTCCTCGATATGAATTCTTTGAGAATATTCACTAACATTAGATTGATTGTCACAAATTGTTAGAGTAATATTATAATCGCCTTCGTTAGTAAATTGGTTATAAGTATTTTCTGTAAATGAGGTAGCTCTATCGCCAAAATCCCAAGACCAATTTGTTATTCTATTCAATCCTACCGATGTGTCGTTGAAATAAATCATTTTATGGGTATTTGAATAATTCGAGACACTTGAATTGAAATTAGATATTAAATTCGAAACTTGTATAACATATGTGACATTTGTTGTATTACTTTCATTATCGGTAATTGTTAAATTAACCAAATAAGTATCGGGAGTATAGTACGTATGTACTGGATTTTGTTCATAACTTCCCGTAAAATCACCAAAATCCCAAGAATATGTATAGGGTTCAACACCACCAGATGCTTCACCGTAGAATTGAACAGATTGATCGACAAGAACATTATTTTGAGGTGTAGATGTAGATATATCACCTTCAAAGCTTACGGCAAAGTCAATTAATACTTTTTGTAAATCTCCACAATCTGATATGAACGGTATTTCTTCAGCCTGAGGCCCCCCTACATTAGGTGCTGTGACAAGAAAAAATACCTTTTGGACAGCATTTGGATCTAGAAAACCATAACTGTCTTCAATGGTGAAATAAAGCCAAGCAGGAGGAGTATAATCTTTATCTATTTCCCAATACATAGCACCTGAATCTTGACCAGTATTTTTTACAGTCACAGATACCTCTTTTTGTTCATTTTTATGTAAACGCCCCAAATGAATAATATGAGGGTTAGGGTCAATAGATAAGTACGTTCGCGATGCCATACTTGTACGGAATGTACAAAACATCATATCTTGATTATCATTCTGAACATTATGCGGAGTCCAAGGGCCTGTCATTTCAGGAGCTGTCCATTTTTCTCCCCTTATGTATGGTGTATCAATACCGAACCACCAATAGAGAAAAGGTGTGTTTGATGTGAGACTATTACATATAATATAATAATTTTCTTCAGGAATAATATGGATATCATCAAAATCTATCATATACCATTCCTTATTAGGATATTGAACAGGTTTAGGGTATAATGGATTTATTTGTATTAAGGGATTTTGCAAATTATTTGATTCTGATAATTTGCGATAGATACTAAAACTCATACATATAGCGGACCATGTGTCATCGGTACTCATAATAAGTTTCGTTCGCGAAAGTACTCTATCTAAAATTCCGGTCGCGCTTGGCATAAACCTCTGTGCAAAATAATGATTCTGATATGATAATATATTATAATTATCAGCTTCATTATCCCAAATATATTGATCAGGGTCATCAGCTAATACATTCCGGCAAATGATAATAATGGTTATAAAAGTTGATAGTATCACCAGCCCAAAAAGTATTT
>Ga0315282_10014938_pt1 | contig 11510 bp, 10 predicted proteins | sample YL17G07_20_MG_FD_203693 | JGI IMG/M metagenome (GOLD analysis project Ga0315282, IMG submission 203693) | Sediment microbial communities from Yellowstone Lake, YNP, Wyoming, USA - YL17G07_20 | ecosystem: Environmental > Aquatic > Freshwater > Lake > Sediment | place: USA: Wyoming | collected...
GCGTCTGATGTTGAGGCTTGAAGATTATAAGGCTGTTTTCGCCACCCTAGGCTTGATTGGGGTTTTGTTGTTTGCCTCTCCAACGCTGGGTTTCGTTTTGCGTTTACCAAGTGGAGAAAAGTTTTCTGAGCTTTGGGTTTTGGGTCCTGGGCATATGGCTGAGGATTATCCTTTTAATGTTGGGGCTGGTGAGAATTATTTGGTTTATGTGGGTGTTGGCAACCATATGGGTTCTTCGGCCTATTACGTTGTTTATGTTAAGTTTAGGAATCAGACTGAGTCTTTGCCTAATGCCACTGCTGGGACGCCCAGCCCGCTTCCGCCATTGTTTGAGTTTCGCCTTTTCGTTGAGGATGGCAAGAGTTGGGAGGCTCCGTTAAGGTTTTCATTTTCCAATGTTTCCTTTTCTGAGAACAGGTCTTTTGTTGGAAGTTTGATGATAAACGGTGTGACTTTTAACGTTGATAAGTCGGCTTCGTGGGATGTTGAAAATAATGGTTACTATTATCAGCTTTTCATGGAGCTTTGGATATACAACGTCGAATTTCAAGCTTTTGAGTTTCATAACCGTTTTGTTGGCTTATGGTTGAACATGACTGGTGTTTAGATTTAGCGTTAAGAACAGTGATATAGAAAAATAACTAGTTTTTCCATAGGCGTTTTTATTTGAGGGTTAAACTGGTTTTATTTGAGGTTAAGGGAGAAAGGCGCCTAAAATCCGAAGATGATGGTTCCGGTCTTGTTTAGGAGTTAGTGAATGCTTTGGATGAATACGTAAACTCAGATGTGGTTGTGCTGATTCCAACCTTGAATGAGGAGGAAGGGTTAGCTGCTACCGTATTGGAGGTTATGCAGTTTTTAGGTAGTCCTTACATTCTTGTTGTTGATGGAAATAGCTCTGATGGGACGGTGGATGTTGCTAAAAGGTTGGGGTTGGATGTTGTTTTTCAGGATGGGAAGGGTAAGGGAGACGCTGTAGCGAAGGCTATTAAAAGTTTAAAGGCGGATCCGCAATACGTGGTTTTCATAGATGCAGATTTCACTTATCCAGCTGAGTACATTCCTCGCATGATTGGGGTTTTGGAGGAAAACCCGGATGTGGGGATGGTTTGTGGAGACAGGTTTGACAAGCCTTTTAGTATGGCTAGTGTTAATAGCGCCTATTACATAGGCAACCGTTTTCTGGCTTTTGTGCATTTTATGGTGAACGGGGTTAATATGAGGGATCCCTTGACTGGGTTGAGGGTTGTCCGCTGGGAGATAATCAGGGACTGGCAGCCTAGGTCTAAGGGATTTGATGTGGAAGCGGAACTCAACTATCTTGTGGAGAGGAAAGGCTACAAGATTAGGGAGATACCCATACACTACCGAAGGAGGCTAGGGGAAAAGAAGTTGAAGTTGAGGCATGGCTTCACTATTTTGAGGAGAATCTTGGCTGAAGCGTTAACTTGATTTTGAATCTTTATTTGTGGTTCGGAACTGCTTTATAGGATGAGGATTGGAAATGGGGTTTAGAGATGTAAAGGGCCTTGAGAAGCCGCTTATTGATTTTAGTTTTATTTCCGTTTATAGTCATGCTGTGGACGGTTGGATGGATTTTGAAGTTTATTGGTGAATAAACATACTTTGTTTCAATTTTGATATGGAATTTTTCTGGGTTGTGAAATGAACCATTTTTCTAGGGCTTTAGTGACTGGCGGAGCTGGCTTTATAGGGTCGTATCTGGTTGACCGATTGATGGATGCAGGATACTTTGTTAGGGTTGTGGATAATTTAAGTAGCGGCGACCTATTGAATATTAAACGGTGGTTAAACGATCATCACTTCGATTTTATTCAGGGTGATCTAAAAGATTTGGCTGTCGCTGAAAGAGCGGTTAAAGATGTTGATGTCGTATTTCATTTGGCTGCAAATCCGGAGGTTCGCGTGGCTGAAATTGATCCTTCAGTTCATTTTGATGAAAATCTGTTGACTACATTCAACGTTTTGGAAGCTATGAGGAAAAGTAGTGCTGCGAAATTAATTGTATTCTTTTCCTCTTCTACGGTTTATGGTGAGCCTGCCGAGTTTCCGACAGGGGAAGATTATGGTCCGCTTCTGCCAATTTCTGTTTATGGTGCCACTAAATTGGGCTGTGAATCCTTAATTAGCGCTTATTCCCACACTTTTGGTATAAGAGGCCTGATATTTCGCCTAGCCAATATTGTTGGTGGTAGGTCTCGTCATGGGGTGGTTGTGGATTTTATTCGTAAGCTTAAGAAGAATCACGAAATGCTTGAGGTTCTGGGTGATGGAAATCAGAGCAAGTCCTACTTGTATGTTAAGGACCTTGTTGATGCGGTTTTTCTTGCACTGAGAAGTTTCCTCAGTAAAGGGAAGGTTGTTGAGGTTTATAATGTTGGTTCCATTGATCAGGTTGATGTTAAGCGTATCGCTGAAGTGGTTTCTGATGAGATGGATTTACAGGGTGTTAGGTTTAGATTTACTGGTGGAGTTGACGGGGGCCGTGGTTGGAAGGGAGATGTAAAGACAATGTTGCTTTCAGCAGAAAAGTTGCTGAGTCTCGGTTGGAGGCCTGAGTTTAACAGTGAAAAGGCTGTTAGGGTAAGTTGTCGCGAGCTTTTGCGTTTAATGGAGAACAAGCGTTGTGCGTAGATGAAGAACTACTCGAAGATTTTGGTGACTGGTGGGGCTGGTTTCATTGGCAGCGCGCGCTAAAGATAATCCTCTAGTTAGTGTCATAGTTTTGAACTATAATGGAAAAGATTACTTAGAAGCATGCTTAGCTTCTGTCTTTGCCTCCTCTTATTCTCCTTTTGAGGTTATTGTTGTTGATAATGGTTCGTCTGATGGTAGTGCAGAAAGAGCTAAGGAAAGGTGGGACTTCGAGCTTATTAAGAAACAACACAACACTGGATACGCAGCTGGAAACAACACAGGAATTCGAGCAGCTCATGGCGAGTTCGTAGTACTCTTGAATAATGATACCACCGTAGATCCCAGTTGGCTAATTGAATTAGTGAGTGAGTTCCTTCGATCTGAGGCTGACTTTTGTCAGCCAAAGATAGTTATTCCTGGTCGCTTACGAATAATCAATTCTGCTGGTCTCATGATACATTTGGCTGGTTTTGGATTGTTGAGAGGAAACGGTGAAGTGGATAATGGGCAGTACGATGAGCAGGAACAGATATCCGGTTTGCATGGAGCCTGTGTTCTTGTATCGAGAGAAGCAGTTGAAAAGGTGGGGTTATTGGATGAGGATTTTTTTGCTTACAATGAAGACACCGACTGGTCTTGGAGAGCATTGTTGATGGGAATGAAGATTGTTTATGTTCCCAAGGCATTAGTTTACCACTTTCATGGAAAGACAGGAGGGCTAAAAACACCAAGGAAAACTTACTATGCAGAAAGAAATCGTATTGTAATGCTTCTGACAAATTACTCTCATCGTTCCTTTATGTTGCTTCTGCCTTTTTTTCTGCTGACTGAAATTGCAACCCTGACGTACTGTATTCTTCATGGGTTCCCATTCGCCAAGATACATGGATATGCAGATTTGTTCAGGATGCGAAATTACATAGCTAAACGGAGCCAATGGATACAGAAAAGAAGAAGAAGAAGCGACAGAGAGATAATCAGAATGTTTACTTTCAAATTTGGGCATCCTTTTTTTGGAAAGTTCTGTGGGCCTCTTAATGACTTATATGCTTTTTTGTATAAATTGATCATGCCCTTTCTTTAGTCAAGGGGAGATAGTCAATAATTGTCAAGAGTATCATTTGTAATACCTACTTTCAACAGCGAAAGAACAATAGGCCAATGTTTAGAGAGTATAGCTAGACAAAATTATCCAGACTTGGAAATTGTTATAGTTGATGGGGGGTCTAGCGATTCGACTGTTGAAATATGTGCAAAATTTACTTCAAACATATTCTTTGATCATGGCCCACTAGGACAGGCGCGACAAACGGGTGTCAATAAGTCTAATGGCGAAATCTTGGCTATTTTCGATTCAGACATAATTCTGCCGTCGCCCAATTGGCTCTGTAAAGCGGTAGAACCTTTCGTAAAATACAAGAACGTTGGGGTGGTTTGGCCTATCAATAAGGCGCCACGTAACGCGTCGATAATCGCACGTTGCTACTTCAACTTTTGGAACAAAAGACTTGAAGAGAAGCAAGACGCGCTTCCAGGCGGGAACTCGCTGATAAGTCGAGAAGCAATTGAAAGAGTTAATGGATTCAATATTAGATTACATTTTGGAGAGGACTTCGACTTAACTCATCGAATAGTTTGCAGTGGGTATCGAGTGGTAGTACTGAACTGCCCAATAATTCATGATTCAATGCACACCTTAAAGCAGTTTACACGAAAACAAGTATGGGGGGCCACTTCGCTCTTAGGCGCTCATTCTGAAGAAAGCGATGGTGACCTGCTATATAAATGTGTCACATGGAAATCTTCAGGTCATGGAACGCCCTCAACAGGCAATGTTCTAAGGGGAATTTTCTCTTCACAAATTTTGGGCGGCTTGAAAGCGATGACAAAAGGAATAGGGGAAGAGAAAGAATTTTCATTGGGTATTCTTCCATTATTACTTGGCATAAGAATGGGCGTTTACGGGATATTCTTCTTCAAGAGAAATGTGAAGAGTTCGATACTGAGGACATAAAGGTCAAAACCTTCGATTGGGATCGACGTCTTCTTCTAGGTATCCAACACACGAAAAGGATGCGTTTTCTGGGCGTGACTAACTTTAGAATAGCCATGCTATTATCAACCCCCTTTCCTCCAGAAGAAGGAATAGGCAACTATGTTTACAATCTTTCAACGAAACTAGTTGAACGCGGCCACAATGTCTGTGTGATAACACGTGGAGGTCTAAAGGAAGAGACTTTTGAGTATGACTCACTCCGCGTAATCAGAGTTCCCTTCATTATGGCATATCCGTTTCACGTTGACATTCACGGGCTTTTTGTGAACAAGTTCTTGAACGCGTTCGAACGTGACCTCGATCTGGTCCATGTTCATACGCCTTTACCTCCGGCGGTAAGGACGCAATTGCCAATCGTTACAACCTTCCATACCCCACACTTCGCTGACTTCTACTCAACTGATCTGGTAGATATCCGTCATTTTCTCACAAAGACCCTTGAAATATTTGACTATCGCATAGAGAAATCTCTAATCTCGTCTTCAGCCGTTATCAGTGCTGTGTCCAAAGGTGTGAAACTCGACCTAGAACAGTATTACCGGGTGAAACCTGGAACTGTAAGGATTTTTTCGAATGCAGTAAGCGACAGATTTCTTGAAGTGGGTCGTTCTCCTTCCAAGAAAGATGAGTTCCTAATATTATACGTCGGAAGACTTGACTACCGAAAAGGTTTGCTTGATTTAATCGAAAGCATGAAACTTGTTACAAAAAGAATACCCAAAGCAAGGCTTGTCGTAGTCGGAAAGGGACCATTGCTGTCCCAAGCAGTCAAGAGGGTGAATGCGCTAAAACTGCAAAAACACGTGGAAGTTAAAGGCTTTGTAACTGAAGAAGAATTGTTGTCCTACTATCTGTCGGCTTTAATATTTGTTCTTCCTTCACACTATGAAGGGCTGGCAACGACTTCTCTTGAAGCAATGGCTTGCAGAGCCGCAGTTGTGGCGACCGATGTCCGTGGCAATTCCGATGTCGTTAAGTCTGGCCAAACAGGGTTGCTGGTTCCTAAAAAGGACCCCCGCTCGCTTGGCGATGCGATTGTGTATCTGCTGGAGCATCCTGATTTTAGAGAAAGGCTTGCTTCAAACGCGAGAAAGCTCATAGAAGAGAATTTCACGTGGGAAAAAGTCACCGACAGAGTTCTTGAAGCATATTCTGTTGCCATGCGGTGAACCAATTGCGGATTGCCATCGTTTCTTTTCAGTATTATGAAAGGAATTTGCGGTTGTTGCCTTGGCGGTACGTTTACGAGTTTTCTCAACAGTTCCTGAATCTGGGGCATGAAGTTACCATCGTGACTGATGGATATCCTGAATTTGTCAAGGAAGACCCGATAGGTGGCGTTCCCGTCATTCATCTGTCGCATGTAAAACATTTCCCTCCACGAAATTTCATAAACATCAAAAAGACTATATCAGAGATTGATCCGCACGTCGTCTTGTGGCAGATGGGGTTCACAAACTTTTTCCAAAAAAGACTCTACGAGACGCTTAATTATCCAATTGTTGCGTTGATGGGTTCCTCAATCTATTGGCGCCGTGAAATTATAGAACACTTGAAACTTTCTGAAATCAACTCTGAAAGAAATCTTCTGTCGACTAGTCTTGCAGAGACCTTCTTGCCAAAAATTCTAACCCGAAGCACCCTAAACTCTGATGCAATAAAGTCAGTAGTTTCAATGAGTCAGGAAAACACGGAGCGCCTCAAAAAGATTGGAGTGAAACATCAGAAGTTAGTCTATATTCCACCAGGCATCGATTCAAATTTTTTCAAAAATCCATCCGACGAAGAAATCTATAAGACCCGAATTGATGCAACTGGTGATGTTAGCAAGTTTCTCGTACTTTATCTCGGCCCACCCTTGCTGACGAGAGGAGTGGATACACTGTTGAAAGGGATAGATTTTGCGCTTGATAGTTATCCTCATTTGAAGCACCGTTTGCATGTTTTGTTCTTACTTCGGATTCGTAAAGGCGAATATAGTGTTCAAGAAAGAAATGTGCTTAAGCTCTTTGATCGTTTGAAGCATAAGGAAGTAGTCAGTGTCAAGTCGGGCTTTCTCAGCGGCAGTGAAATTAGAGCGTACATGGCTGCTTCGGACTTGATTGTTTTTCCGTTCAAGCATGTCATTTCAGATTTTCCGCTTGGGGTTGTGGAAGCGCTGTCCATGGGAAAGACCGTGGTTTGTACAAGAATAGATGGGATGTCTGAGCTTCTTGAACAGGGGCGGGGCTTTCTTGTTAATCCAGGCGATTTTGTCAACATAGGGCGAATCTTGGCGCATTTGTTCGAAAACAAGGCAGAGTTAAATGAATGTGGAAGACGTTCTCGACAGTACATGCTTGAAAGGCCGACGTGGACACAGTCGGCGGAGAGGTTGCTTGAACTGTTCTCCGACGTTGTTAAGACGCATTAAAGTGAAAAAAGATGGACTGTTTTTGGAAAGCTGAGACCAATTTACGTTTCTTGCAGATTGCTGGAAAAAATGCGTTTTAATCAGAGTCGAAAGCACTTGGCACGGTGAATCTGAATGAGAGGACAGTTGATATGTTTCATGGGTGTTGATGGCACCGGAAAAACCACGTTTGCCAAACTATTTGTAGCACAGATGGCAAAAAAGAAAATACCAGCCCAGTACTTGTGGTTTAGGTTCCCTTATTTCTTTACTCTCGCAATTCTGGGCGTAGCTCGATTTTTGAAGTTCACGAGGTACACGCGTAAGGGGAGGTACAGAATTGCTGAGCACAATTTTCAGTTTCAACCATTGCGGACGCTCTATCCTGTGGTTTTGTTTCTTGATGCGCTGCTGTACTATTTCTGTAAGATTGTTGTTCAAACGAGAATAGGGTTCAACATTGTCTGCGACAGATGGACATCTGACATCGTCGTGGATACAACCATTGACACGTCAAACTCCGACTTAGAACGTAGTTGGATAGGGAGGCTTTACGGGTTATTAGCCTCAAAAGCATCATTTGTAGTTTTTTTGGATGCATCGGACTCTATATTGCAGATTCGCCGCCCAGAAACAGAATTCGACCCTACCGCGCGAACACGCCGTTTTCTCTATCGCTCTTATGCTCAAAGGCACAAATTGAACACGATTTACTCAAACACTCCGCTCAAAGTAACGTACAAAGAATTGCTGAATCTCATCAACAAGTCCAAACTCACCCTCAACCCTCTTGGCAAGACTTACGGGAGTTCAAATCTTTGGCTCCGACCGTTACTGAAAAGACGCTTTTTCGCGATTGCCTCAAATTGGTTCTTCCAAGGCACTCTTATTATGACAACAAGTGAGCTCGCTTTTCGGTTTGTCCTGGAATTCGCCATAGCAGCGTCAATTTTTGCGGTAGTATCTTTTTTTGTCTCACAGACTTTGAGTGTAATAGCCGCCATATTGATTGCCCACACAATAAACTGGATGATGAACGGGAATTTTTGGATCGTGTACAAGTTTTTTGGACGTGAATCGAATCCTGATAGCATTATGGTCTTCTTGGCGAAGCTGAATTCAGGAAAATATTTCCTTCAAAATGGCGTATTGGCTGTTTCAGCCTTTGGCAGTCTATCACGTGGCCAATTTAAACGATCCTCTGATTTGGACATGCGAATAGTGAGGCAAAAAGGATTCACAAATTGGGTGAAAGCTAACCTGTTTATGCTTAAACTGCGATCAACATCTTTTCTGAAGAAAATTCCAATAGATGCATTCCTACTAGATAAAGCTGATCAGATATACGAACATATATCTCGGAATGAGCCGCCAGTTGCGATCTATGATCCCCAAGGCGTTTTACGGACTGTAAACGATAATTGCATTTTATTTGAGGACCTACATCTTATCGATTCATGTAGTTAAGTGTTTGAAATCTTGAAGTTTTCCAATAACCTATGACAGATTATAGAGTGAAATCGGATGAAGGTTCTTTTCTTATGTTCAGCAAAGTCTAAATACATTAACCGTTCCTACCCTCACCGTATAGTTCAACTTGAAAAGCAATGTAGAAGATTGGGAGTCCAAACAAAACTTCTTTTCTTGGGAGATTTTTTCTTTGGTTCCCCAACTCTGATTCAACCGTTAAATTTTCGTTCTATGATTAAGCAGATAAACGACAACTATGATGTGATCCATGCAGGCGGTAGTGGTGCAACATACGTTATTGCACTGCTTAGACATGTGATCGGATCAAAGCCTATAGTCCTGTATGATGTTCATGGAGACGTTATCGCAGAGAGCCACTTTGTTAGAAAGAGCCTATTTGATCTTGAAGGCTATTTCAATGCGTTTCAGATGCTAGTGACGGAATATTTGGCAGTCAACCACGCTGATTATTACATAACTGCTTCCGAGCGCCTCAAACAGCGCCTTGTTACTCGCAATACCAGCATAAAGGTTGATAATGTTGAGACAATTATAAATGGTGTGGATCTTGATCTCTTCAAACCAGCGAAAGCAGAACTAGAGCATGTGGAGTCGCATGTTTTTACAGTGACCTATGCTGGTTCCTTTCTTCCATGGCAAGGCGTTGACACTCTCACTTCAGCAGCGGAACTTCTTAGCGATCAAGAAGTTAAATTCAAACTCATAGGTTTCAGCGTCAAAGATCAGGGGCTTAAACGTAGTATCCAAGAAAAACTAGGAAACAACGTGGAATTGATAGATTGGGCGCCTCGTGATAATCTCATTCAACATTTAAGCCAATCAGATGTTCTAATAATACCCAGAAAGAGACATCCCGCTCTGGAAGTCGCCTTTTGCACGAAATTCGCTGAATATGTTGCGCTCCAAAAACCTGTAATTATGACCAACATTGATGAGACTTCTGATTTGGTGAAAAAGTTTGATTGTGGATTTGTCTGTGAACCCACGGCTCACTCAATCGCGGAAACTATCATGGCAGCAAAGCAAACTCCTAGACGGATTCTTCTCCAAAAAGGCTATAATGGAAGACGTCTTGCAGAAACTATGCTAGACCAGAACGTTGTCGGCGAAAAATACTTGAAATTTCTAGACAAAATAGTGATGAAACGGAACAAATGAAGGTGCAAGTAATCGCGATCTTCAACTACGGGATCTGATAAATAGTGGTGCATGCAAAAATGGCGTCTAATAGCGCCGTAAAATCTGATTGTGCATGCGCACAAAATGGCGCAAATACATGCTTCAATTTTGACATAGTGAAACCAAGAGTGTTAATAATTGCAGATAAAGATGATTATGAATGCATAGATAGAAGCGCCAACACTGATCATTGGATAATCACTTGGAAGCTAACTGATTATGGAAAAATGTACAAAAAAATTGATGAAATACGACAATTAGCAGCAAGGAACCACGTTGATTTTCTGTTGTTTTCGAGAAACGATCAAGTCGCGAATCGAGTGAGTATCGGGCAAATGACTAAGCTTTTGAGAATCGGCTACTCTTCTTTCAGTGGAATAGACAAAGCACGACATACAGAACAATTGCAAAAATGTTTTGCTGATTTCATCAAATGCAACAACAAATTGGGCTTCAAGATTCATGTGGCGACCCACGACAGTATTCCAAGATCATGTCGGGGAACGTTTTCGATTATTTTCGATGTGGAACAATTGGGTGATGTTAGATACGCACTACCCAGGATACTCAAACTCTTAAAATACTATAATGTTAAAGCCACCTTTTTTGTGACGAACATTTTGAAGAGAGTGTATCCCAATGTATTAGGCATAATTCAGGGTGAGGGGCATGAAGTGGGAATTCACGGTTTATGGCATGAATATCTTTCAAACCATACACTGGAAAGACAAAGCGAGTATATGCGCGCCATGAAAATGGGTTTCGGCGGAAAGGTAGAGGGGGCAAATTTCATTGGTCGTATGAATCTTGACACACTTGAAGCGCTGGCAAAGAACGAAATAAAGTACTTTATCCATATCCGCAACTCTCATTTTTTAGGTTTTCGAGAGTACTTCTTGATGCCTACTCAAGTGCAACTATCACAAGGTAACGTTTGGATGCTGCCTGTTTCTGTGAGTACCTATAATCTTCCTTGGTTGCATGTCAAAAACGCTGTTGATTGTGCTTTGGCACAATGCGCTATTAGAAGGTTCTATCACATCTCAATTCTTTGTCATCCCTTCAGAGATGGAACTCTAACTCGTATCAAAGACACAGATAGACTAATTAATTATCTCTGCAATTCGTGCAAGCTAAGATCGATAACATTACGTGAACTAGTAAATGGATTTCCATCAAATAGTTCGGTTTTTCCTAAAATCGACAAGGAACTTGTTCTTAGATCAAGCAGTAGAATTCCTCTACCCCTAACAAAGCACGATTTTCTTAATATTGTGCCAGACAAGTTGACATCCATTTGGAGAAGATTTAATCAACCTAAGGCAGTTGGATAAGAGCCACAGCAGTGAATCCTGTGTCTTTTGAGAGCCACTCTAAATACGGATAGATTTTGATCTGTTTTATTTATTAACACTCTCAAGACGAGAGTATAAAGTGTGACATCTTTTACAGCACGATTTATATTATGCATGCATGCATTTGAAGCTTCACCGCATACTCTCTTAGACGCTTCATGCATCTCCAAATTCAACCTCTCGATTATCCTCAGATAGCCCTCAACTCTAGCATCTTTGACTTTTCTTAGCTCTTCCAAGAAGCCCTTAGTGAACGGCCCATAATCTATCCTTATGTAATTCATGAGAAGGTAAGCGTGCACTCTATTCTTTATCGTGCCTCTCATTCTGACTAGGTTCGCTCTGTAGCGGACAAGCTCTCTAAGGCTCATTACACGCC
>Ga0315282_10014939_pt1 | contig 11509 bp, 8 predicted proteins | sample YL17G07_20_MG_FD_203693 | JGI IMG/M metagenome (GOLD analysis project Ga0315282, IMG submission 203693) | Sediment microbial communities from Yellowstone Lake, YNP, Wyoming, USA - YL17G07_20 | ecosystem: Environmental > Aquatic > Freshwater > Lake > Sediment | place: USA: Wyoming | collected...
GGAAACAATGTGATTTGTTCTCGTGCTGTTCCAGTAACGTGGTTCATCGTCAATCCAATGGTGGTGAAAAGATTTTCTCTATTAGACGTATCACACAACAAAAGGTTTTGGGTTTTTACACAGTCTCACGATCAAAGAAAGTAAGAACAGAAGAGGCTCGTGAGGAAAGCTGCATGTTGGATGAAAGAGTGGGTTGTCTGTAATCGGGGATGTTTAAGAATAGTAGGGAGTTGGTATGAAATTCACAAAAGACGTTCTCCGTTCGCTTCCAAAAGTCCTTCTTCATGATCACCTCGACGGCGGGTTGCGTCCACAGACGGTGATTGAGCTTGCGAAGGACATTGGTTACAAGAAGCTGCCCACGACGGATCCGGGTGAGCTTGCGAAATGGTTCCAGCGAGGCGCCAATCGCGGGAGTCTGAAGCTCTACCTCGAAGGCTACGACCATACAATTGCGGTCATGCAAACCGAGGAAGCCCTTGAGCGCGTCGCGTATGAGATGATGGAGGACATGAAGAAGGATGGCGTGGTGTACATTGAAACCCGGTTCGCTCCAATCTTCCATACTCAGAAGGGACTCCACACGGAGAGGATTGTGAAGTCCGTGCTTCGTGGGCTTGATCGCGGCAGGCAGGACTTCGGTGTGCGGTACGGGTTGCTTATTTGCGCGATGCGGAACATGAATCCCACCATCTCTCAGGAGATCGCGGAGTTAGCGGTGGATTTCCGCGACCACGGTGTCGTTGGATTTGATCTAGCGGGAGAAGAAGGTGGATACCCCCCGAAGAAGCATGTCGATGCGTTCCACTACATCCAGCGCGAGAACTTCAACATTACAATCCATGCTGGCGAAGCTTTCGGAAAGGAATCCATCTGGCAGGCGATCCAGTGGTGCGGTGCGCATCGGATTGGACATGCGACGCGGTTGATTGAAGACATGAAAGTGAAAGACGGCGAAGTGCTGAGCATGGGGACGCTTGCGCAATACGTCCTTGACAAGCGGATCCCGTTGGAGATTTGTCTCACGAGCAATGTCCACACAGGAGCGGTGAGGAGCTTGGAAGAGCATCCGTTTGGGATCTACTACCGCTATCGCTTTCGTGTCACGCTAAACACTGACGGTCGGCTGATGAGTGGACTTACCCTGACCGACGAGTACCAGACAGCCGCTGAGGTCTTTGACCTGAAGCTTGAAGAGCTGGAGAAGCTGACCATCAACGCCATGAAGAGTGCGTTCATGCCCTACAAGCAGCGGATTGCAATCATCTACGATGTGCTGAAGCCAGGGTTTGCAGAAGCGAAGAAGAAGCTTAAGCAGAAAGGGCCGTAAAGGCTGGCTTTGTCAACACTCCGATGGACAGAATTCCTGTTCAGAAACTCGTTTCGATCTTCCTCTTTGGAATCGCATTTGCCTTTGTCGAGTCAAGCATCGTTGTCTACCTTCGCGCGCTGTACTACCCTGAGGGTCTCACATTTCCACTCAAGATGATCAGTGGAGAGCATCTCGCGGTTGAGCTGGCACGAGAGGTAGCTACGATCATTATGCTAGTAGTGGTAGGCGTGATCGCCGGGGCTAAGAGATGGGAGAAGTTTGGGTACATTCTCGTTGCCTTTGGCGTTTGGGACATCTTCTATTACGTGTGGCTCAAAGTAGTACTCGACTGGCCTCGAACTCTAACTGATTGGGATGTTTTGTTTTTGATCCCAGTGCCGTGGCTTGGCCCAGTGTTTGCACCACTTGTGCTTGCACTCTTTTTCACCTCATGTGGTGCGGCGATGGTCATCCGATCTGCGAAAGGTTTACAGTTTCGGCCGACATTTAGTTCACACCTGCTCTCAGTCATTGCGACGATCGTTGCGATATATTCCTTTACGCATGAGTCCCTGGCGATCATGCAAGGAAAGCCGCCTTCACCCTATCCGTACGGCTTGCTGATCGTTTCGCTCGTGCTGTACCTATCTGGATTTCTGATTGCCTGCCGTGCTGCAGGTCGAACCCAATTCGGAACAACCCACTGAGATTGTATGACTGACTCTCGTAGCATGAGCAAAATTCAGACGGTTCGTCAGATTGATCCGGGAGTGTCCATCGGCCACGTCCACCTTAAAGTGTCCGACTTTGAACGCTCGGTTAAATTCTATGCAGAAGTGTTAGGATTTGAAATCACTGAGCGGTTGGGAAGCAGTGCTGCATTTCTTTCTGCCGGCGGTTATCACCACCACATTGGCCTCAACACGTGGGAAAGTGCTGGCGGGTCTCCACCGCCATCACGCAGCACGGGTTTATATCACTTTGCCATTCTCATGCCGAACCGGAAGGAGCTTGCCCGTTCACTGAAAGGGTTGACCGATCATAACTGGCCGATCGACGGTGTGTCGGATCATGGCGTAAGCGAAGCGATATACCTGAGAGATCCGGATGACAATGGAATTGAAATCTACGCTGATCGACCTCGGGATCAATGGCCACGCAACTCAGACGGCAAACTCATCATGTACACGCGACCGCTTGATCTCCATTCATTGATGGCGGAGTTGGAAAAATGAAAAGCGAACACGCCGGCGGCTACGGGTTGGAAAGGTGGTGGAGCGAGTGAATGGAACTCATTAGCGCCGGTCCCAACAGAGCAGATAAGCTCCGGACGAAGCGCGACCGATGGTGTTGCAGCTGAACTGCGTAACGGATTAAATGCCGTTCATTGTACTGCGATCGTTTCTCCTTAATGAACTAGAAGGAGGTCCTTCAGAGAGCTATAACTACTAGGAATAAGGGAAGCTTTCTTCGGTCGGTCGAGTAAGGTTGCAAGTGCAGTTGGGATCGGCAGCTTCACTTTAATCATCGGCTCAATAATCTCCGCAAACTTTGCCGGATGTGCTGTTGCAAGGATAAGGAAGTCAGGTGGGTCTCCTCTCATTGCACTCCTTACTCGTCGGGCTGCTGCCACTCCCACTGCTGTGTGAGGATCAAGGATGTAGCCCGTCTTTTCGTAGGTGTGCTTGAGTTCATCTAAAGTCTCTTGATCATTGACACTTACCGCCTCAACATCCCGTTTAAGGTTGGCAAGGTCATCTCCATAGAGCGCTCTCATGCGGGTGACGTTGCTCGGGTTGCCCACGTCCATCGCGTTTGAGATAGTCGGGATTGCCGGACGAGGAACATACGTCCCTGTCTCGAAGTACCGAGGGACCACGTCGTTCACATTCGTCGCAGCGACAAAGCGCTCAATCGGCACTCCCATCCATTTGGCAAAGAGTCCAGCCGTCAGATTTCCGAAGTTACCACTCGGGACCACAACCCAGAGAGGTTTTTCTTTCCGTTCTGCTTTAGCTTTCCCCCAATTCTTCGGGGCGAGCCACGCTCCAATTCCAGCCACATAGTAGAAGATCTGCGGAAGAAGTCGGCCAATGTTGATCGAGTTGGCCGAGGAAATCGCTCTGTCCCTTCTCAGATCAGGGTCGCTAAGCGCCTGTTTTGCCAGTCGCTGGCAGTCGTCGAAGGTTCCTTCTACTTCCACCGCTACGATATTTCCACCCAGCGTTGCAATCTGTTTCTCTTGGAGCGGACTGATTTTCCCACTAGGATAGAGCACAAAGACCTTGATGTGGGGTTGGTTGTAGAACCCATGAGCGATGGCGCTGCCAGTATCCCCAGACGTCGCAACGATGATCGTTAGCTCTCGCTGTTCGTTTTGTAGGAAGTAAGAGAACGCTTCTGCCATGAATCTTGCACCGAAATCCTTGAAAGCAAACGTCGGTCCATGGAACAGCTCAAGCAGGTACATTCCATCCTCAAGTCGGACGAGCAGACATGGGAAATTCAGCGCCCTAGCAACGATTTCTTTGATTTTCGTGATTGGGATGTCGTCGGTGAATGCAGAGGCGACGTGGGTTCCAGCAGAGTGCAGTGACTGTTTAGAAAGGTTGGTGAGAAACTCATCGGGCAAACGCGGGATGGCCTCTGGCATGTACAACCCACCATCCGGAGCAAGGCCGTTAAAGAGGGCATCGCGGAAGGGGACGGAAGAACTTTTTCTCTCTGTACTGTAAAACTTCATTGTCCCACCCACGACACAACATGAGCTCCTTCTTCACTGATGCGTGAGATAATGAGATCGCTTTTCAATCCCACTCCTCGAAAGGCTTTTTGCATTGCCTTTCCCACACGCCTGCTGTCAGTCCACGTCTCCACGAGGGCAAACATGGAAGGTCCCGAGCCGGAGATGGAGCAGGCAAGCGCTCCGGCTTTCATTGCCGCAGACTTGACGGCATGAAAGCCCGGAATCAATTGAGCACGGACCGGCTCGATGATCACATCCTCAATGCTGCGTCCGAGCAAATCGAGGTCTCCCGAACAAAATCCCGCCACGAGTCCGCCGACATTTCCCCACTGACGTACAGCCTTTGTAAGTGGAATATTCTTTGGGAGAATTTTTCTTGCATCTGCAGTGCGAACCTGAATGTGAGGATGGACAACCACCCAAACACCCTTTCGGGGAATTGGCAATCGGATGATGTCGAGGGTCTTTGTGTCACGGACGAGCGTTACACCCCCGAACAGCGAAGGTGAAACATTATCCGCGTGTCCTGCGCCAGACACAAATCGTTCTCCATCGACGGCATACTGAAGGAGTTCATCCTTGGCGAGTGGGTTTCCAAGGAGCGCGTTGACTGCAACTGCTGCTGCAACTGCACTGGAGGCAGAACTTCCCAGGCCTGACTTAACCGGTGTCCGAGCATGAAGAGTGATCGCTATCCCCACACGCGCTTTCAGATCTCTTAGCATCATCGTCGCAACGTGCGCAGCAATGTTCTTCTTGCCATCACGAGACAGCAAGCCGCCATCGCCTTCCACCCCACGCAGTCCGACACTACGCCGCTCTGTCAACTCTGCAACGATATAGTCTCCAGGCTCTTCGAGTGCGAGACCGATCACGTCAAAGCCAGAGCCGAGGTTGGAGATGGAGGCGGGGGCAAAAGCTATTGCATGGTTTTTCATGACTAGCAGGCTGTTGAAAAAGGAGAATTATAGCCACGAGCTTCAGCTCGTGTGTAAGAAATCCGAGAAAAACGAAGATGGGTTTTTGCGCCAAAGGCGCATGAGCCTCTGGCTCAAACCCGTTCCATCAAAAGCAGCCTATTTTGCCGGGGCTGAAGCCCCTTCGGTTCTGTTGATACCCTAAACCACGACCTGAAGGTCGTGGCAATTCGTAGCAGAAAGAGTTTTTCAACATCCTGCTAGAACGGTAGGTAGTGGAGAAGCTTCAGAATGTCGGAAAATACAGCTGCGGCCGTCACCTCTGCGCCTGCGCCCGGTCCCTGCACTATGAGTGGTGTGCGAGAGTACCGATCCGTCGTGAATGCAAGGATATTATCGCTCCCCCTTGTAAGAGCAAAGGCATGATTTCTTGGAACCTCAACGAGGGCAGCATTGCCGCGGCGGTTGGCAAGTTTCGCAACGTACCGCAAGACACATCCATGTGAATTTGCCCGCTCGTATCTCTTCTGAAAAGCTCTGTCAACCAGAGGCAATTTCTCAAAAAATTGCTTTGTGTTCAGGCGTCGGAGAGTTGATGGTACGAGATTCTCAACATGGATATCTTTGAGGTCTATTTCCCATCCAGTCTGGCGAGCGAGGATAAGAAGCTTGCGCGCAACATCCTCTCCTCCTAGATCATCTCTGGGATCAGGCTCAGTGAATCCAAGCTTGTGTGCCTCACGAACAATTTCGCTGAAAGGCCTCGATCCATCATACGAATTAAACAAGTAGCTAAGTGTACCTGAGAGGATCCCCTCGATCTTCCTGATTCTATCTCCGCTAGCAATCAAGTCGTGGAGAGTGGAAATCACAGGGAGCCCTGCGCCGACGTTTGCTTCGTAGAGAAAGAACTTCTGTTTCTCTCTCAGTTTCTCCATGAGGGTCTTGTACTGCTTCAGCGGCAGGACATTCGCTTTCTTATTCGGTGTGACAATGTGCATATTGGCATCAACGAACAGAGCATAGGCCTGGCTTAATTCTTCGCTCGCTGTACAGTCCACCAGAGCAACGTTCGTAAGATCAAGTTTCCTGACTTCCTCTGCCATCTGCCGTGCATCCATCTTCTTGTCTGCGTGCTTCAGCTCTTCCTGCCAGTGACGAACTTCGATGCCGTTTGCATTGAAAACCATGTGCTCGCTATTAGCAAGTCCGCAGACGCGGACATCGAATCCCCGTGACGAGAGATATTGCTGCTGCTGGAGGAGTTGCTGCAAGAGGGTTGCCCCGATGTTCCCTACCCCCACGATGATGAGATGGAGCTTCTTTTTCTTCTCGAAGAAAGCACTGTGGATGATGTTGAGTGCGCGGACCTTGTTCGCAGATTCAATGACAAAGGAGATGTTACGCTCGGAGGCTCCTTGTGCAATCGCCGAAATGTTCACCCCGTTTTGCCCCAAAGCTTGGAAAACCTTCCCTGCAACTCCCGGTGTTCCCTTCATTCCTTCGCCAACGACGGCAATGATGGTCTGAGGGGTCTTCTCGTCAAGTGCGACGACACGAGCTTGTATCTCGTAATGGAATTCTTCTTGAATTGCCTTCTGTGCAGCGGTGATATCGCTGCTTCGGATGGCAAAGCAAATCGTGTGTTCAGATGAAGCTTGTGAAATAAGAATAACGTTGACACGTCGCTTAGCAAGCGTGCGGAAGAGTCTCTCAGCGGTACCGGGGACACCAACCATTGTCAGCCCACGCAGTGTGAGGAGAGCAATGCCATCAATCGAGCTGATGCCCTTTGCTGTCCCCTCCCAGTACTCCGGTTTCTTCGATATAAGAGTGCCTCGAACGGCAGGGTTCAGCGTGTTCTTAATGAGAATCGGAATGTTGGCAGCAACCGCTGGGGCGAGCGCGGCTGAATGGAGTACCTCCGCGCCAAAGTAAGAAAGCTCCATGGCCTCTTCATAAGTAACCTGGGGAAGGACAAAAGCTGCCGGGACAGAACGCGGATCAGCGCTCATAATACCGTCGACATCAGTCCAGATCTCTACCATCGAGGCACCGAGTGCAGCTCCAAGGATCGTTGCGGTGTAGTCTGAGCCGTTGCGGCCTATGGTTGTTGTTCGGCCCTCTTCAGTTGCACCGAGAAAGCCCGTAACGACCGCTGTCCCTTTTCGGTGTTGCTGGAAGTAACTGCGTATCGCTTTGTTTGTCGGACCGAAAAGGACTCCGGCACTCGTGAAGTGGTCATCCGTAACAATGAGATTCCGTGCGTCGACAGGAAATGCAGGACGCTTTTGATTGAAATATGCGGCGACAATGACCGAGGAAAGTCTCTCTCCGAAGCTTGCAACGAGGTCAAGTGTGCGGGGTGGACAATCATGGAGGAGTTCGATACCGCTGAGTGTTTCTCTCAGCTCTCTGAGAAGTTCGACCACGTTGTTTCTTGTCGTGAGGCCCTTTCGACCGGGAAGAAGGTCCTGGAGAACCTTGAAGTGTCTCCTTGAAAGCGTTTGGAAGAGATTTCGGTATTCTGAATCACCTCTTTCCGCTGCTCTGGCACACGTGAGAAGTTGATCGGTCGTCCCTTGAAAGGCCGACACAACGACGATCACTCGACTGCGTGCTTCAGCTTCTCGAACAATCCGTTCGACGAGCCGAATACGCTGTGGGCTCGCGACAGACGAGCCGCCGAACTTGAGGATTTTCATTTGGCGTTAAAGGTAAGAACCTTTCTCTTCCGCTCTTTTTCTATAGTTTTCTCGATGAGTAAAAAAAGTGGAATAGGTTCGGGATCCATCCCTCGACTTACTACTCCACCTTAATGTTCCAACCTCAGGTCGTTTCTAACCTCAATGTCTTACTTCCGTTTCCTTTTCTTTCCTGAATTCTTCGCCTTTGAAGCTCTCTCGCCGTCTTTTCCAGTATCATCTGCGGCTGTTATTTTCTTCGATGGGCCTTTGCCGTCGGACCCTTTTTTCTCCTCTGGTTCCTCGATTAAGGGTTCTTCTTCCTCTTCTGCCGGCACGACGGCGACGTCTGCGATGGTGTCGCCTTCCTCAAGCCGGATGAGGCGAACTCCCTGCGTGTTGCGTCCGAGGACATTGACGTCTCTTACGTGCTGCCGGATGATCATTCCCTTTGTTGTCACGATGACGATATCGTCGTTCTCCATCGTTTCTTTGATCGCGACCATCCTTCCAATCTTCTCATTTGTGCTGACGGTGATGACACCCTTCCCTGCTCTCCCGGTCGGGCGATATTCCTCGAGTGCGGTGCGCTTTCCATAGCCCTTCTCTGTTGCGACGAAGATTGTCGTGCCGGAATGTCTCAGCACAACCATACCGATGACCCGATCCCCCTTGTTAAGAGCCATTCCTCGGACGCCGAGTGCCGTCCGGCCCATCGGCCTTACATTGCTCTCATGGAATCGAATCGCTAACCCATCGCGTGTCCCGATGATGACGTCCTGGTTCCCATCCGTCAGCTTCACATCGATGAGCTTATCGCCAGCCTTGAGACCGATCGCCGTGATCCCGGTACGTCGAGGGTTGCTGTATTCGGAAAGCGGCGTTTTCTTAATCAACCCGCTCTGCGAAACCATCAAGACATAATGCTTGTCGTCAAACTCCTGGACGGTGAGAAACGCCGTGATGGTTTCCTCAGGTTTCTTCTCGATGAGATTCACGATCGAGCGTCCGCGTGCCGTCCTCGCAGCTTCGGGAATTTCAAAGACTTTCAGCCAGTAACATCGACCGTTCTCTGTGAAAATGAGCATGTAGTGGTGAGTTGACGCCACGAACATATGCTCGATGAAATCGTCCTCTCTTGTGACAGCACCCGTAACGCCTCTTCCTCCGCGGCCTTGCCTTCGGTAGCTGCTCACGGGTGAGCGTTTGACGAACGCGTTGTGGCTGATCGTGATGACGACATCTTCTTCGGCGATCATGTCTTCGACGCTGAACTCCTCTACCTCGCGAACGATCTCCGTCCGGCGCTCATCGCCGTATTTCTTCTTTAGCTCGGAGAGCTCATCTTTAATAATCTGCATCTGGAGCTTCTTGCTCTTCAGGATCGCCTTCAGTTTCTCGATGAGCTTGATGGTCTCTTTGTATTCTTCCTCGATCTTCTTTCGCTCGAGACCAGTGAGTCTCTGAAGGCGCATGTCGAGGATGGCTTTCGCCTGAATCTCCGAGAGCTTGAACTTCTTCATCAGGCCGGTCTTTGCCGTCTCGACGTCCTTCGACTTCTTGATGAGCGCGATGACGGCATCGATGTTGTCCAGCGCGATAATGAATCCTTCGAGGATGTGTGCGCGTTTCTCTGCCTCCTCGAGGTCGAACTTCGAGCGACGGACGACAACGTCGTTTCGGTGCTCGATGAACTTCTCCATCATCTGCTTCAGCGTGAGAGTCATAGGCCGCCCATCGACGAGGGCGAGCATGTTCACGCCGAAGGTCGTCTGCATCTGCGTGTGGATGTAGAGATTGTTCAATACGACTTCAGGCGTTGCATCGCGCTTTAACTCGATGAGGATGCGCATTCCATCCCTGTCCGATTCATCGCGGATGTTGGCGAGATCCTCAATTTTCTTCTCCCTAACGAGCTCGGCAATCCTCTCGATAAGCGAGGCTTTGTTTACCATGTACGGAAGCTGCGTCACGATAATGTTCTCGCGGTCTCCCTTTGTCTTCTCAATGTTCGCCTTTGCACGGACGATAATCCGTCCTCGGCCAGTTTTGTAGGCTTCTTTGACGCCTTCGTATCCATAGATGATTCCGCCAGTTGGAAAATCAGGAGCTTTGACGTACTTCAAAAGATTCTGTTCAGCGAGACTCGGGTTGTCGATGAGGGCAACAAGTCCGTCGATGACTTCGTTCAGGTTATGAGGAGGGATGTTCGTTGCCATCCCGACGGCAATGCCTGTTGTTCCATTGATGAGGAGATTTGGAACCAGAGATGGAAGGACAGTCGGCTCCTTCAGCGATTCGTCGAAGTTCGGGACGAAGGCAACGGTGTTCTTCTCGATATCGCGGAGCATTTCCTCCGCAAGCCTTGTGAGCCGAACTTCTGTATACCGCATCGCTGCGGGAGAATCACCGTCAACAGATCCAAAGTTTCCCTGTCCACCGACGAGGAGGTAGCGCATGGAGAAATCCTGCGCCATCCGCACCATCGTATCATACACGGCGGTATCCCCGTGCGGGTGGTACTTGCCCAGCACCTCGCCGACGACGCGTGCGCTTTTCTTGTATGGGCGGTTGCTTGCAAGGCCAAGCTCGTTCATTCCAAACAAGACGCGACGATGGACAGGCTTCAAGCCATCCCGCACATCGGGTAACGCTCGCGCAACAATGACCGACATCGAATAATCGATGTACGATCCTTTCATCTCATCTTCAATATCAACCGGGACTATTTTCTCGCTGATCGTGGGCATTTAACTTGATTGCTTTCCTCTATTTCGTTTCTTCAATTGCTTTTTAATTTCTTTCAGGACCTCGAGATCCAATTCATCTCTGGCTCTACCTGCTGCAGCCTTCATTCTGATGAGATCATCAAGCGATGGAATCCAAACTTTGCAGCCTTTAATGGTTGCCTTTTTTCTTTTCTTCCACGCTTGCTTAAAAGTTACTCCAGCAACAAATGGGTGAATATCCATTTGGAGAATATACTGGCGGAACAATGTTTTTTTCTCTAAGAGCGCACGAACCGTCAGATCCTCAACATCATATCCAGCATCTTTTAGAGCAACCAGCGCCCTTTTTGCATTTGGTTCAATGGGTTCGATAAAAACATCGATATCTCTTGTAGTGCGCTCGTGACCGTACGCTGGGAGCGCCCATGCTCCGATGACCAGAAACTTAACTTTATGGTCGAGTAAAGATTGTAGGAGTCGGCTTATATCCATGCTTCTTCATTATCTCAAGTCCATCCTTCACCAGACGATCCATGATCTCATAGCGCTGCTTCATGGATAACGAGAGCTGGAATTGAACCTCAAACTCCAGCTCCTTCTTCGGGTCATCTCTATCCAAGATCAAAATGTGGGTTTTGCCCCTTCGGATGATTTGAGCACCCTGTTTGTGTTCTGGTCGTTTTTTCATTGCGATCTGGCGATGAGAGGTTCCAACCAACAACCTTTGATTGAATACTGTGTTAGCGTATAATGTTTCCGGAAACAACGCGCTGCTTTTGCGAACTATCAAGTGATAAATTTCTCGTGAGCAAAAGCATTGAGCGAACTCTATTTCAATTGACGTGAGCGTCGTTGGTACTGTTGTTATGCGCAGCGCAGCCCGTCATTGTGAATGCTCAGTAGCTTTGCCGCCAACATTAAGATGAGAGTCGGTCAGCCTCAATATGTTGTCGAATTTGTCTCGCATCAACTTCTGTGGAACAGAGTGATCGAAGAAAAGAACGTTCTTGGTGTGGAAAAGAGAAGCCAGTGCTTTCTCGAGCGCAACCTTGGACGTAAGAAGAAGATTCTCAATTGGTGCAGAATATCCTCTAGGTACAAAGTGCTCGTATTCGTTTCGG
>Ga0315282_10014940_pt1 | contig 11508 bp, 8 predicted proteins | sample YL17G07_20_MG_FD_203693 | JGI IMG/M metagenome (GOLD analysis project Ga0315282, IMG submission 203693) | Sediment microbial communities from Yellowstone Lake, YNP, Wyoming, USA - YL17G07_20 | ecosystem: Environmental > Aquatic > Freshwater > Lake > Sediment | place: USA: Wyoming | collected...
GTGACATAGACGTCCAGCGGTCGATCCGGCCTTACCTCATACCACCCCTCAGGACCCGCTGGCGGCGGCTGGGACATCTGCTGTATCTGGGTTGTGTTGAAGACGACCGAATCGCGCGCGAGCAGGGCGAGCTTGGTGTCGGTCTCCGCAGTAGCGCCCGGCAATTGCGCCGTGATCGGGCTCAGCACGCTGCCCTCGATGAAGATGTTGCCTCCGGAAACAACCGTCAGGTGGTAGTTACGGTTGCTGTCGTCATCATAGTAGCCGGTGGGGGAGCCGATGCGCGGGGGCAGGGTCCCTCTCACGGCAAGATCGCCCTCGGCGAAAATCACCCCGTTGCGTGGGAAAGGCAACGTGAGACTCGCGCCGATGCCGGCGCCGGTCGGGTCTTGAAACTGGCCGGTGCCTCCGCGCCATGTGAGGCGCAGCTCGGGAGGCGGTGCGCCGCCAGGCCCGCCGGGCCAGAGCTCTATGACCACCGCGGGCGGCTCGTACGGTGCGGCAGCGCCTATCCACTCCGACCGCATCGCATCGTAATCGTGCTGAGCCTTAATGTGCTCGGGGTTCCTGATGTAGATACCCTTGCCGTAGCCGAACCAGCCGGTGTTGACCGTCTGGCCGGCATAGTCGCCCGCGCCGTCGGTCCACGTGCCTGAGTCGCGCGTAAGCGTCAGGTAACGGTCGCGGCTGAGCGTCGGCGGGTCGAGATAGCGTACATAGCGCGGATCGCCGGCGGCATCATTCTCCGCGCGACCATCGCGGTAGTGGGCGCCGACGGTCGTGAAGGCTGGATCGTCGCTCGGCAGCACGGGCACTGTGGTCGTCCCGCCGTTGAGCGACAGGCGCACGTCGGTGAGCGTCTCGTCCCACGCTTGCGTGGTCGGGTTCCAGCGCGGCAGCATGTCGTGGATGATGTCGCCGGCGACAGCAACGTTGTCGGCCGGGTTCGCCGAAACGGTCACCAGGACATCGCCATGCCATACCAGGTCGGTGTTGACGCGGATCGGCCCTTCGATGACCGTCTTATACCTGCGCCCGGGATAGACCCGCTCGGGCCAGGTGGGCAACGTCGGATCCTCATAGAGGTACATCCCGATGTTGGCGCCGAGGGAGGCCGGAGCCGGGTTCTTCTCCAGCGCGGTAACGAAGCGGGCATAGTCGGTCACCAGGATCGGCTTGTAGGCCACCAGGCGGCGCTGGAGGAACGGGTTGTCCTTGAGCCGGGCCACGCTCTCGAGTTTGATGAAGCGCGAGTAGGGGTCGCCCGCCTCGGGCTCATAGCTGACGGTGAGGCGGAACTTGCCCAGGCCGTAGTCGAAGTCACCGGGGTTCGGGACGGGGCGCCAGTCGGCGCCCTCGGGGCCGTTGACGAGGCTATCGTCGGCGTAGCGCAGGCCGGCTTCGGCGATCTCGCGCAAGGCGATCACGAGCGAATGGCGCAGCGACTGGCGCAGTTGCGAGGCGATGACGGCGAGGAACAGCGCCGCCAACACGGCCACGATGAGCATGACCAGGACCGCCATGATCAGGGCCTGGCCCGATTCTCTATTCAGCTTTCGCATACGCATCCACATATCATCTGTCCACAGATTCCACGCGAAGCAGGGAATCCATCCACAGATTTCGCAGATTCCCGCAGATTTCGGACCTAACCGAGATTGCGCGTAATGACCGCGAAACACTCACCCACGGGGTGACATCACCCCGAGCCCTATCGGCGCTGCGACCCCGGTAGGGGATTCTTCGCTGCGCGGAACGCTACCGCTTGCCGCTCCACTCAGAATGACATATCCGGCTGCGCGTTCGTCCGCCTCTCTCGGCGGCAAGGAACCGTCTACCGCGGCGCGTTCTGTATCTTGACTTTGGCAACCAGCGTCACATCCTGTCGCGACGCCGCCGCGGTGCGGGCGGCGATGTCGCGCTTGCTCACGGTCAGGGCGATGTTGATGATCGACTTCGTGGCATAGGTCGCCACGACGAGTTGGGCCTCGGGATTATTGCGGTAGCGGTAAGCAGCGTGAATCTCCAGCCCGGCCGCCGGCGGGTTGGTCGGGTTGAAGACCACGTTGGCGCCGTCTATGGCATACCGATCCTGGCCGATGTCCGCCTCGTTAAGCGGCGGCGTGTACGCGTAGAGCCGGTAGTAGCTGGTTGCCCCGGTCACGGTGTCCTTCGCCCACACGGTCGTCGAGCCGCCGACGACCACGCCGTCGGCGAGACCCGCGACTGTGGCCAGCGAATAGCGATTGGCTGTCCCGTCCGCGGTCTGCACGTCTTCGGCGGGGAAGTCGAACCGCACCTCGCCGCGATCATACATGATCCCGAACGCGCACTCCGCCTGGTCGGGATCGGAGACATCGCGCTGCGGGTAGGCAGCGGTGTTGTAGATGCGCGCGCCGTCGCTGACGCGGGTCACCCAGACATCGCCAGTGGTTCCGTCAACAACGGTCTGGTACGTCAGTACCCGCGGGTCGCCGGTGTAGACTTTGACCGTCGTCTGCGCCATCGACGTGAACTGAGCGGTGTCGGGGTTCCACTGGCCGAAGGCCACCCACGAGCCATAGCGGGCGCGATAGCGGCTGGAGTCACGCGGGAAGGCGCTGGTCCACGGGATGAGCGCCTCCTCGGTGATGCGCGCGGGCGAAAAGCCGGCGGAGGGCACGTCGTAGTCAACATGATCGGGGGTGAGGCCGACCGCGTGCTCGCGGTAGAAGTCGTAGGCGGCGCGGGGAGGCGGCGAACCGGCGCCATACTGGCGCACCGCTTCGAGCCAGGGATACCCCATCTGCGAGGAGGGCCAGGTGCGGCCGCTTGGGTATTGATAGGAGTCCGGGTACCAGAACACCGCGCGCGTCAGCCCTCCGCCGGAGTCATTCCACGCATCGGCGCGATCGTTCGGATCCGCGATCTGGCTCCGCGCGAGGTAGAACGGATTGATGGGGTTCGCGTTCGCCTGGTAGAAGGGCGCATAGGCGGAGGCGGGGTCGCGCAGAGCGCGCCAGTACCGCACGGCGTAGGTCTCGGGCGTGATCGGCGCGGCCTTGTTGAGGCCGCCGCGCGTGGGCAGGAACGCGAGGAACGTGCCGCCGGGCGGAGGGTCGAACACATACATCGCCTCCGCCAGCTCGCGCATTATCGCGTCAATCGCCAGGCGTGCTGCCGACTGGGCGTCGGCGCGGGCGATGCCCTTCTCCATGTACGCAATGCCGGTCACGATCGGGTAGCCCACCAGCGCCAGGAGCAGGATGATGAGCCCGATGGTGACCAGCATTTCGATCAACGTGAATCCGGATATGCCGCGCTCGTGTCGCGTCGTTATCATCTATCCTTCATTCAGTCAACCCAGCGCCGTGCGACGGTAGGGGCCGGCGGCGACCCCGACCTGTACCACCAGCCCTCCGTAGGGGTCGGGTTCCACCCCGACCCGTCCGGTTCAGGGCAATCCAAGAAATGCCGCAAAGGGGTAGCCCTCACCGGCACCAACCAGTCCTTTGCGCTCAGGGTTAGCGATCACGTACTCGCAGATCTCCTTGAGGTCTTCCGACTTGCGCACAACATGATCGTAGTAATACCGCTGCCAAAGGGATCTGCCATACCCATAGCTGCGGGCGGCACGTGTGACGAAAGATTTGAACCTGCCCACGAACGACGGTATCGAATCCGCGCCGTCAGCGGCCCAGCATATCAAATGCAGATGATCCGGCATGAAGCAGTACGCAATCACGCGCACCCGGCTTAGTGCCTCAAGCGTCGACAGGATTCCAATGGCTTCCTGGGCGAGCGCCTGATCCGCAAACGGCCTTGTGTCTGCTCGCGCTCGGATTGTCAGAAAGTAGGCATAACCCGGTTCGCGATAGTCATGTCCGGGCAGGCGCAGACTCCTGCGTTTCGGATTGTCGGCCGATTTGTCCACCGTATTGTCCCTGATGCGGGTCGGCCAGGAGGCCGACCCCTACCCATCATCGCCATTCCCGCGGGTCGGCCAGGAGGCCGACCCCTACGTTTACCATGCCCCTACGGCCGGCGCAGGAAGCTCTCCACCGCCACCTCGTGCCACCTCTCGGGCGACAGCTCCCCGCCCACCGCGCGCACCGAGCCGCGGCGCGCCCACAGCACCCGCGCGGTCATGCTCGCGCCGCGCACGCGGATATCGCCCCACGCTGGATCCTGCGCCAGGTGCACGACCGCGTGGCCGCTCTCGAGCCCGATCTGATGCAATTCCCCGGCGATCAACTCGGGATTGGTCTCGCCGGGGCCGGTGTACGTATAATAGTTGGCGACCACGCTCTTCGCGACCTCGCTGCGGCCGAACTCGAGCATCCGCAGGTCGGTGGGCTCGCGCCACACGGCAAAACGATAGCCGGGCTCCGCCGTGTCGCCGACGATGATCGCGTAATCGGCAGCGGCCTTGAGGGGCTGAATCGTCCAGTCCTGCTCGCTGCGGTAGTAGATACGATAGGTCTTGCCCGCCTGTGCGCTCGGCCCGAGGAAGATCCGTCCGGTGCCGTAATCGACGGTGAAGTTCGCCATCCGCGCGCCGTCCTGGGTGTCAACGATGATGACCATTTCCGGATCGCCGGAGATGACGCGGTCGGGGTTGGGCTGGCGCGGCGGGTTGGTGTAACCGGCAGGCTTGATCGGCGGAACCGTGACCTGGACTTGCAGCGTATCATCCGGCACCCGCTCCTCGAGCAGGATCTGCCAATCCCGCACCCGGTAGTCCACGTTGACGGTGCGCCCAGCATCGATGGGGTCAAACAGCAAGTGCGCGTCGGGGGCGCCGATGTCATCGAGGGCGTAACTGGCGCCGACGGCATGACGATCGAGGGCGAAATGGCCCGGGGCAGGCGTCCACGGCCCGGCGGTCGGGTCATAGGTGTCGAAGATGAACGCCTGGTGCACGCGCTCGCTGAGTGGGACCACGCCAGCGAAACCGCCCGGGGGCGCGGCGCCGCCCCAGAGCGAGGTCTGGACGGTGCCGCCGCCTCCGGTATCGTCCACATCACTCTGGGCGTAGGTGAACGTGGTCTGGCTCGGCACGCTGGCGATCGTGAACGTCCCGTTGAAGTCAGTGCCGCCCACGGGGGTGACGCCGGTCACGATGACGCTCTGGCCAACGGCAAATCTGTGTTGACTGACTGTGGTTATGGTTACCACATTGCTTGTTCGCGCTGCGCCCCCGGGAGACGGCGCAACCGCGGTCGCGTAGATCATCCTCGCGGTCTGCGACATGTCGTAGCGTCGCTCCTCGCGCTGGCCGGTCGCAGTGAGGTAGGCGAATTCGACACGGAATCGGCGCTCATATGGCGCGTAGTCAAAGCTTATGGTGCCCGCCGTGTAGTCCATGTAGTAGCGCCCCCAGTCTTTCGCGTTCGACAGGAAATCGGCTCGATCCGCGCGCTCGTATTCGGTGGTGTAAATGAACAGCGGCGGGTGTTGCTTGTCCGTGGGGGCGTCGTAGGGCGTGTCATACAGATGCTGCAGCGGGCCGAACCGCAGCCGGCACAAGGGTACTCGTACGCCGCCGGTTGCGGTGTCGGTCACATCGCCGATGGCGAGCACCTCGCCGAGCACGGTGCGAGGGCGGTAGACGCTGTTGGGCTCCCAGTTGGGGTTGCCGGCGCTGGGCAGAATCTCCTCGGAATCGTACTGAGTCCGATAGGTGAGCTCGCCGGTGGTGGGATCGGTGTACGCCCATACGATTGCTTCGGGCAGACTGCCCAGGGCGAGCTGCCAGCGCTGGATCTCCTGATCGGCGAGGCGCGCCGCGAGCGATTCCTGGCGCGCGCGCTCGATAGCGGCAAAGCCCGAGGGGAAGATGCGCAAGGCGACGTAGGCGCCAATGAGGAGGACGACGAGGGCGACCAGCACCTCGACCAGGGTGAATGCGCCTTCGCCCTTGATGGAGCTTCGGCGCACGAGCGCGGCGTCGCGGCGTCGCCGGCTACGCAGGACACGACATGACACGCCGCGCGAGCGGCCGCGGAAGTGCGGCGCGGTCAGCCGCGCCCATCGCGCCGAGGCGAGCCCGGCGTCCTGCTTCATCATGTTGTCGGCAGAGTAGCCCAAGATGATGATCCCGATGATAAGATTCCGATGCCACGCGCCTGCGGTCCGCAGGCGGACATGCTCTGTCAGCTACGGCTGCTCTGCCCAGGCACAGAAACCTATTCTTATGTTCCCCAGGGTGCCTTCAGGTCGATGTCCATGCGGATGGACATCGACAGGCCCGGGCACGGGTCTCCACAGCCTAGCTACGGCTGCTCTGCCTTATACTGGTCGAAGCGGGACGAAAGGCGCCCGACGCTGCCGTCCGCCCACAGCACCAGGTCCCAGTCGCGGCTGTTGACATCGCCCAACTCATCGACCGCTTGCGGCGCGTTGTCGCGGTGCATTGGGCACCAGGTGACCACGGTGTTGTCGGGCGGGAACGGCTCCATCAGGTTGCGCGCGCCCTGCTCCGGCCATACGCTGGACCGGTCCCGGCGGTAGTTCCAGTCGTATGTGTTATAACCTCCCAGGTACGGCGAAGGCTCGTACGTCTGCCCGCTGGTCTTGAGCACCGGCCGCCAACTGGCGAAATCCGGCCGGTCGGCGGGCGCGCGCGGGCAGTGCAGCGCGCGCACCTCGGTGATGTAGTTGGCCGGCGCCACGACGTAGAATTCGTAGTCTGACGGGCTCGCCTGCTCGTAGATCCAATACGCGTAGTACAACTGCGCCAGGCCGAGCCCATGTTGGCCCGGCGCGGGCGGGTTGGGCGCCACCCACCACTCGGTCGCGTCAGGCGGGAAGCCGAGGTGGTCGCTGCGGTACATGAGCAGCGCCTGGCCGATGGTCTTCAGGTTGCTGGCGCATGCCCCCATGTGCTGGCGGAACTGGACGGCGGAGAAGACGGGCACGACCATGGCGGCGAGGACGGCGGCGATGGCGAGCACCACCATAACCTCGATCATCGTCATGCCGTTGTTTGGTCGTACGCGCGATACCATCGAGCTGCGGTCTCATTCTCAGCAGGGCTTGGTTTCATCCCGGATTGCTCCGGGATGAAACCAAGCCGAGCGGCGCGTCCTCCTCGGCGGGCGTTGCGCCCGCCGCCGCTGCCGCGGCACAGTAGAGACCCACGCCCAGATTACCCGGGCGGCTGATTGACCCAGTCGTAGTTGGAAATCCTCATGGTCTCTGCGTCGCCACCCACCCGTACCACGATGTCCTGCCAGCGGGGTTGGTTCCCAAAGAAGTCGCGATGGTACGGACAGTGCGTGATGATCGTCTCATCCGGCGCCCAGCGATTGCACAGCCCCGGGTATTTTGAGCCAAACCCGGTGGGCGCAATGAGCAAGCTTAGGCCGTCGGTACCAGGGGCGTAACCGTTAGCGTTATAGAGCTCGTATGCGTTCTGGGCGACGCCGCTGCCGTTCGCCCCCGGGTCAATCCCAGGCGCGCAGTTGTAGCTGCTGTAGTGATCGCGATAGTAGCGGCCGTTGTCGGCAGCGTCGCTCCACGGTTGGCCGGTTTCGGGGATGGTGGGGCCGGTGAAGCCGAAGCCCTCCAGGTCAGTCAATTGCGCGTAGACAGCCATGTAGTCGCTGAGCTGCGTCTGGTCGTTCGGGCAGCGCAAGCTCTTCGAGTTCGAGATGTATTCCCCGAGGTAGAGGGCGGTTATCCCTCCATAGCCGGTGACCGGATCGTAGCCGTAGTTAACCGCGCCGGTGGTGGGATCGCTGACCGCAGGGAACGCCCGGTAGTCCTGCTGGTACATGCGGATCGCGATGGCGATGCTGTGCATGTTGCTGAGGCACGTGGCCTGACGGCCCTTCTCCATCGCCCGCGTGTAGACGGGAATGACGATGGCGGCGAGAACGGCGATGATGCCGATCACCACCAGCAGCTCGATGAGGGTGAAGCCGCGCCTGCGGCCCAGCGCCCCAACGCTTGTCCTGACCAGTCCCCAACCGGGAACCGCAGCCCGACCGTGAGCGCCCATTCTTCTACCTCGCTTCCGTAATGTCTTTACGCCGCTGTGCCGGAGGCGCACGTTCGACTGTACGTTACCCCCCGACCTGTGAGCCTAAACTCAGTGGCAGAGCCTGAGCCGCTCCACCGGTGACACGGCTCGACCGCCAACCCGCCGCCGCCTTCTGAGCGTACCGCCGGCCCGCGCTCCGCCTCAGCCGGCGATGCCGCGAAACCACGCTTGATAGGCCTGCACCGCCGTGCGGCCGATCGTCTGCGGAGCGAGCATGATCGGAAACGCGCACACGACCATAAAAGGCCCGAACGGGATGTAATCGTGCCGCCGGCGCAGCCGGGCGATCATCAACGCGACGCCCACCGCGGCCCCGAGAAAGACCGCCGCAATGAAGCTGAGCAACGCCAGGCCCGGGCCCAAAAAGGCGCCGATAGCGGCGCCCAGCTTCATATCTCCTCCGCCCATGCCTTCCCTGCGGAAGACGAGCAGACTGAGCGCTCCCACGATGACGAAGAACGCCGCGCCCACCACCGCCCCGACGACGGAGCGCGGCACCGCCACTACCCACACCGTCCCGGGCGCGTGAACCATCATCAGCGGCTTGTGCCACGCCACGATGCCCAGCACGTCGAGCGCGACCCCGACCCCGATGCCGGTGACGGCAAGCTCGTCGGGGATTATCAGATGATCCAGATCGATGAAGAAGATCGCGATGAAGATCGCGGCGAAGACGAGCTTCGCGACAAGCGCCGCCATGGCGGGCGCGCCCTGGCTCCAGATGTCCTGGGATGCGAACCAGGCGGCGGCGAAAGCCGCTCCGGTGATGAACTCGACGGTGAAGTAGCGCCAGCTGATCGACACGCCGCAGTAGCGGCATCTGCGCCCCAGCGCAAGGAAGCTGAACAGGGGAACGAGCTCAAACCAGCGCAGCCGCTCGCCGCACGCCGGGCAATGTGACGGCGGCGACACGATGGACTCGTTCCGCGGCAGCCGGTAGATGCAGACGTTAAGGAAACTGCCCACCACCGTACCCAGAACGAAGACGAAGATCGCGATGAGCAGTTCGGCCATGAGGCCTGGATCACTCCCCTCCCCCAGCCGCCAGCTCGTTGATGATGGAGATGAGCGGCAGGAACATGGAGATAACGATGAAGCCGACGACGCCTCCGAGGAGCACGATCATGACCGGCTCGAGGGCCGCGGCCAGGCTTTGCAGGGTGGCCTCGACCTCGCTCTCATAGAAGTCGGCGACCTTGCCGAGCATGGCGTCGAGGGAGCCGGTTTCCTCGCCGATGGAGACCATCTGCACCACCATGGGCGGGAACAAGCCGCTCTTGGCCAGGGGGTCGCCGATGCGCTCGCCCTCGCGGATGGCGGCGCGCGCGGCCATGACCGCGTCGGCGATGATGTTGTTGTCGATGGCGCCGGCGACCGTCTCGAGCGCCTGAAGGATGGGGACGCCGCTGACCATGAGGGTGGCCAGGGTGCGCGAGAAGCGCGCGATGGCGACCTTGTGATTGAGCTTGCCGAAGACGGGGATGCGCAGCTTGAGCCAGTCCCACTGGCGCTTGCCGGTACGGGTCCTGATGTAGCGGGTGAAGCCCACGTACAGGAACACGACGGCGATGATGACGATGTACCACTTGGCCTTGACGAAGTCGGAGAAGCTCACCAGGATCTGCGTCATCGGCGGCAGCTCCTTCATCCCGAGCTCGGTGAACAACTCCATGAAGCGCGGGATGATGAAGGTGACCAGGCCGAGCACGATGCCCATGGCGAAGACCAGGACCAGGATCGGGTAGGTCATTGCCGACTTGATGCGGCGCTTGAGGCGCTGGTCGTCCTCAAGAAACGTGGCAAGGCGGTTGAGGGTCTCATCCAGCACACCGCCGACCTCGCCCGCGCGCACCAAACCGACGAAGAGATTGGAGAATACGCCCGGGAACTTGGTGAGGGCGCGCGACAGCGTTTCGCCGGACTCGACCGACGCCTGGATGTCGCGGATGATCTCGCGCAGCCGCAGGCTCGAGGTCTGCTCCTCGAGCACCGAGAGGCAGCGCACCAGCGACACGCCCGCGTTCATCATGGTCGCGAACTGGCGGCAGAAGATCGAAAGGTCACGGCCGCTGACGCGGCCAAAGATGACGAAGCCCCGGCGCGCCGGGCGCGGCGCGGCCTGTTCCGCGGCGCGCTCCTCGCTGACCTTCTGAACCCAGAAGCCTTTCTCCCGGAGCCGGCGCACCAACACCTGCTCGTTTTCGGCCTCGCTGCTGCCCTTGTGGACCTTGCCCAGGGCATCCTTCGCCACGTAGCTGAATACCGCCACCTATGCCCTCCCGGTCTCTTACGCGGGACCTTGTCCTTTAGTGAAGAGCATCTTTTTCAACTCTTCGACGTTCATCGCGCGGGCGATGGCTTCCTCATACGTGATGAGCCCGCGCTGGTAGTAATCCTTGAGGCACTGATCCATGGTCTGCATGCCGAGGTGGGCGCTGGTCTGGATGATGGAGGTGATCTGGTGCGCCTTGGCCTCGCGGATGAGGTTGCGGATTGCGGGAGACGCGGTCATGACCTCGATGGCGGCGATGCGCCCGGGCATGCCCGCGCGCGACAGCAACTGCTGCGAGACGACCGCCTCCAGGTTGTTTGAGAGCATAATCCGGATCTGCTCCTGCTGCCCGGTGGGAAAGACGTCGACGATGCGGTCGACGGTCTGCGCCGCGTTATTGGTGTGAACGGTGGCGAAGACGAGGTGCCCGGTCTCGGCCGCGGTGATCGCCAACTGCATCGTCTCCAGGTCGCGCATCTCGCCTACCAGGATGACGTCCGGATCCTCGCGCAGGGCCTCGCGCAGGGCCATCTGGAAGCTCTTCGTGTCCTGACCCAGCTCGCGCTGGTTGACGATGCAGCGCTTGTGGGTGTGCAGATACTCGATCGGATCCTCGATCGTGATGATGTGCCGGGAGCTCTCGGTGTTGATGAGCCCGATCATGGCCGCCAGGGTCGTTGACTTGCCGCTGCCGGTCGGCCCCGTCACCAGCACCAGCCCGCGCGGCTTGCGCGACAGATCCTCGAGCACCAACGGCAGGTTGAGCTCGCGCACGGTCGGGATCTTGGCGGGAATCAACCGGAAGGCGCCGGCCACCGTGCCGCGGTCACGGAAGATGTTGACGCGGAAGCGGGCGATCTTGGCCAGCGCGTACGAGCAGTCGAGTTCATAGGTGCTCTCGAAGGCCTGGATCTGCTCGTCGGTCAGGATATCGTAGACCATCCGCTGCGAGGAGTGGGCATCGAACGCGGTGTAGTTGGTCGCCAGCAGTTCGCCGTCGACGCGGATGATGGGCGGGATGCCGACCGCGACGTGCAGGTCGGACGCGTTCTTGCGCACGACGATGTCGAGGAGCTCGTCGATGTGGATATCGGTAATATCCCTGACGCGCGCCTCGGGCGCCGCCTTGGCTATGGTGACTTCTTCGGTCTCAGGGGGCGCTTCCCTGAGCTGCTGCTGCGCCTCGGTGACGGTGTCCGCCAAACCTCAA
>Ga0315282_10014941_pt1 | contig 11508 bp, 6 predicted proteins | sample YL17G07_20_MG_FD_203693 | JGI IMG/M metagenome (GOLD analysis project Ga0315282, IMG submission 203693) | Sediment microbial communities from Yellowstone Lake, YNP, Wyoming, USA - YL17G07_20 | ecosystem: Environmental > Aquatic > Freshwater > Lake > Sediment | place: USA: Wyoming | collected...
AGCCGGCAGTGACGGGCCAGCTGGCCCCCGGCTATGCGCAGAAGCATCGTTTCGGGGGCGCCGATGGAGACATTGCCTACGCGCATGTCGAACGTCGTCCACGCGCTGCCGTAGATCATGGGCGCGCCGGCCCGCGCCGCATTGGCCAGCACGACGCCGGACAACGTCTCGGCGTGATGCATCACCAGCGTCCCCGCGAGCGACACCGGCGCCGAGACGCCGCAGAACGGCTCGGGCAGCACCGCAACCGGAAACCCCGCGCGCGCCGCGAGGATAAGCGAATCCGCCGCACCCTGTTCCCACTGGAGCGGGCTGGTGGGCGACACCTGGCAGATCGCGAGCGGGCGCTCTCGGAGATCATCCGCTCCGGCGACCACCCGCGCCATCTCCACGATCACCCGCATCACACGGTCGTGATCGGGTGAGAAGTAGAGCGGCTTGTCGCAGTGCCGCCAGATCGCGTGACAGGCGTGGGCGAGCGACATCTCCGCGTCCACATCCTGCGGCATAGCGTGGACGCCGACGAGGTCGAGGTTATCCAGCCGCTGCGTCAGGCGCGCGAAGTTCTCGATGTCGCGCTTGGTGGCGGGACGGCGCGTGTAGCCGCCGTCATCGGTGACGAACACCGCGTTGTGGCCACTGGCGAAAAGCGGCGCGCGCCCCTCGCCGACCTGAAATGCGTCCTTGCCGCGAGCATTGACGAGGGGGAACGTCGGCGGGCTGGCGGCGAGCGACTCCTCGACCAGCGCGCGCGGGAACTTCACGACGCCGGCCACCTCATCCCAGGCCGCGCCGGCCTGAAGCAGGAGGTGGCGCGCGCCTTCGCTGTGCACGCGCATGCCCACTTCCGCGAGCACGGCGAGCGTGGTCTTGTGGACCTCGTTGACTTCCCGCGCGGAAAGCACTTCAAGCAGCCCTGGTATCATCGTTCGCCTCCCGATGGTTCCTCGTATAACCACCAAGGCACGAAGACACTACAGACTGGATCTGGACGGCTCAGATCCGGGGGGCCATGCTCCGTCGGTGCCTTGGTGCCTCTGAGCAGGAGCCCGGGTTGCAGCGGCTGCGGTTCGGCCAAGATTCCTCGCAGGGCAAGAAGAGTCTGCGTAGGGCAGGAGCTTGCCTCCTGCCCAAAACATGATTGACGGGGCAGAAGACGAGCCTCCTTCGCCAAGGCTCCGAAGGCCAAGCCTTCTGCCCTACGAGCCTATCGTCCTTCGGCCGCTAGCGCGTCTCGAGCGGGTTTGATTGGAGCCTGCAGGCTGCGCCGGCTGGTCAGCGCGCCCCACAAATCCCACACGCACATATCGCTGTAATACTCGCTCCCCCACAACATCTCCCCGCTATCCGGGTCGAGATTCCACGTCGTGTCCCAGGTGCGGCGCTGGCGCAGCGCGATGTCCTCGGCCAATCGCTTTGCCCGCGGCAGGCCGATCTCCGCGCGGCCGGCATACACGCAGGTCGCCGCATAGCACCAGGTTTCGCCGAGGGTCGCGGTCGCCGAATGCCCATTGGTTCCGGTCTGGTCGCGGCCCCCGTCGGTCGTGATTCCGTTGACCAGCGCCCACACGTCACCCGCTCCGTTGGCGCGGTCAACGTGATCCAGCGCGGCGAGGACATGCTCGCGCGGCAGCACCTCCCCAAGTCCGCACAGATATGCGTACCACTGCCCCGTGACCTGGGCCGCCAGACAGGTATCGCTGCGTCGGTTGTTCGCGGCGTCGTTCCATAACCTGTAGTAGGAACCGGTCCAGAGCTTCTGTTCGAAGCTCGCCCGCGCCGTGTCGAAAAGGGCTTCGCAGTCGGCGCGGAACGCCTCGTCGCCCCGCAATTGAGCGAATGCCACCGCCGCCTTGAGCGCCGCGAGCCAGATGCCGCCGGTGTAGCTCGACGCGCCATAGAACTGCCAGCAGTCGTAGTACTGGCGCGAAAGCTCGTCGTTAATGAGGCCGTCGCCGTCGGTGTCGAGGGTGCGGGCGAAGGCGATGGCTTTCTTCACCGCCGGGTAGACTTCATCGGCCCACGCCCGGTCGCGCCACCACGCATAATCGCGCCACGCCATGAGCACGAACTCGCTGCTGTCGATGATCTTCTGCGTGTCGTAGAATGGCGCGTCCCAATTCTCGCCGCCGCCGAATGCGAACGGGATGGCGCCGTCCGCACGCTGATGGCGGATGAACTGGCGCATCGTGTTCTTCTCCAGCTCGGGGAAGAACATGGCGAGCGGGATGCTGCCGTAGAAGCGGCAGACGATGGTCTCGGTGATCGGGCAGCCGACGAATGATTCGCTGTGCGTGAAGCGGCCGTCCTTGAGCCACGACGTGTTGCGCGCCAGTGAGTAGAGCGAGTTGACGAGCTGATCCTTGAGCCAATCCGGCGTGGTGGGCTCCTTGACGCGCGCCGTGCCGCCTCTTTGAGAAGCGCCTTCGTAGATGCGATTCTGCCACTCGCCCACGCGCCGCGCGAGGTCGTTCCAGTTGGCGGCGGCATGACGCGCGACCGCAGGCGAGCCGTCAAACCAGTTCGCGTACTGATGGCCGACGAAGCGACCCGTGTTATCCCGCGCGTCGGGGTAGAACCATGCGAGGACAAAGCGCAGTTCGCGGGTCTGGCCCGGCTTGAGATCGGTCGTTGCCGTCGCGGAGATGCATTCCGGTGATTGAGCGCTCGCGGGTACGCCCGCCGTGCTCACTCGCACCGCAGGCCGTCGCACAGCGGCGATGGTGCAGCCCTGGTGGTCGCGGCCATCCTCGCGGGTAACGGCGGCGAGGCGTTCGTCCTTCGTCGCGCGGGTGCGGCGATGAGCGACGATATCCTCCGGCCGCGGCCATTTGCTGGACGCAATCGCCTTGCCCTCCCGCATGTCCGCAATGGCCCCCTGCCAGTCACCGCACCATCCCGCATCGGGCGGACGCGCGCCCGCCAGCGCGCACGCGGCGCCGGAGTCATCGGCCACTACGAAGGCCCGCAACTCCGGGTCAAGCCATCCGCGGTCGTCGCTCTCGGTGTGACCCGCCTCGAGGTTGGCATACACCGAGAGCCGAAGATCCCGCACCGGCTCCTGGCCCACATTTTCGATCGTGTACTCGAGGGCGCCGTTTCCCTTGCGCACTGCCACGAGCAGCGCCCCGTCTGCCGTCTGCAATCGAACGGTGTCGCCTTCGCGCCCAGCCCTAACGAGGTTCTCCAACCGGTCGGCGCCCACAATGCCAGTGCCTGCCCGCCGCGCGCCGTTCGCGTCGTAATGCAGATAGAACCCATGCTGGCTCAAGCACCCGCCGGCCTCGGTGGTCAGGCATTGCGCGCCTTTGTCCTCCCAGTTGAACGCGCCGTCGTCATCAACGATGAGGTCGCCCGATGGATCCGTGAGCCGCTGCCGCAACTCAGTCATAGAGCCGGCCGCAGCGAACGTGACGGGCGTGGTGACTCTGGCGCCGGGCGCGAGGTCGCCAAGGTCCCAAACCACGTACCCGCCCACATTGCCCTGCGCGGCCGTCCCTCCTTCGCCAGGCGACGGCTGCACGGGTGTGTCCCAGTTGAACGTCACCGAGACTCGCGCCGGCGTCACGCCCGCGTTCGTGACCGTGAGGCGGAACATCGCGGCGGGAGTCCCCGAGGCGCGCGCATCGCCAAGGATGAACGGGCTCATCGCCCGCACCAACACCGCAACTGGGAAGTCTTTACGCACGCAATCCAGATCGACGATGGGAAAATGCCCGAGGTACGTGCGCGCGAGATTCGACAGCGGTTGCTCGATGACGCGGCCGCCGCTTTCGGCGCGCACGACGAAACCGCAGCCCTGCATCACGCCGCCGGCCGGGCGATAGGTGTTCGCAATCGACGGCCCGGTGAACCGGCCGAGGCTATCGAAGTACACCGTGCCCGTGCCGAGCCCGCCCAGCGGCACCGCCGACTGCGCATCGCCCGCCCGATACTTGACGCCCACCACCGTCCGCGGCGGGTCCGGGAAACGAAACGTCTCGAAGCGGTATCGCGCCCCGGCACATGCCGGCAGCGCGCAGCACAGAAGGAGCGCGATCGCGACGCCGGCAAAGCTGGCGTGTTTCCAGAGCATGATAAACCCCGTCGTGAAGTCGCCCGCTGGCACGGCGTCTGTCCCGGACATCGCGTTTCTGCTTCGCTGCTGCGACTGCGACGACCTCTCCGCACGATGCGGCAGGAACCACGTGCAGCGAACCATAACTAAACCTATGAGTCCGTACGAAAGCGAGGCGCCGATGTCGAGCAACCCAATCACCGAGCAAGACCGCCAGCGGGCGCAGCAGTGCGTGCAGTGCACGATGTGCCGCCGCGCGCGCAAGAACCAGCGCGGTCTGGCGTTCATCTTCGTCAAGTGGCTCGAGCGCGGCGCATGCCCGGCGTGCAAGGCCTACGAAAAGGTCTACGGCCGCAAGGCGCATGAACCGGCGCCGGAACCACCAGCCTGAGCGCGCTGACGTAGGGACATGCGCGACCCGCGCCGGAATGGCCCCGTCAGCCCGGCGTTTCGGTCTCGGGTTTGCTTCGCGGTCCGCCGCGCCGCGCCGCCCGCTGGCGGTAGAGCGAATCCGCGATGACGCCGACCAGGATGACGTACCCCACCACCGCGAACTCCCAGGCGGGCGCGATCCCGAGCAGGTTGATGCCGTTTGCCATCACCCGCATAATCGCGGCGCCGACGATGATACCGACGATGGTGCCCTCGCCGCCGCGCAGTGAACACCCGCCGAGCACGGCCCCCGCGATCGCGTACAGCTCATATGCGAGCCCGGTGGTCGCCGGCTGCACCGAGTTGGTGTAGGTCGCGTAGAGGACCCCCGCCAGCGCGGCCAGCCCTCCGCAGGCGACATAGGCCGCGGTCTGCATCCGTCCCACCTTGACCCCGGAGTACGCCGCCGCCTGCGCGTTGCGGCCGATGGCGTAAAGGTAGCGCCCGTACACGGTGAAGTGCATGAAGAACGACGCGATAAGCGCCACGCCGACCAGTATCACGACCGGGGTAGGAATGCCGAATACGAACCCATCGCCCAACGCGCGCAGCCCCAGGAACTGGTTGCCGAAGCCCATCGTCTGCTCGTCCACCAGCACCCGCGCGTGCCCGCGCAGGATGAGCATGGTGCATAGGGTCGCGATGAACGGCTGGAGCCGTACGCGCGTCACCAGGAAGCCGTGCCACAGGCCGACAACAACTCCGAACACCAGCGCGAGCGCCACCGCCGCGGCCGGCGCCATGCCCTGCTCGGATACCGCGTAGGCGACGAACACGCCCGCAAACGCGATGACCGAACCAACCGAGAGATCGATCCCGCCCGACAGAATGACGATGCCCTCGCCGATGGCGAAGATGGCGCGGTGATTCCCGATGTAGATGACCGCGCACAACGCTGCGAGCAGCACCACCATGCCGACCAGTTTCCTCATTGGCGCAGGCCTCCGGTCGCGAGCTGCATGATCGTCTCCTCTGTCATTACCTGCCGCGCCAGCTCGCCCGTGATCGCGCCGTCATGCATCACGAGCACGCGGTCGGCGAGCCCGATGATCTCCTCCATGTCGGACGAGATCATGATGACCGCTACGCCCGAATCGGCGAGCGCGCGGATGAGCCGATAGATCTCGCTCTTCGACGCGACGTCGATCCCGCGCGTGGGTTCGTCGAGGATCAGCACTCTGGGTTTCAACGCGAGCCACTTCGCGAGCGCGACTTTCTGCTGGTTGCCGCCGGAGAGATACTGCACCTCCTGTTCGATGCTCGGCGTTCGGATCGACAGCGCCCGCACCTGCTCTGCGGTCACTGCCTGCTCGCGGCGCCGGTCGAGCAAGACCCGTCGGTAGCCGCCGATGCCCGGCAGCGTCACGTTCTCTCGCACCGCCATCTCGAGGATGAGGCCGAGCTGCTGGCGATCCTCCGGCACCAGTCCGATGCCCCAACGGATGGCGTCGGCCGGACGCTTGATCGCGACCTCGCGTCCATCGATGCGCACTCGTCCGCTGATCGCCGGCGTGATGCCGAAGAGGCAGCGCGCGAGTTCGGTGCGCCCCGCTCCGACCAGACCTGCCAGGCCCAGGATTTCTCCGGCACACGCGGTGAAGGTGAAGCTCGCCGGCGCGCCGCGCGAGCGTACTCCTTCGACTGAGAAGATCGGGGCGGTCCCGGCGCGCTCACTCGCCTCTGGAAAGAACCGCGCGATGTCGCGCCCAACCATGAGCCGCACCATCGTGTCGTGGCTGATCTCATCGCGCGCGAGTTCGCCGACTCGCCGCCCATCGCGGAGTACGATGACCCGATCGCAGATGCGCTGGATCTCGCTCAGGCGATGGGAGATGTAGATCATCGAGACGCCCGAGCCGCGCAGCTCCCGCATGACATCGAATAGGCGGTCGGTTTCCTGCGGCGAGAGCGCGCTTGTCGGCTCGTCGAGGACGAGGATGCGCGCGGACAGCGACAGCGCCTTGGCGACCTCGACCAACTGGCGCTCTCCCGTGGCCAGGTCTTCGACCGGCGTCGTCACCGGCTTCGCCAACCCGACGGAAGCCGCAAGGCGCGCGGCTTCCTCATGCAGCCGCCGGCGCCGCACTACGCGAAGAAACGACGACGGCTCGCGGCCGAGGAAGATGTTGGACGCGATGTCGAGATTGTCGGCAAGGTTCAACTCCTGATGGGATGATGGAGATGCCGACACCGAGCGCATTCGACACGCTTGTGATCGCGGCTGGCCTGCCGTCAATCACTATCTCGCCGCTGTCGGCGGGATAGATGCCGCCCAGGATGCGCATGAGGGTGGATTTCCCGGCGCCGTTCTCCCCGATCAGGCCCAGGATCTCGTCGCGCATCAGCTCGAGGTCCACCGCATCGAGCGCGAGCACGCCGGGAAAGCGCTTGGAGATGGCCCGCATTGCCAAGAGCGGGCCGCCGCCCGTTGCGTCTGCGCCGGTCACGGTACGCTCCTCATACAGGACGGTGCCCTCTCATTCGATGACCGCCACCTCGTGCCAGTCGTCGAGACGGATCCGAACCTGCTGGCCGTCCTTGGCGGGCATGACCGTGACATCGCCCCGCTTCTCCCGGCCGTGGCTATCGAAGAGATGCACTTCCGGCGCTCGCGCTTGCCGCCACGGGAAGGTCCCGGAGATGCACGTGATGGTGCGCTCCTTGCCCTCGACCCAGCCCTCATGCAGCGCCACCGGCGTGAACGGGAACATGTGGTTCATTGGGCCGAACTCGCCATCCTCGGGCGGGAAATCGGCCGAGTAGTAGTAATAGAGCAGCCCATAGCGCAGATGTGCACAGACCGTGCGCATCAAGAACTCTGCGCCGGGGCGCGCGCCCTCGTACCACCACTGGTACCCGAGGCCGATGGGGCTGGCAAGCTGGCCTTTGGCGCAAACGGGCTGATCGGGAATGCCCGGCACGAGCGGCGCATAGCCCTGCGTCTCCATGAAGCGGAACGTCCTGAGCGACTGCAGCTCGCTGACCGCCGGCATCGTGTTGGCGACGACGACTTTGCCTCGCTTCAGCACTGCTTCCACCCATGCTCGCCGCGCCGGAGCGCCGATCAGCGATACGTCGGCGTATTTCCGCACGACCTTCCCCGTCGCTGGGTCGATGTCCACCGTGTTGCCGTCCCAGTAGTCATACGTGAAGTGGTCTTCCAGGTTGAAGGCCAAGCTGAATTGGTCGATGTAGACGCCGTCGAAGCCGACATCATCGAGCAGAAACGCGATCTGCTCCAGGCCGTTCTTCAGGCGGTAGTTGCCGGGAGCCGGGTAGACCTTGAGATTGAGCGCAGGCGGATCGACGTAGTTGTGAACGTACCACGTGTCGAGGATGACGTGCCCCTGCGCATCCCGAAAGACGGAATCCTTCCATTCCGATTCGTTGACGATGGCGGAGACCGCGGGCGGCGCGGGCCACGTGTACGTTCCGGGCGACTTGCCGACCTTGTAGGTATAGCCGGGCCGGCCGAACGGGATATCGGAGGGCAGCGTCCCTTTGAACCAGGTGAACGGCTTATCGTAGAGGTTTGTCTCCATCAGCGCCAGGCAGATCGCATCCGGCTGCACGGACTTGATCACCTCGATCGCTCGCTGCTGAAGCGCCTTGTAGTCGGCGCGCGTCATCTTCGGATCGTCGTAGTACTCGAACCACGGGCTGACGGCGAAGAGGCGGATCTTCTTGCGCGCGAGCAAGGCCCGCAGCTTATCGGCGTCTGCGGGCTGCTGGTAGCTCTTTGCGGGAATGAACTCGAACGGCCCCAGAACGGTGAAGTTGACGTTCCAGTCGCGCCGCACGGCATTAACGAGATCGAAGTAATCCGTGCTCGTCGGGTAGAGCGCGAATCTGAAGGTATACGACTTGCCGGGCGCCAGGCCGAAGTTCTCCACGTACGAGCACACGCGATTGCCGACGACCTCGGCGCCCATCTCGAGTCGCAGGATGTCGTCTTCGGCGACGAAGCCGAGGCCGGTGTGGCCTTGGGCCGCGAACAGCGTCGGATTCTCCGGGCACGCGCGCGGGGCGGTTGCTGATTCACCAGTGCCGGCAAGGCGCGGCGACTTGGGCGCGGTCGGCAGGATCATCTCGTGCCGGAGCACGATGCCGATAACCTCGCGTGTGAGGTTGGTGACGGAATCGCTGATCTCGATACGATGGCCGCGATGGCGGACGACGCGGGTGACCTTGAACTCACCGCATTGCGCAGCGACCGTCAGCGACCTGTCCCGCGAGGTCTTCACTGACGGCCGCCAGCCCTGGGCCTTTGCGGCGCAGACCAGATCGTGCGCCTTGGTGAGGCACGTGAACGAGGATTCGAGGCAATACCGCTCCTTGCCCGTCGTTATCTCGATGCCGCCGCCGGGCGCCACTGTGAGCCGGGCCGCGCCCTTGGTGATGGTCGTGCCGGAAACCGGTGCCCTCTCCTTCCATTCGCTGCGGCGAAGTCGCCGCGCCTCCGCCGCGGGCACGTAACCGACTTCGAGGCTTTCGATGATCATCCGGCACTCGGCCGGCGGGCCCTCCGGCCCCCAGTAGCTGGCCACCGCCGTGTTGGTGAGCTTCAGCGTGTTCCCGCGCGTGGGGCTCAGCGCGTCGGACGCGTCGAGCAGGTACCAGCACCCCTGCTGGCGATTCTCGAGTATGCGCGAGTCAACCTGAGACGCCTTCGGCGAGAAGAAGGTCAGCAGGCAATCGAGCCCCGAGCGCTGCCGGAACACAGCTACCTTCGCCTCGCCGGGATAGGTTGACCGCACCAGGCGCGGCCAGTTGAACACCCGCCATTCGCCGGATCGAGTGAGCGGGCCGAGTTCGACGCCGTTGGCCTCGAGCGCGAGGTACTGGTTCCACCCGCTCTCTGCCGGGGTGTAGATGCGCGCCGCGAAGCGCAGGCAGGCAGTTGCGTCCTTGCGGGCGGGCACCGGCGGCAGGTCGAGCGACGCCGTCTGCGGCTCTTTCCCAATCGGGATTTCGACCGTGTGGGGCGCGCGCCAGAGAGCCTGGAAGGGGATCTTTGCCGCCGGCGGGATCGCGGTCAGCACACAGAGCACGAGAGACATTAGCATGGGTGTTCCTCCGTCGAGTGGTCACCTGGCTGCCTGCGGTCAGATCGGCTGCGACTCTTCTCCCGCTCACGGGGAGGACGGGAGAAGGTGACGCGGCGTCGGTTCATGCAGGCGCCCCACGACCATGAACGGAACCCAGCGTCAAGCCAGCCTGCAGATCGGTAAGGGTCTCTCTGGGGCGGAACACGCGAGAGCAGGATCCTGTTCTCAGGGCACACCGATTGCGGACTGCCGGCTACTTCCTCCTCACCTCCTCCTTGAGCTTCGTCCAGAAGGCGTCGACGTTGCCTTTGGTGATGACCTCGACGCCGGTGTCGATGACCTTGCTCTCGGGGATCCCTGCATCCTCGTGACGCGCCAGCGCCGCCAGAATCTTCACCGACTGATAGCCGAACTCGTACGGCTTCTGCACCACCGTGGCCTGGATCACGCCGTCTTTCACCGCCTGCAGCGTCGACGAATCTTCGTCGAAGCAGACGATCTTCACCTTGCCTTGCTTGCCGGCCGCGCGCACCGCCTCCGCGATCGCCGGCCCGTTGTATGACCACAGCCCGACCAGCCCCGCGATGTCGGGGTACTTGATGATCGTATCCTCGACATTCGCCTTCGCCTTCGTGCGGTCGGTGTTGTCGGTCAGTACGCCGACGATCTGGATCCTGCTGCCCTTGACCGCGTCCGCCACGCCTTTGTTGCGGTCATGGGCGTTCTCGGCATCGAGCGTGCCCACGAAAACCTTGACCTTGCCGCCCCGTGGCAGCACCTTCATCAGCTCCTTGCCCGCAACGAGACCGGCCTGGTAGTTGTTGGTGCCGATGTAGCAGAGGCGCTTGCTCTGCGGCGCGTCCGAATCGTGGGTGATGAGGTTGACCCTGGCCGCGGCTTGATCGAGCATCGCGGTCTGATTCGCGGGATCAACGGGCGAGATGGCGATCCCCGAAACGCCCTTGACGACAAGATCCTCCATGATCGACTTCTGCTCCGTCGCGGTGCCCTGCGCGGGCATCCGGAACTCGCAGTCGGCGTCGAAATCCTCGTCCGCCTTCCGAACCCCCGCTTTCGCGATGAGCCAGAAATCCGAGACGTTATTGGTCACGAACGCGACCTTGACGTGCGGCCTCGTCAGCGGCGCGCGCGAGCCTGGTTTGGCGCACGAAGACAGCGCGATGCACGCGACGGCCAGGACGCCAGCAACCAGCAACCTTCTCATCACGACGATCCTCCGAATCAAGACCCACTTGATGCGCGATGCGCCGGGTCACGGTCCGAGGGGTGCTTCTGCATGGATCATCCGTCATCCTTTCCTCGTGAGACGGTGCCACAGGCAGACGCGACAGCGTCACGCAGACCCATTGCCCAACGCGGTTGTGTGTACGCGATCGGGGGCACCGACCAGCGTAGAACGGGTCTACGGGCCGCGCCTGAAGGAGCAGTGTGGCCGTTCGCTGGTCGCCGGGGCAGGAAGTAACCGGCCGCCGCGGAAGTAGTATGATTGATTCGTGACGGCCGATGTCCGGCCGGAGGGGTCGCGGCACTTCCGCCTATGTGTCACCCGCCTGTGATCCGGCTCATGCTCCCCCAGCGTCGGCACCCGACATCCCTGCTCGCGTTCACCGTGAGACTGCCGAGCCACGCCCGCTCGCCGCGGCGCACCAACGCCGGCGCGGCGCCGCCTTGGGCCCCGGTCGTTGGGCTGCGGCGTCCGCGGGCACCGATGACGCTGCGAAGGGTGCGCTCAAGGTGAAGAAACCCGTCATCATCCATCCGGTGCTGGTGGCGATCCTTCCCGTGCTGTTCCTCTACGCGCACAACATCCGCGAGGTGCGCCTTGTCGATCTCTGGCTCCCCCTCTTGATCATTGGTTGTGCTTCCCTCGTGATGTGGGCGGCATTGGGCCTGCTGCTGCGCGATAGGATGCGAGCGGCGCTGGCAACTTCGTTTTTCTGGGTATGGTTC
>Ga0315282_10014942_pt1 | contig 11507 bp, 9 predicted proteins | sample YL17G07_20_MG_FD_203693 | JGI IMG/M metagenome (GOLD analysis project Ga0315282, IMG submission 203693) | Sediment microbial communities from Yellowstone Lake, YNP, Wyoming, USA - YL17G07_20 | ecosystem: Environmental > Aquatic > Freshwater > Lake > Sediment | place: USA: Wyoming | collected...
ATTCGGGTTCTTGCCTGCAGACCACGCCTGACGTTTTTTATGTTGGATAAGTAAGCCTTAGGATGATAAGCCTCTCTTAACATTTTCACCAATAACAATTATGCTACTGCCATAGAAAAGTTTTCTATAGATGTTAATCTATCAGAGTTCGAACAATACCTTAAGACTAAGTATGCTGAAAGCTACATTCCTTTAATCATGAGTTATGTTAGAAGGTTTAAACACTTAGTTTCTAACAATAGCAACCTTAGAGAATTAGATAGCTTAAGTAACTCAAATAAGAATAACACAATCAATAGTCTAATAATATTTGCTAAATATATAGGAGTAAATGATGAATTCAAGAATAGACTTAAGAAGTATGGAATTAAATCACATAGACCAAATACATATGATTCTTTCATGAGAATATTAGGTTCTAACTCTAAAAGTGATGTATTAGATTGGTATAATGATGCTATTAGCAAACTTAGTAGAAATGATGGATTATTCCTAAAATATTGTCTAATGTCAGGTCTAAGACGTTCAGAAGCTGTTTTAAGTTTCAACAAAATAATCAAATTGTCTAAGGCTAACCAATTAGCAGAATATTATGATAGTAACCTGGAATGCCTATATCATTTCAAATACAGAGAATTCATAAGAGGAACCAAGAACTGTCTGATTACATTCCTTAAACCTGAATTCATTATTCAAATAGCAAATTCTACACCAATAAGCAATAGGACTTTCAGATATTCATTAGATCGTAATGGAATCAAATGTAGAGTAAAAGAGTTAAGAAGATTCTTTGCTACATTTATGTTACAACATAACATCTTAGAAGGTGAAGTAAACATGCTTCAGGGTCGAATAAACTCTATTCTATTCAAAAACTACTTTAGTCCTAAGCTATTGGAACTGAGAGACAGAATATTCAAAGCATTGAAGGACTTAGAACAATCAATCAACTAACATCTTTTTCTATTTGGGAATTCAAACATTCCAAGGAGCCAATGGAAAAAGAATCTAGGATTCTTTTTTTATATTTAGAAAATTGGAGCCACTTACACCTTTAAGTCTTTTAAAATTAATGAAGGAATCTAAGATTCCAAGTGAAGATTTCTTAACTCTCCTTGTATATGCATCATCAGCAAGTGTTTCAACAGCAAAGGGCAGTAAGCAATTATATCTTCTATTTTCGAATTCACAAACATTCTAAAGACCTCATAGAAAGAAAAATTCATATGACCACTGAAGTAGCATCGCTCAAAATCATAAATTAGTGATATGATTCAATTATAAAAGTTACAGTCAGAGCTAGAGGTAACAGAACAATACTACGGAGTTTTACGAAATAATAGTCTTTTCCTTCATAGATATAATGGACACCCATTGTGTGAACGTCATGCCCTGAAAGGTCACACCATATGGACGACCTCATTGCAAACTCACGGTCAGGGAAACTTCCATTGTAGATAAGTATGGATATCTGCCCAAAATCAACGTTACTTCCTGTTTTTTCTGATGCTGATGGAACTATTGCTTCCCATGTTATCCGCCACTTTTCACCAGAGATAAAGAATGTTGGAGAGGTATTGTTACTCATGGTAAGGTTGAATGTTGTCACGGTATGCCATGTTTTAATCCCAAACAAGTTCTCAATATACGATTGGTTTTTTGAGATATAATAACCTCCTCCTAAACCCAATAAGAAAGTGACTACTAATGCTAAAACCACTAGCTTCTTTTTGGTAATCATTACACTGCTTCCTTATGTCTAATAATATGTAAATTGGTAAGGGTGTTCTATATCTAAGCATTATTTTCTTTTTCGGTTCGACTTAGAAGCCATGCTACAACGATTTCAGTTACTCCCACGGAGAAGGAAACAAGAAGGTTGAGAATCCATAGAATCTGTGTTTCAAAGGAGAATTTTGAAAATTCCATTTGGGTTAAAAAATAAAAATAAATTGTTAAGAAGATTATTATAGTCCCCATAATTGCCAGAAAACCTATTATGAGAAATGGGGGTCGTTTTTCTAAATATCTTAGTTTCTTATCTGATAGAGACATACATCTACCTCGATTTATTCTAGTATTCTGTTTCTTTTTTAAAACTTACGAGATATGCCCTTTCTTTTTTCCTTTCGAAGAAATCTTCTATAACCAAATACAATGTTTACGTGGAACATTTTACAAATGGGTTTCTAAATATCAGATTTAACTATTATGAATACCATTGATTAAAACTATCTTCGTATAATGCTCATACACACCCTCTCATACTCTAACACAATAACATACTCCAATAACAATAGAAGATTTATCGTAGTTATTTCATGCAAATCCTAAAGAGAGTAATAATCATCATTTGAAGTTCATGAATAAAGATTTATGAAAGAAGTTACTTTAGCATTATCGGAGTTAGGAGAGGGAACGAAGATGGAGAAAAGGTATCTGTTCCTTTCAGAAGATGAGGAAGTCATAAGGGAGTTAGAGAGTGGCTGGCAAGCTGTTCGTCATGGTAGAAAGTTTGAGTGGTCGAAATCTATGTTCCGTTTTGAATTATTGAGAAAACCAATACTTACCAGTAAGAGACTGATTCTTTTGAAGGGAGACGAAATAGATTATGAAATTCCTATAACTGAAATCAAGAACGTAGAAGTTGATAGCATGGGTGCAGGTAATCCTTATCTAAGAATGGAATTAAAGAATGGAGAAGGTGTCTCTTTATTTTTCACTTGTGTTAGTCTTAAAATGTTTTTGGGGTTTTTCTACGCAGCTTCTAAACAAAAAAGTATTACAGACCAATGGGTACAATCAATAAATAATTTACTTTTGAAAATTACTCCGATAGTTAAAAAACCAAAGATTGAACAATTAGCTGAAGAGCCTTTATGTGGAACATGTGCATTTTTCAGGAAACCTGTACTCTGCCAATTAGGAGAGAAAAATCCAAATGCAATAGCATGTGTGTATTATCGAAAAAAGAGTTGAATGTTTTCCTAGTCTTCATCGTAACTTAATACCCGGTAATAGAAGATTTATCCGTAAATGTTATTTTCTAAGTTACACTATTCAGAATAGGAAAAAGAAAAAATTGAAGAAAATGTTCTGTGAAGTCGTAGTAAACCTGTTTTTAACAAGTTTGTTAGCTTTTACGATTAATATTCAGCCAGTAAAAAGTATGGAAAATGATTGGTGGGACTCAAATTGGATTTATAGAAGACAAGCTAACATTACAGAGACTAGTGGCTTTTCACTTGTGGATTTCCCAGTTGAAGTTTCTTTTAGACATGATGGACATGTACAGACTGATGGAAGAGACATACGAGTTATAGAAAATGATACTGAAATACCACACTGCATGATCAAGATAAATTCAAGTTGGGCAACAGTGATGTTTGAAATTAACCTTACCTCACTATCCACTAAGAGCGTCTATATTTATTATGGAAACGAAAATGCTACTTCACCAAATTATCCATTGGTTCCATTAATCATTTCTGAAGGACAACAAGAAGGAAATGCAACTATTGATGATAGAATTTTCATCGGATGGACGTATGTTGCATGGGGTGTACAGCCAGGATGGTACTTTGTAGGAGGAAATCTTGTTTACATAGACAATAACCCAGTTGTGCTTTGGACGGATTTTAGAATGGATTTTGATAATGATGGTATCTTTGAAGAAAATGAAGATTTAATCACCGATTTTGATGTGTGGACGGGAGGTATAGGAAGATATCACATGGGAATGGGAAATTTTGTTGAAAGGTCATATGGATTTGGTGATTATCAAAGCTATGTTAGAACACCAATTTATGTGGACATTGTTTTTCAAGATGTTACTTTAAGAGTGTATAAAGGCTATAACTTTGTCGAAACAGTCCAAGCAGATAGACTTCAAATGGAAAGTACATCATGGGATTATGCAAGGTATAAGGGTGGACCGGAAGAGAATATAATTGATGGATTAAACACAAATGGTCCTCCCAGCGACCCCATGTGGAACATGTTGTACAATTCCTCAATCAATCCTGGTTGGATGGCTTACAGAAATAGCTTAAATGGATATGTATTTGGGGCAATAGGATTTAACATTAATACAACTTACATGTATGATTTCTCAGCAAAAGAATCACATGCCTATGATAGACTAATGTTTTTTGACTATACTACTGAACAAACACTTGATCCATATAATCAACCCTTAGCCTGTAAGATATACTGGTATGCAGATGGTTCAAATGGATACTCAGAAATCAACAAAACAGCAACTATACTAAATAACCCTCCACTAGCAACAGTTCTTTCTGAAGAAGAAATACCCGAGTTTCCATCAATCACAATTCTAGTAATAGCTATGGTTATTACAGCTACCGCTGTAATCATAGGAAGAAGGAAATTTAGACTAAGACAGAAAACCTAACTATGAACTCTCTTTTTCTCATCTTCCAGGAAGAATCTCAGATTCTTTTTAACATAAAACGTCTGGAAACAGATATCAAAGATTCTAGCTCCGATAATCATCCTCTTAACATGAAAGTGTTGTCCTCAATTCTTATGCCTTATGTGAAGTCAAAACCATCTCAGATATTTTTTGTGCCACATAATCAATGAGACGAAATACCTAAAATTCTAGCTCTAATTAACAAAATACACTTGACATTAGTCTAAAGTATGGTACCTACTTGCAAATCCCCCTTATCTGATAATACAGCCTACAATGCATGTCTAGCTTTATTTTCTTCATCTTTAGGTCTCCACAAATTATACCTAACACTATCAACAATTAACATTTTTATTTTTGTTCAAACTATACTTTTCAGCAATTTAGTATTTAATAATTAAACTAGTAAGGTTATTTTTCTTGTCTAAAAAGCCTATTGTTAATGATGGTTTTGACTTTTTCTTTCAATTTTCTATCCGGGATGTACTCTTCTAATTTAGTTTCTATTTTTTCCCTTATTGTTTTAAGAACTTTCGTATATTCCTCTAAAGTGTCTTTTGTTATTTTCTTATTTTTTGGTATTTTAATTGAAGTTATGCCGTTAAGAACAGCATAGTAAATCCATTGTGCTTCTTCTGATGAATTACAATTAATTCTTTTGCCATCTATTTTAACAAAAAACCCTCTTAAATCAGAACCTAGTTCTGGTTGACCTTCTGGCACTTCTTTAATCTCATATTCATAAGTGCTAATATAGTCGTCTGGAAATCTCTTAAGTTTGCTTGTATCAATTTCTCTCAGTATTCCTTCTGCTAATGCTTCTGGGTCAGCGCCACTCACTTTCTTTCTTTTTTCAACACTTCTTGCTCTTTCTATTCTATCTTTCACTAGCTTTATGACAGCCTTGTAAACTTCTAGTTGTTCTTCTTCTGTTAAGCCTAGAATTTCACCCATCACAATTTTATCCAATTCTCTCCTGTCAGGCTTCACTTTATCCAGAGAAACTTCTCCAGGAAAATCAGCACCAATTTCCTCGAAGACAGACCCAATTGCTCTTTCTTTGAGTTTATTTATGGATTTTTCAAGTTCTTTTATTTGCTTTTTGGAGATTATTTTAGGGCCTATGAAAGGCAGATTTACAAATTCAAAAATATTCAAGTCTAATGCACCGAGACCTAAACTAACTTTTGCTGTAACTTCAGCTATTAACGGAAATATTGTTGAATTTAGATAACCTAAAATGATAGGAACGTATTCCTTTTTACAATAAATTTCATAGAACCTATCATTTGGATAAATACCATGATTAATATAAGCTATATATCTATCATTCATTGTTCTAGGGAAGATAATTTGACATTGATTTCTTGCTGGTAATTGATACCATCTCTTCCTAACTGCACACGTTGGATTTTTGTTAACTCCTCGCTCCTCACCTGACTTTATGAACTTTAGTGCATTTGTTCCAATCAATTGTTTTTTATCCAATTTGATTATCGGTATTATAAATTTTAAATTCACCTTTGCAAGACATATATTATTGCTTTCTCTGGGACTTGAAAAAACATAATTTGGTTTTCCTTTTGTGGTCCAAAATTTCTTTTCCAAATTTAATCCTTTAATTTGTTCCATCGTTTGATAAAAGTAATTATTTGCACCACTACTAAATCCTCGCCTAATCTTAGCCATTGTTTTAATGGTAGTGAATTTGTCTTGATTACTTAAGATATTGAAAAAGATATCCGGGGCTCTGATGTATTTGCCCCATTTAGAACCAACGTATTGATTGTTTTCCTCACCATATCCTTCATTCCAAAGTTCACTTTGCAACACTGGATAAATTCTTAACTTTTCGTCTTCATACAGTTAATTGGTATTTTCAATGTGTTTTACTAGTTTTTCAATAATTCTAAATCTTTTCCCATCTTCACTTTCTGGTATCAACTCCTTTAATGGAACTTTTAACTGAACAAATTTCACCAAATTTTTTTCTCTTTCTTTTTTACCATCACATCTTTCCAAAATTGTTACTACCGTGTTAATGTCAGCGTCAGGAAACACTCTTTCTTTAGGCTCAATTATCGCTATAATTTTACAGTTTTTCAAGAAAAATTCCTGAAAATATTTTCCATAATCAACATCCAACCAAGAGTTAGAAGTAATATAGCCAAATCGTCCACCATTTTTTAAGAACCTTAACCCATGGAAAAAGAAATAACCATGAAGACCTACCCTCAACCCTAATTTTATCTTTTCGCCCCAATCATGCATCAAAACCTCTTGTAATTTTTCCTTGTAGTCTTGAACATAAGTTTCCAGCTCTTCTTGTCTTGTATAAGGCGGATTACCCACAACAACATCTAACTCTGGTGGCAACTCCACCTTTACTTTCTTTCCACTTAACGTCTCAATACTTTCTCTAGAAGTCCTTGGCCATCTAACAGATTTAGAAGGCAGTATATCAAAAAAATCCTTGCACAAAACTAAAGGATAATTCTCTACTTTACTCAAATCTCTAGATGCTAAGTTAATCATCGATAAATGAGCAGCAAACTTCGAAATATCACCTCCGATTATTTGGTTTAGTATTTCACCATGTGTCTTAGAAGGATTAAGGTATTTTATTCTGGCATAAGCTCTAACCAAAAAAGTACCTGCACCACAACCGAAATCTGCAACCTTCTCATTAGCATCCCTTATACAAAAAGTGTTGATTATATCAACAACATCTGGGTTTGTATAGTATTGACCAAGAGTATGCCTTTCATCATCAGGTATCAGTCTATCAAAAACGTGTCCCAAATCCTTGTATCCAAGTTTAGTAAAATCATACCTAGAAAAACCATTAAGAAAGCTAACTAAACTTGAAACAACATCATTTGATATTGGAATCTTCTCTAAAAAGTCAAACCCAAAAATTGTCTCATAATCTTCAGTAGCTTCTTTTGCAATGTCAAAGTATTTCTGAAGCTCTCGCTTTAATCCATCACCATCTTCGACTGTCTCTGGAATTTGTAGAGGTTTGATTTCTTTTACTTTCCTTAGCGTATTGTAAAACATCACCTTGTTCATTAACAAATACAAAAATTGTCTGGCTACTTTTTCGAAATCTTCATCTGTAGATGGTGCATTCCAGCCTTGAGAAACAAACCACTTAATTAACCCTCTTCTAAACTCGGCATCTCCCTTAAACAATTTTTCAATTTCAACTGTTATTGGAAAGTAGAGTGAATCCACAACAGCTCTTAACGAATAAATAAAGAATTCATCAATTGGTACAGTCGGTAATACTTTCTTTTCAATGTAAATTTCAACCAAATCTCTAAGAAATCTTCTTAGATTTTCTCTGAACTTATTTTCAACTTGAGGATAGTCTACTTCTCTCAAATTCTTAATTCTGGTAAGATGGTAAATCCCTTTTCTTCTTTCCTCCCAACTCAATGCTTCTTCTTCAAAAGTTTTCCATAAGACAAGTTCATTAACATTACAAGTAGCAAAATATGGAACTTGAGGAGAAGAAACAGAAGATTTGCTTTGAGCATCATTAATAAGATACCAATCAGTTGGACCCCAAGACGGCTGTTTTAATTCAATTAAGCAAACAGGTTTTCTTAATCTCTCTTGCCAAATAATTATATCAGGGAATTTTCTTTTGGAACCATCTGGTAATTTTATTTCAATTTGGGCATCAGCCCTATCAAAAGGCAATCTTTCCTCTTCAATAATCCTATTTATCCACTCCACTATCCGTTGCCTTATAGAATCCTCAACATAGCCGAAAGTAACAAATCCGCCTGATGAAATCATTCCATCAACTTTCTCATTGAATTTTCTGAGTATTATTGTTATTTGTTTTATAGTAAAAAACATTGCCTCTATTAATGGCTAAGAAATCTTTAATGGATTATCAACGAACAGTATTTAATTCTAAACAAGTGAATTTAGTGTAGTTAGTGAATGTAAAAGAGAAAGAGAGTCATGTAGAAAAAAAAGAGGAGATTGATAGTCTTGAGGGACATTTACACGGAAAAGGTGTTACTATACCATTCAAAGAATTGCTTCAAATTAGTAGAAAGACTATAGCTACCATTTTCCTTTATGATTATTTCTTTCTGTAAAAGAAACTCAGCACACCGTTCAATATGTCTTTCTGTAACCATTAGAGACTGAGATAGTTGGTGCTTACTTACACCTTCTAAGTACTTTGCTATTTCAGTTAAAAGTTCCATATGTCCTGAAGAGACTGTTATTGTGGATTCCAAGTTTTCTCTAGTTTGAAGTTTAGAAAACGATTCAAGGTATGGACTGAAAAGTCTTAAAAATAGGTCAACATCTTCCTGTTCAACTATTGTTTTTCCAAGAAATCTTGCTATTGCAATCGCATAGTCTCTCGCATATAGAAGTGCCCTTCCCTCACTGACATGTCCTCTGAAAAGTGTAGTTAATCTATTGAGGTCTATGTTGTCTGGCAATGTTGCAGAAGTGGGTATTTTCCTTGGTAATGTCGGAACAAAGGAAACATCAACAGTTCTTCCTTTTCTTAATGGGTTCAAAACTATAAACTTTGTGAATCTGTCATAGGACATACTTTCCCATTGTGTATATCTATTACACAATAATGAGTACAATTTTGGTTGGATTGCTATTAGCATTGTTAATTTACAGTCCTCAATGTTGAGGTGTGGTGTTATGGTTGTTACATGATGGTAGTTGCCATCAGAACTTATCTTGCTACATACTGTAAGAAATATTTCTCTGTGATATTCACTTAAGGTTGAAAAGTCCTCAACTTTGAAGACAAAGTGTTTATCATGTACTCCAATACTCTCCGAGGAAAAGTGATCTTCCCCTTGGTTTGCCAGTCTAGAACATAAAATGTCAAGTTCACCAAGTGTGAAAGTGTCCCACTTTGAAGAGTATGCGTTTTCAATCTCAGGAATACAATCTATTATCCTTGTCTTTCCAGTTCCTCTTCCACCAATAAAGAGGACATTTTTGTTAGCTAGTATACTTAGTGTTTCATACAATACTGGTATTCCTAAACCAGTGTATATGGCATCTATTTGCTTGGTAAACTTTTTTAGGTCTATCTCTTCTTCTGAAGGAAATAGGTATCTAATGGAAGCAATAGCATCTTTATCTACGGAAACTGTACCAGTAATAGTTGTTTCTACTTGACTATTTGCAATGTTACTCATAACCTTTCACCTCCTTTAAAATCTTAGTTACAGATCTGTAACCATCATTTCACAACTTTCAAAATTTGAATCAAGATTTCCATGCTAGAAGACTGCAAGTATTCAATTATTTTTGATTTAATATCTCGTTTACTTACTCTTGAATCTCTTTTTCTATTTTCTACCTGATTCTTTCTAACAAAGAAATCATAGAAGCACTTTGGCAATAGCTGATAGCCAATCTTGAGAAGAGAAATTTCATTTAGAGAAAGATCTTCCAGCAAATATTCGTTAGAAAAAGTTGTATAGATTAGAACTCTCCAGCAATTATATTTTGATAAATTCTTAATTATCCAGCTCTTTCTCTTCTCTGAGAGCCACGATTTTACACACCAGTTTAATATTTCACCAACTAATATCAAAGCATTATTGTGCCAAACTTTAAGATCTACATCGTTTCCTTGCTTTGGATTCATCCATATTTTATAGCCATCGTCTTTGGTGAAATTTAATTCTTTGAGTATCTGTCCAATTCTATGTGGCAACAGTCTACCAATTGATTGAAGATATTCTCTCTTATCTTCTATAGGGTATTTATTAGAATATTTTCTCATTTTCTAAACACACTTCTAAGAAGTAGACTGAAATAATCAGTGAGATATAATCACAAATTAGATAGTAATATTTGTCAAAAATTAACCAGTGATTTTCCTTCTTCTACAAAGATAAACTAGATCTACAATCTAAATAAATTTAGATATAATATTCTTAACTCTTTTTCGGAATAATCCACTTTTTGAGCTTTTCCTTGCCTTCGCAATAATTTCAAGGCAGAACCAATATATAAACCCTTGCTTCCTAGGAGTGAATTTTGAAAGCCAAGTCCATAAACTTGCAGTAAAAATGCCCTGTCTAGCATGTAAGTAACAGCTAATCAAGCAAGATATAGCTTATTTAGCCTATCAATTGCTCATAAAGAGAGATCTCGAATACCCAATAGTACATGTTATGGGATGACAAGACTTTCCATTATTTATTTTCATATTTTTAATTTAGGGAGGTATGTAAGATTATACATGACCAGGTCATTAGCCTATACATCTGAAGCTCCATGACCGTTATGTTGAATCTATGTTAAGTCAGGTCAGACTAGCAATAGGAAACTTGAAAATATAAAGAAAGTAATGTAAGAAGATATCTTATGAATATGCTAATGTCCTATAGAATGTTTAAGCTAGATAGATATGAAGATTAAAATATGTTTTAATCCATTTAGAAATTTAAAGCATAATCTCCATAGACAAATAAGATGTATTGCTAGAATGAGACTAAAAAGAATCTTTGACATTTCTATCTTAAATCGTAAATCACAAGTTTCAAAAGTTCTTTAGGGGTCGTTAAATCTACAGACTGACCGGTCAGGTCGACCAAACTTAAGGGAGGTGATCGTAAGTGAATGAGAGAAGAAGCAAATCAATCTTCATTAGAGATGTAATGTGTCCTCAATGCAACTGTAGAGGCTCAATGCAAATCCTTAGCTTTAAACAAAAGAATGATAAAATTGAAATTGGAAATAGCAATAGGATTAGGCACTACATGAAATTAGTAAATGGCAAGCCACAATTTGTTTACCATTCTGTTAGCAGAGAATATGCTATAGAAATCTTAGCTAAAATCAAGACTAATGTTGACCAGACTCCTGACCCAATGAATCAGACCAATATGGTAGTAAATGCTAACCAAGATGACCTAAATCTCAAGGATTCAAGTCTTAACATTTTCACCAATAACAATTATGCTACTGCCATAGAAAAGTTTTCTTAGGCAAAGTCTGTTAGGCTGATTTGTTTTGGCTTTTTACTGTCGAATAGGGCGTTAATCTCCTCTTTCATTAG
>Ga0315282_10014943_pt1 | contig 11507 bp, 7 predicted proteins | sample YL17G07_20_MG_FD_203693 | JGI IMG/M metagenome (GOLD analysis project Ga0315282, IMG submission 203693) | Sediment microbial communities from Yellowstone Lake, YNP, Wyoming, USA - YL17G07_20 | ecosystem: Environmental > Aquatic > Freshwater > Lake > Sediment | place: USA: Wyoming | collected...
TGGCAGCCGTAAAGCGATAAACTCCGGGCTCTTGGGGGCGGGGCCCCCAAGAGCCCGCCGGAAGGGCTGTCTTGTCCCCTGCCTACCTACGCAATATCCGGAAGACCCACAAAAACTTCTCCCGCGTGCGGCCGGGCGCGCGGACCATCGAAAACTCCGGGTCCGATTCCGCACCGGGGCGTTTCTTCCGGGGCGGCGGGGTTTTAAGATGGTCGCACGAGCATGTTCGACAAGGTCCTGGAAAGCCGGAAGCTGCGTGCGGCGGCGGAGAAGCTCTCGCCGGGGACCACTCTGCGCATATGCGGCGTGTGGGGCTCTTCCGGCCCGGCCATAGCCGCGGCCCTGGCCAGGCTGACCGGCCGGTGCCTGCTTCTGCTGGCCGGGCACATCGACGCCGCCGACGACGCCGCGGACGACATCGAGGTGTTCACCGGGCGTGGCGTGCAGCTTTTCCCGGCATGGGAAGTGGACGTCGGCAGCGACCACCTCAACGAGGAGGTCACTGGCGAGAGGCTCAGGGTGTGCAACCTGCTTGCCCAGCCGCCGGCTAATCGCGACGAGCCGGCCGACGTCATCGTCGCGCCGATCATGGCCCTGCTTCAGCCCGTGCCGTCGCCGTCGGCCCTGGAGGCCGGGCGGCTCGAGCTGGCGGCGGGGGACCAGCGCGACATCGAGTCGCTCCAGGCCTGGCTCGTCGACGCCGGCTTCGAGCACGTCGAGCAGGTGGACCAGGGCGGCGAGTTCGCCCGCCGGGGCGGGATCGTCGACATATTCCCGCTTGGCACGACCCAGCCGGTGAGGATCGAGTTCTTCGGCGACGTTATCGAGTCAATCCGCCGTTTCGACCTGGACAGCCTGCGCTCGACCGACCAACTCGGGCGTTTCGTCGTCAGCGGCGTCTGGGCCGGGCTGGACGGCGCCGACGCCGCGGGCGCCGCCAGCCTGCTGAGTTATCTTCCCGCCGACGCCATCGTATGCATGACCGCCCCGGCCGAAACTGTCGAACTGGCCCGGCAGCTCTGGCAGAGAAGCCGCGGAATTGCCGGCCGGGTGGCAAAGGCCATGCTCGACCCCGAGGACGTGCTGCCGGAACTGGCGCCCTTCGCCCTTGCGGAGTTGTCAGCCTTTGGCGGCCCGGGCGACGGCGAGGGCGACGGCCAACCGGCGCGGGACGTGGTGGCGCTGGGTATCCGCTCGCTGGAGAGGCTCGTCATCGGCGCGCACGAGGCCCTGACGGAGCTTACGGAACTGAGCGCCACGTCCGAGGTGTGGGTTTACTGCGAGAACCCGGCCGAGCAGGAGCGGTTCGGCGACCTTCTGGCCGAGAAGCATCCCGCGCTTGGCGGACGGGTGAAGCTGGGGCTTGGACACGTGGCGGGCGGGTTCTACTGGCCCGAGCAGAAGCTGGTCGTCGTCGGGCATCACGAGTTGTTCGGGCGGTACGCCAAGCGCCGGCGCATCCGCCGAATCCGCGCCGGCCGGCCTATAGAGAGCCTGCTGGACCTCCAGCAGGGCGAGTACGTGGTCCACGTGGCGCACGGCATCGCGAAGTTCGACGGCCTGAAGCTCATTGACCGCGACGGGCGATCGGAGGAGTACCTGGCCCTGAAGTTCGCCGGCGGGACGATCCTGCACGTTCCGGCCAGCAGGATCGACCTGGTGCAGCGGTACATCGGCTCGCGGAAGTTCCGCCCGAGCCTCAGCAAGCTTGGCGGAACGACGTGGGGCAGGCAGAAGCAGCGGGTCGGCGAGGCCGTCAAGGACCTTGCGGCCGAGATGATCCGCGTCCAGGCGATGCGGAAATACCAGCCGGGCTTCAGCTACCCGCGAGTCACTCCGTGGCAGCGGCAGTTCTCGGACGAGTTCATCTACACCGAGACGCCGGACCAGGTCTCGACGATGCGCCAGCTCGACGAGGACCTTGCCGCCTCCTCGCCCATGGACCGCCTGCTGTGCGGCGACGTCGGCTACGGCAAGACGGAACTGGCGATGCGGGCGGCGTTCAAGGTTGTCGAGGCCGGGCGGCAGGCGGCTGTGCTGGTGCCCACGACCGTCCTGGCCGGGCAACACCTGCGGACGTTCCGCGAGCGGATAGCGGATTACCCCTTCGAGATCGACGTCATCAGCCGGTTCCGCACCGCCAGCGAACAGGCGAAGATCGTCGCCCGGCTGGCGCGCGGGGAGATCGACATCATCATCGGCACGCACCGCCTGCTGAGCAAGGACATCCAATTCGCCGACCTCGGGCTGGTGGTCATCGACGAGGAGCAGCGGTTCGGCGTCGAGCACAAGGAGCGCCTCAAGGGCCTGCGGGCGTCGGTGGACGTGCTGACCATGACGGCCACGCCGATCCCGCGGACGCTCCACATGGCCCTGCTGGGCCTGCGGGACATAAGCTCGCTGACGACTCCGCCGATGGACCGGCGAGCCATTCACACCGAGGTGGTCCACTACGACGAGAGGCTCATCCGCGAGGCCATCGGCCGGGAACTCAACCGCCAGGGCCAGGTGTTCTTCGTCCACAACCGCGTGCAGAACATCCAGGCGGTGGCCGACCGCGTCCGCCGGCTTGTGCCCGAGGCCAGAGTCGAGGTCGGCCACGGGCGGATGAAGGAGCACCAACTCGAGAAGGTGATGCTCCGCTTCGTCCGCCAGGAGATCGACGTGCTCGTCTGCACGACGATCATCGAGTCCGGCCTGGACATCCCCACCGTCAACACCATCATCATCCACGAGGCGGACCGCTTCGGCCTGGCGGCGCTGCACCAGTTGCGCGGGCGCGTCGGGCGCTACAAGCACCGCGCGTTCTGCTACCTGCTGCTGCCCGAGCGCCGAACGGTCTCGGCCCTGGCCGGCAAACGGCTCAAGGCCATCGAGGAGTTCAGCGACCTCGGCGCCGGCTTCCAGATCTCCATGCGGGACCTCGAGATCCGCGGCGCGGGCAACATACTCGGGCGCGAGCAGTCCGGGCACATCGCCGCGGTGGGCTACGAACTGTATTGCCAGTTGCTCGACGGGGCGGTCAGGCAGCTTCGCGGCGAGAAGGTCCCGGATCGTCCGGCCGTGCACATCGAACTCGGCATAGACGCCTTCATCCCAAGGTCGTACATCGCCTCCGAGCGGCAGCGGATGGAGGTCTACCGCCGCATGGCCGGCTGCCAGTCGCCGGAGGACCTCGTCCGCCTGCGGGCCGACCTGGCCGACGCGTGCGGGCCTGTGCCCGGAGAGGTGGAAACCCTGCTGGACCTCGCCGAGGCACGCGCCCTGGCCGGACAACTGGGAATCGAGAGCATCATCCTCATCGAGCCCGACCTCGTCTTTACCGTGCGGGACTTCGGCGCCGCCAAAGCCGTCTTTGAAGGCGCCGCCGGGACCGTCAGGCTGCCCGACGACCACACCGCCCACTGGCGGCTTGCCCCGGCCTGGCGAGAAATGCCCACCATGCTGCGGATTCTCCTAAAGCGGTTGAGAGAAGCACGGGGTAAGATATAATGTAGCTTGCTTTGAAGGATAGGGAGTGTGGGCAACATGAAATACGCCATCGCCATCGTCCTGCTGGCCCTTGAGTTGGCGGGCTGTTCCGGCCGGCAGGTCGCCTGGCCTTGGAACAAGCCGCAAGGCGTGCCACTGACCAAACCGTCGTCGCAGGATGCCAACGTCGTGTTTGCCGTGGCGCCCGCCCCCACCACGGCAGCCGCCCCCGTCGTGGCAGCCGCCCCCGCCCCTGCCCCCGCGAAAAGCCCGCTGATGAGTCCCGACGCCGGTCGGGATGAATCGGCGGGTAATGTTCAGGCGCCCCCCGCCCCTGTCGCCCCCGCCGCGGGTGCCGCCCAGAGCCTCGATAAGCCCACGGACCTGACGGAACTGCTCAACGCCCCAAAGGTCGAGCCGAAGCTGGTCGAGGTCGCGCCGATTATGGTGCCCAGCCGGGTGGGCAGGCCCGCCGCCCCGGCGGCCCCGGTGGTCTCGGCCGCCCCGGCGGCCCCGGTGGTCTCGGCCGCCCCGGCCGCCCCGGTGGTCTCAGCCGCCCCAGCCCCCGCGAAAAGCCCGCTGATGAGTCCCGACGCCAGTCGGGGCGAATCGGCGGGTAATGTCCAGGCGCCCCCCGCGCCCCCCGCGCCCCCCGCGGCCGCTGCCGCCCAGACCTCCCCGCGAAGCTTCATGTCGTCCAATCAGCCCGCAAGGGCCCTCGGGCCCGATGAGGTGGTCGCCGCCAGCGTAGTGCAGGTCAACCGCCGCTTCATAAGCATCGACGACATCCTCCGCCCGCTTGGTCCCAAGCTGTCCAAGTTGCCAAAGGGCATCGCCGAGCAGACGTTCCGCGACCAGGCCGCCAAGCTCATCGCCCAGGAAATCACCGGGCAGATCACCCGACTGCTCGTCGTCGAGGAGGCCGAGAAGAGGCTCGTCGACGACCAGAAGAAGGCCATCGACCAGGAGGTCAAGCAGGCCCAGTCCGACATGCTCGCCGCCGCCGGCGGAAGCGTCACAAAGCTCCGCCAGCAGCTACAGCGCGAAGGACAGACCCTCGAACAGGCCGTGGACGACTACCGCCGCGACGCGACCTTCAAGCTCTACCTCCGCTACCGCTTCATGCCCGCCATCCCCGTGACGCGCCAGATGCTCTGGGACTACTACCGCCAGAACAGCCAGCAGTTCTCCACCGGGCACAAGGTGCAGATGCAGATCATCGCCGAGCCGTTCATCGCGTTCCTGGCCGACCCGGGCGTCCGGCCCTCGGCCGCCGAACTCGCCGCCACAAAGACCAAGGCCCGGGAGGCGATCGAGGCCGCAAAAGCCCGCCTCGACGCCGGCGACGACTTCGCCGCCGTCGCGAAAAAACACTCCCGCGACGCCAAGGCCCAGACCGGCGGGCTTTGGCCCATGATGCAGGCCGGGTCGTTCAAGGAGGCCGAAGTCGAACAAGCCGCCTTCCAACTGCCCGCCGGCGGTGTTTCCGCCCCGGTCGAAACCGCCCACGGCTGGTACATCGTCAAGGCCGTCCAGGTGATCCCCGGCCGGGTCGTGCCCTTCGAGGAAGCACAGGAACAGATCGCCGAGATTCTCCGCACTCGCATGTACAACGAACTGACGGACAAATATTTCCAGGACCTCATGGAAAAGTCCCACATCGTCCGCTCCCCGCAGTTCAGCGATCTCGCCCTGCAAAGGGCGGTCGATAGGTTCTGGAACAAGTGAGAGCCTCGCCGGGAATCTCCTGACTGGCGCTCTTGGCGCCGTTTTCGATTTCCGTCGCGCCGATTGGGAGATCGGCGTTCCCGGCAGACGCCCATGCCACCGCCACCCACCGTCATACCAGGGGCCAGGCGGCGTTTCTTGCGGCGGGCCAAGACCCGCGGCCTGGCGTATAATCGCGGCGGAGAGAACTGAAACGGCACAAACGCGAGCAAACCGGTTGAGCGATTGGCCATGAAGTTTGACCGCTGGCGGCTGCTGCGGGTATTGTTTGCCGAGGTCATCCCTCGCGTCGCCCTGGCATGGGTTCTGGTGGTGTGCGGCATGAATTGGTTGAACAACCGGCTGGTGTATTACCCGCAGCGCCAGTGGGACGCGACTCCCGCGGAGGACAACCTGCCTTACGAGGACGCGGTTTTCGTCACGTCCGACGGGCTCAAGCTGCACGCCTGGTACGTCCCGGCCAATGGTGCGGCCGGCACCGTGCTGTTCTGCCACGGCAACGCCGGCAACGTCTCGCACAGGCTTGAGACGGTCGCCGTCCTCCACAAGCTCGGCATGAACGTTCTGGTCTTCGACTATCGCGGGTACGGCAAGAGCGAGGGCAGGCCCACCGAGGCCGGCACGTACCGCGACGCCGAGGCCGCGTGGTCGTACCTCGTCGAGGCGCGCGGCGAGAAGCCCGAGCGGATCGTGATTCATGGGCGGAGCCTGGGCGGGCCTGTGGCGGCGCACCTGGCGATGGGCCGTAGCCCGGCTGGGCTGATAGTCGAGTCGAGTTTCCACGACATCACCGAGCTTGGCGCGGAACTGTTCCCGTGGCTGCCGGTCCGCTGGCTGTCGCGGATGAAGTACAGGACGGCCGAGTATGTCAAAGACGTCCGCTGCCCGGTGCTGGTGATCCACAGCCGGACCGACGACATGATAGCGTTCCATCACGCCGAGAAGATCTTCGCCGCCGCGCCGCGGCCCAAGCGCCTGCTGGAGATTCACGGGGCTCACAACGGCGCGTTCCTGGATTCCGCCGACATCTACGACCCCGCGCTTCGGCAGTTCTTTGCCGAGGCCCTCGGCAGGTCCGCCGCGCACAAGCCCTGACCAGCCCGGCCGAAAACATAGGCTGTCAAAGCACCGTCTTCATATTGATGAGCATTCTGCCGGGGCATAAACCCGAAATCCGAAACCCGAAATCCGAAACAATTCCGAAGCACGAAATTCAAAACAAGGTCCATCAGGGGAAGGCGATAGAGGTGATCGGGGAAGCCATTGTCGCTGCCGTTGGCGTTTGTGACATTGGGGTTTAGGATTTGTTTCGGATTTCGAGATTCGATATTCGGATTTGTGGACTTCTGAGAATCCATGTCATTTTAGAGACGCTACGCCAGGATTTGTTCTTGCCTCTGCCCTTGCCCTTTTTTTTGCCGTCAGCTTGTCGGCGGCGGGCGTTGTCGCGTCCTGGGTCAGCTTGGCGTCCTTTGCCGAGTAGAGCACGGCGTTTCGCATGATCTGGTAGGCCGACTCGGGCGCATAGCCGGAGCAGTCGTACATGGGTATGCCCAGCAGTCCGCCGGTGATGTCCTGCCTGCTGAAGATCACGCCCAGCCTGTTGCCGGTTTGGATTCCGCGGAGGTCCGGCCGGTTCCTCAGGTCCTGCTCCAGCTTGGCCTTCCTCCGGTAGGAGACCGACTCGATCTCGTTGCCCGTGAGCTTGTAGATGGGGCTGTCGGGCGCCAGCCTGGGGATGATGCTGACGTCGAACGCGCCCTGAAGATCGGCCTCGACGGCGCCGGCGAAATCCGCCGACCCGCCCGCGGCGTCGACCAGCAGCAGCCCGCCCTTGCCGACGTACTGCTTGAGGGCCAGCTTCTGGTCGTCCGAAAGCCGGACCTTCTCGGTTCCGGTCATGCACGCTATCGGGGTGTCGCAGGTTCCCAGAGCCCCGGCCGGGACCGGCTCGACCTCGATCTTCACGCCCGCCCGCCGTGCCAGCAACAACGCGAACCGCTCGTACGCGCCGGGCTCCGGGTCCCAGTTTCCAGGGTACTGGACTCGGGCGAGTTTGACGGTCGCACTGGGCTGGCGCTTGGGGGCGTCCGGCCAGTGGCTGACGCTGCGGTTGCGAAGCTCGCCCATGTCCGTCACGTACAGCAGGATGTTGGCGGCTATCTCGAACTCGGTCCTTGCCGTGGTCGTCCTGAGGATCTGCCACGACACGGGCAGGTCCTGGTCGGTGTGAAGCACCAGCGGGCGAATGCCGTTGTGGATCATGAAGAACGGCGGCTGGCCCAACAGCCTGTTCTGAACCGTGTAGATGGGATGTTTGGCCGGCACCGCCAGGAGTTCGTAATCGGGCAGTATCTTCCGGTAAACCTCGCGGATGCCGTCGTGGAAGCCCCTGCCGTTGCACTGCGTGGCCGAGAGGATCGTCCCGCCCTGGTTGATGTATTGCTTGAGCTTGTTGAGGTCCTCTTCGGAGAACTGAGGCGAGTCGGAGGCGGAGATGTAGAGGATGGGCGCGTCGTGCCACTCCGCCACGGGGGTATTGTGATTGATCACCTGCCAGTTGAGGCTCCGCTCGAACGCCCCGCTCATCCAGCGCGTCAACTGGGCGAGGTCTCGCGGGCGGTTGTTCCAGTCGCCCTTGAATTCGAGCTTGTTGAACGCCACCGGGTGCTGCCCGCGCACCAGGAACAGCATGGCAAATGAGGTCGAGACGACCTCGTCCCACTTTCCATTCCACGCGCCGCCGGACTGCTGGGCTGCCAGGACTCTCTCGGCGCCGAGTTTATACCAGTCGGCCGAGCCGAGGTACTTGTGCCCGCACGCCAGGCCGACGCGCTCAACGCCGTAGAGTAAATAGTAAATGTCGCCGATGCCCAACTTGGCCCCGCCGGCGCCCTTGATCACGTTGGCGAAGTTCTTGGCCATCCAGGCCAGGCCCTTGTCGAGCTGCTTGAAGTCAATGTCTACCTTGCACCTGAGGAACTTCGTGTACAGGAGGTTGTCGAAGCAGACAAAGAGCGTCGCCAGCCCTCCGGCGGTCATTGTGGCCGTGGAATTCTGATCGGCTTTGGCCCCGTAGCTCCATCCGCCGTCCGAATCCTGGCACGCCTTCCAGTGATCGAGCACGTGTTGCCAATAGGCGGTCGGGATTTCCTCGTAGGCCAGTGCCGCCGCCCAGACGCCCAGCACGCCGTACTGGCTGTTGGAGTTGTCCACGCGCCCGGGGTTGCCTTTCTCGCTGCCGGGCGTGCCTTTCGCACGCCCGGGGTTGCCTTTCGCGCTGCCGGGCGTGCCCTCCGGCGCGCACTTGTAGCCGTAACCGCCGTTTTGCTCCCCGGCCAGCAGCAGCTTCAAGTCCTGCCACAACTGTGGGCGATATCTGTTGTTCGTCGCGCTGTTGGCCAGCACCCAGACGTTGCACCGCAGGCCCAGGCAGTAGGTCATTTCCGTCTTCTGCGCGGCCAGCCAGTCCAGGGCCTTGGTCATGCGCGGCTCGGTCGCCTTGACGCCGCTGGCCAGCAGCGCGTAGGTTGCCAGGGCCGTCGGGCCGTCCTCGTAGGACCTTGCCTTGCCCACGAGCGAGCCCCAATGGCCGGCGGGGTTCTGCTTGCTCCAGAGGAACTCCCGCGCCCGATTGATGGCGCCGGCCACGGCGGCGTCGGAGAACGCCACCTTGGACTGCGAGGTGTTGCCCTGCTTTTTGGCGCCCGGCCTCTTGGCGGCCGGGGCAACCGATGGCAAAAGGACGCACGCCGCCAGAAGCAATACGATCCGCGTTGCACGCCGAGGAGGGAACATAATCGCTGTCACGAAACACGCCTCCTTGTCAAATCACTGGTTAGACAAATCGCACCTGTAAGGGCAAGAGCCCCTGGCGGGACTGTCGCCAAACCCTGATTATGGCATAATCCGGGGAAAGAACAAGTAGTTCATCGCGCCGGGCCTCCTTCGTGGGAAGCCCGCACGACCGAATGGATCCCGCCGCGGGGCGTGAATCTGCCGGTGACGGTCATTCGCCTCGGCGACAGCGCCGCGACCAGGTCGTCCAGGATCCGGTTGACCAGGTCTTCGTAGAAGGCCCCCACGTTGCGGTAGCCTTGCAGGTAGAGCTTGAGGCTCTTGAGCTCCACGCAGAGCCTGTCGGCGACGTACTCGATCTCGATGGCGCCGAAGTCCGGCTGGCCGGTCTTCGGGCAGACGCTGGTGAACTCCGGCGCCACGTGGGTAATGACGTAGTCGCGACCCGGATGCGGGTTTTCGAATGTGTCCAATTCAGCCATGGCCGAGATCCTTCCTGCCAGCTTTTGCTTCTTCTTCTTCTTACCTCAGTGCCTCTGCTCTGAAAAGAAGGTGTTAGCTCATAGCTCTTAGGTCCTAGGGTGGCAGAGCCTTAAGCCTGGCCCCGTAGGTATTTAAGCTCATTTGCTTGAGTGCCCTAAGAGCTAGGACCTAGGACCTATGACCTTCTTTTCATATCTTCGGGTGAGCCGAGGGCTCGTGTTCGGCTGTGGTAATCTGCTTCTGTTCATAATGATAACATGGATTGCACCGTTCGGCAAAGCCGTGGTAGCCTGTCGGGCATGTCAGGGCAAACGGGCAAACCCGCGGTGTGCCTTTTATCGGGCGGGCTGGACTCGGCCACGACGCTCGCCATCGCGCGAAGCCGGGGCTTCGCGTGCTGCGCGCTGAGCTTCGACTACGGCCAGCGGCACCGGTTTGAGATCTCCGCCGCCAGGCGGGTTGCGGCGGCGATGGGCGTCACGGACCATCGCGTAGTCCGGCTGGACCTCAGCGCCGGCGGCGGCTTTGGGCACAGCGCGCTTACCGACGCCATTGACGTGCCCAAGGACCGTCCCGACGGCGGGGGCATACCCGTCACCTACGTGCCCGCGCGGAACACGATCTTCCTGAGCATTGCCCTTGCCTTCGCGGAAGTGGTTGGGGCGTTCGACATCTTCCTGGGCGTCAACGCCGTCGACTACAGCGGCTATCCCGACTGCCGCCCGGAGTTCATCGAGGCCTTCGAGCGCCTAGCCAACCTCGCCACCGCCGCCGCCGTCGAGGGCGAAGGCGTCTACCACCTCCACGCCCCACTGATCCGGATGACCAAGGCCGACATCATCCGCACGGGGCTGGAGATGGGCGTGGACTACTCGCTGACGCACAGTTGCTACGACCCGTCCGCCGACGGGGCGGCCTGCGGGCACTGCGACTCCTGCCGCCTGCGCCTGGCCGGCTTCGCCGCCGCGGGCGCCAAGGACCCCGTGCGGTACTGCGGTAGTCAGTAGCCGGTAGCCAGTAGCCGGCGGGAAAGAAAGACGGAACCAGGACGCTGGAACTTGGAACTGATAGGAACAAGGCGGAGTCAATCCAAACATGGGGAGAATACAGCATGCAAAACGATAGGATGATTATTGCAGTCGTACTGGCCGCTTGTCTGCTTGCGCCCATTAGCTGCATTGGCGCCGAAAGCAGGCCCGCGCAGGATGCCAATGCCCCAGCGACAAAGAAGAAGCCCAGGATCGTTGATTATTCGTATGTCCGCAAGATATGGCTGGACATGGATCATTATACGGCAGTTGTGTTTGACGTTCGGACAGGCAAGCAGCTAAGAAACCTTCCGATAGTCCCCCTGGCTCATTCGCACTTCTCCTCGGGTCTTCGCCCTGCCCAGCCGGCTGGCTCAGATAAGATCGGGTATATCGACGCAATGGGCAATTGGCTGATCAGGCCTCAGTTTGACGGTGCAATGGATTTCTCCGAAGGCAGGGCCCGCGTAAAGGTGGGCGATAAGGTTGGGGTTATTGACTCGGCGAGGCGTTGGGTAGTCGAACCCGGCAAGTATGAAGACATCTCATGTTTTTTCGAAGGTCTGGCTTGGGTTCGTACGAATGACCCTAATAGTGGCTCACCGCGCATTGGCTTCATCGGGATTGACGGCCGGATGGCCATTGAGCCGATCTTCCATGACGTCTGGGCACCATTCAGTGAAGGTCTGTGTGCTGTTTATGGTCCAGAGAACACCAAGGATGAAGGGTGGATCTATAGCGACCGCCTGGGCAAACCGCAGTTCAAACCATATGTTTCACATGTCAAAGACGGCCGAACTGATTTCGAGGGTGTCAGGCAACTGCTCGTATTCACCGATGGTTTGGCAGGATTCATGACCATTGAACCTGGCCCCGACAAATCCCATAATCTACATTTGTTCGGCTTCATGTCTCGCAAAGGAGAAGTCGTCATCAAGCCGCGGTTCAAGGAGATACAGCCTTTCTCCGAAGGTCTTGCCTGCTGTGTGCTGACCAGGG
>Ga0315282_10014944_pt1 | contig 11506 bp, 9 predicted proteins | sample YL17G07_20_MG_FD_203693 | JGI IMG/M metagenome (GOLD analysis project Ga0315282, IMG submission 203693) | Sediment microbial communities from Yellowstone Lake, YNP, Wyoming, USA - YL17G07_20 | ecosystem: Environmental > Aquatic > Freshwater > Lake > Sediment | place: USA: Wyoming | collected...
AGGCCCCGTACGGGCTGTTGAAGGAGAAGTTGCGGGGTTCGAGCTCGGGCAGGCTGACCTCGCAATACGGGCAGAGGAGGCTGAGCGAGAAGAATCTCTCCCGGCCCGCGTCGTTGACGGCCAAGACCTCGCCTTCCGAGACCTCGAGGGCCTTGGCCACCGCCTCCTGGAGCCGGCGCTCGGAGTCGGGCCCGACCCTGACGGTGTCGACGAGCACCTCGATGGTGTGCTTCCGGTTCTTCTCGAGAACGATCTCGTCGTCGAGGTCGCGGAACTGCCCGTTGACCCGCGCCCGGAGAAAGCCTTTCTTCCGCAGGCGCTCGAAGAGCCGTGAGTATTCGCCCTTGCGTCCCTTGATCATGGGCGCCAGGATGCGGACCTTTTCGCCGCGGAAGAGCTCCGCCGTCTTCTTCAAGATCTCTTCGGCGGTCTGGGAACTGACAGCCCGGCCGCAGTTCGGGCAGTAGGGCGTTCCGACCCTGGCGAAGAGGAGCCGCAAGAGGTCGGAGATCTCGGTGATGGTCCCGACGGTCGAACGGGGGTTGGCGGAGATCGTCTTCTGGTCGATGGAGATGGACGGGGAGATGCCCTCCACGGACTCGACCTCGGGCTTCTCCATCTGCTCGATGAACTGCCGGGCGTAGGTCGAGAGGCACTCGATGTAGCGGCGCTGGCCCTCGGCGAAGAGCGTGTCGAAGGCGAGCGACGACTTGCCCGAGCCCGAGGGGCCGGTGACGACGATCAGCTTGTTGCGCGGGAGGGCGACGTCGATGTGCTTGAGATTGTGCTGGGCCGCCCTCTTGATGCGTATCTCGTTCAGCATAATCAATCTATTTTATCATGTTTTCCCAAGGATGTGGGGAAACCGTCTCGCGCCAAGACCGTTTTGTTGACCGCCGGGGAGGTTTTCGTTAGGATGGGAGAAGGCGCATGACGAAAGACGAAAAGCTCCTCCGATCGATCGAATTGCTCAAGGATATCGGCTACCGGGACAACTCCATCTGCGCCATCAAGCACCTGCCGGCCCAGGAAGGGAAGTACCGCGACTATCCCGACGGCGTCCATCCGGCCCTCCGCGAAGCCCTGGAGCAGAAGGGATTCCATCGCCTCTACTCGCACCAGCGCTCCTGTTGGGACGCCCTGCAGGATAAGAAGAACGTCGTCGTCGTGACGCCCACGGCCTCGGGCAAGACGCTCTGCTACAACCTCCCGGTCCTCGATGCCATTCTCAAAGAGCCGTCCAGCCGCGCCCTCTACCTCTTCCCGACCAAGGCCCTGTCGAACGACCAGCGGGCCGAGCTCGACGACATCAACGCCCGCCTGCCGGAGGAGATCCGGGTTTTCACCTACGACGGCGACACGCCTCAGGACGCCCGCAAGGCCATCCGGGCCCGCGGCCACATCGTCCTGACCAACCCGGACATGCTCCACGCCGGCATCCTGCCCCACCACACGAAGTGGATCAAGCTCTTCGAAAACCTCAAGTACATCGTCATCGACGAGCTCCACAGCTACCGGGGCATCTTCGGCAGCCACCTGGCCAACGTCCTGCGCCGCCTCCGCCGGATCGCCCGCTTCTACGGCTCGGACCCGCAGTTCATCCTCTCGACGGCGACCATCGCCAACCCGGCCGAGATGGCCGAGAAGATGATCGAGGCCCCGGTCACGCTCGTCGACGACAACGGCGCGCCCCGCGGCGATAAGCATTTCATCTTCTACACGCCGCCCGTCGTCAACGAGGCCCTGGGCATCCGCCGCTCCTACGTCAACGAGTCCCGGCGCGTCGCCTCGATCTTCCTCAAGAGCGGCCTGCAGACCATCGTCTTCGCCGGCAGCCGGCTGATCACCGAGGTCCTCCTGACCTATCTCAAGACCGACATCGAGACGAGCCTCCAGAAGGAAGGCCTCATCCGCGGCTACCGGGGCGGCTACCTGCCCAACGTGCGGCGGGAGATCGAGAAGGGCATCCGCAGCGGCGAGATCCTCGGCGTCGTCTCGACCAACGCCCTCGAGCTCGGCATCGACATCGGCACCCTGGACGTGGCCGTCCTGGCCGGCTACCCGGGGACGATTGCCAGCACCTGGCAGAGGGCCGGGCGCGCCGGGCGCAAAACCGGGTCGTCCGCCGCCGTCCTGGTGGCGACCAGCTCGCCCCTCGACCAGTTCATCATCCACAACCCCGACTATTTCTTCTCCGAGTCCCCGGAGATGGCCCTCATCAACCCGGACAACCTGTCCATCCTCGTCAGCCACGTCGAGTGCGCCGCCTTCGAGCTGCCCTTCCGGGACGGCGAGTCCTTCGGCCGGGCCGACATCGGCGGCATCCTCAAGTTCCTGGAGGAGGACAAGCTCCTCCACCATTCCAAGGACAAGTGGTTTTACACCTCGGACTCCTATCCGGCCGACACCGTGAGCCTGCGGAGCATCAGCTCCGACAATTTCGTCGTCGTGGACACAACGGGTAAGACAAGGGTCATCGCCGAGGTCGACTTCACCTCGGCCCTGACGGCCCTCCATCCCAAGGCCATCTACATCTGCGAGGGGGAGCAGTACTTCGTCGAGAAACTCGACTTCGAGGAGCGGAAGGCCTACGTCAAGAAGACCGACACGGATTATTACACCGACGCCATCGACTACACGAAGATCAAGGTCCTCGACGTCTTCGAGACCATGCCGCTCGACGTGTGCCGCGTGTCCCACGGCGAGGTCCACGTCTCGACCCAGGTCGTCGGCTTCAAGAAGATCAAGTTCCACACCATGGAGAACGTCGGCGCGGGCGACCTCAGCCTGCCCGAGAACGAGATGCACACGACGGCCTGGTGGCTGACCGTCCCCTCGCCGCTCCTCCAGTCGATCCCCTACCCCTCCGAGCAAAGGATCAACGGCCTGTTCGGGCTCGCCTATCTCATCCATCACGTCTCGCCGCTGTTCATGATGTGCGACATCCACGACGTCGGCGTGTCGATCGGCGACAACTCGACCGGCGAGACCCTGCCGCCGCGGAACGTCCCGGTCCGGACGCAGGGCCAGGAGGACGTGACGGCCCTGATGGGCCCCGACTTCGAGCCCAACATCTTCATCTACGACAGCTTTCCCGGCGGCATCGGCCTCAGCCCCTCGCTTTACGCTCTCGAGGCCGGCCTGCTCGAACACGCCCTGCGGACGCTCGAAGCCTGCCCCTGCCGGGACGGCTGCCCCTCCTGCGTCGGCGCCACCAACGAGAGCGGCCGGGACGCGAAGAAGGTCGCCCGGGAGATCCTCCATCGCCTCCTGGGCATCCCCCCGAAGACTCCGGCGCCCGACCGCGTCAACTGATTCGGTTTTCAAGACGGGGTCAAATCTACGCAATGCCGGTTTTCTGCGCGATGCCCGATTTGCCCCGACATAGAACTGGACCATAATCGGCCCAATGCCCCTCCGCGCCTGTCCCCATTGAATCAAAGCCGACGGCGTTGTCCCGGGTTTCCGCCGCAACTGGCATCGCGTAGATTTGACCCCGGGATTCCATTCAAGATATTTCGCGCGCGTGCGGTCTCGAGTTCTCGGCCGCGCTCGCGCGGCTCCCTGCGCAAGCTCCGGTCGCTGCCGGCGCCCCGGACAGGACCCGCCCGATGAAAAATCTTACGCCCCGGTCTTCATGACCCGGATGGGCAGGACGATGGTCGGGATGCCCCGGAACTGGAGGATCCGCTGGATGCTGAAGGCCGTCTGGTTGTGGAGGAACCGGGTGAAGATGTTCTCCTCCTCGAACACCAGCTTGCCGACGAAAAACACGGCCTTGCTGTGCTTCTTCTGGATCTCCTCGCATTGGGACTCGATCGCGGTCAGGGTGTCGATCTTGATGGAGTGGACGGCCTCGGCGTAGAAGCCGAACTTATTCGACAGCTTGACGTACTTCTGGAGCTCCCCGCTGATGTGCTCTTCGAGATTCCGGATCTCCTCGGCGCCCTTGAAATTCTTCCAGTCGACGACGCCGATCGAAATGAAGACGAAATTCTTGAAGTAATTGGGGAAAATGCGGTGGATGTTCAGGTAGGAATGGATGCCCAGGCCGCCGAAGTTCCGGACGAACAGGACGGCCGTCGGCGCCGACTCGTCCTTGACCGGCGGTTCGTGCTTGCCGGTCATCTGCTGGACCTGGACCATGATGTCGTCCAGGCGGCGCATCATGTCGTTGACGCTCCGGTAGTGACGCCGGACGAAGAAGCACACGGCGATGAAGGAACACGTGATGACCAGGGTGACCCAGCCGCCCTCCTTGAACTTGATCGTGATCGTGACCGCCAGGATCGACAGGGACATCAGCAGGCCGATGAAGTTGACGGTGAACTTCTTGCCGCGGTGCTCCGCCGGCGTCTTCAGCCAGTGGAGGCACATGCCCAGCTGGGAGAGCGAGAAGGTGATGAAGACGTTGATGCTGTACATGATGATGAGGATCTGGACCGATCCCCGGGTGAAGATGAGGATCAGGATGGAGGCGATCCCCATGAACAGGATGCCGTTCTGGACGACGAGCCGCTCGCTGAGGTGCATGAACCGGTTGGGCACCCAGGAGTCGATGGCCATGTTGCCCAGGACCCGCGGCCCGTCGATGAAGCCCGTCTGGGCGGCGACGAAGAGAATGGCGCCCTCGGACGCGAGAAGGAGGCCCAGGAGCCAGACGCCGAGCGGAAAACCGCCGATCTTCCAGGTGCCGAGCAGGTTTTGGAGGAGGGCGGCGTTGAGGGTCTTGCCCGGGATGAACTGGACGTTCGTCAGCAGATAGCAGATGAGGAGCCCGCCGGCCGTGAAGGCCAGCGAGGCCGCCATGAGGAACATCGTCTTTTTCCCCGTTTTCACCTGGGGACGGCGCAGGATCTGGAGCCCGTTGCTGACGGCTTCGATCCCGGTGTAGGTTCCGGCTCCCAGGCTGTACCCCCGGAGCAGGAGGAAGGCCATGGTGCCGAAGCCGAGCTGCTGGATCCCCTGCCGGGTCTCGCGGATGGTGTCGAGGAACAGCGTCGGAGTCGCCGAGACGTGGGAGAAGATGCCGTAGATGATGACGGCGGCGTGGGAGACGAAGAACAGGAGAAAAATCGGCGTCAGCGTGGTCACCGACTCCTTGACGCCCCTCAGGTTGAGCAGGATGAGAGCGAGCGCGACGAGAAGGATGAACATGAGCTTGTGCGGGAAGTACGAGCGCGGCAGGAAGCTCAGCAAGGCCTCGACGCCGCTCGAGATCGAAATGCTGATCGTCAGCATGTAGTCCACGATCAGCGCGCAGCCGGAGACGAGCCCGAAGATCGGCCCCAGCAGCTTGGTGGCGACGACGTAGCCGCCGCCGCCCGTCGGGAAGAGCTCGATGATCTGGGAATAGCTGGCCGAAATCGTGATGACCGTCAGCGCGGTCATGATGGCCAGGTAGAGGGCCAGGTGCCGGTGGTCGCCGAGGGACAGGAAGGCCTCCGGCGGCCCGTAGTTGGCCGAGCTCAGGCCGTCCGCGCCCAATCCCACCCAGGCGAAGAAGGCGATCAGAGATATCTTGTGGAAAATCCGGGGGTCGCGAACGTCCCTTCCCCCGCCAAGAAGGATCCTCTTCACCCTGTCGAACGGTCTCATCGCCGTTGCGCGGCCTCTTCTGTTCGCGTCATTGTGGACAGGCGGGAATATATAACGAAACGCCGCGCCGGTTCAAGCCGGTGCCCGCTTGGTTCGTCGGGAGGGTCGTATCTACGGCAATTTGACAGGGAGTGCGCCGTATGCTAGTTATGAATGGAACATCATGAATATCAACATCTTTAAAATCATCGCCGACGCCGACATCGTCGTCAAATTCATCCTGCTCCTGCTCATCTTCTTCTCCGTCTTCTCCTGGGCCATCATCATCTTCAAGCACCGGACGATCAAAGCCGCCTTCAAGCACTCCGACAGGTTCCTGACCTCCTTCCGCAACAGCAAGAACCTGGCCGACGTCAGCGAGGCGGCCCGCAGGCACCGCCCCAGCCCCCTGGCGGCCATCTTCCAGGCCGGCTACAAGGAGCTCGCCTACCAGAGCAAGTCCTCGGCCGGCAACGGCTGGACCGGCGAGAAAACCGACAGCCTCAACCGGGCCCTCCTCAAGGCCTCCAACTCCGAGACCTCGCGCCTGGAGAGGATGATGTTCTTCCTGGCCACGACCGGCAGCGTTTCGCCGTTCATCGGGCTGTTCGGGACGGTCTGGGGCATCATGATCTCGTTCGAGCGGATCGGGACCCTGCGCTCGGCCAGCCTGCAGGTCGTCGCGCCGGGCATCGCCGAGGCCCTGATCGCCACGGCCGTCGGTCTGTTCGCGGCCGTGCCGGCCGTCATCGCCTACAACTTCTTCCTCGGCCGGATCAAGGACCTGATCTCGGACATGGAGGATTTTTCCCTGGAATTCCTGAGCATCGCCGAGAGACTCCATGGCTCTTAGCACGCAATCCCTGCCGTCCGCCTCGCGCGGCCGGAGGCAGATCGGCACGTCCCTCTCGGAAATCAACATCACGCCCTTCGTCGACGTCATGCTCGTCCTCCTCGTCATCTTCATGGTGACGGCCCCGATGATGCAGTCGGGCATCGGCATCAACCTGCCGCAGGCCGAGACGGATTCCAAGCCGGCCGAAGAGGGCCTGACCCTGACCGTCACCAAGGACCAGTACGTCCATATCGGCGACTCGATCGTCAACATCAACCTGCTGGAGAGGCGTCTGACCGAGCACTTCCTCAACAAGACGAAGAAGGTCGTCTATCTCCAGGCCGACGAGAACCTCCCCTTCAAGGTCATCGTCCGCATCATGGACATCACCAAGAAGGCCGGCGTCGAGGTCATCGGAGTCATCACCGAGCCCATCGACGTCAAAGACAAGAAGAAATGACCGCCGTAAGCCGGGGAACGCCCAAGGCCTTCGAGAGGGCCCTGCTCTTTTCGGCCCTTCTCCACGCCGGGCTCATCGTCCTCATCGTCGCCTCCCCCTCCCTGTCCAAGCCGGCGAATAAGGGGCTCGTGCAGTACGTGAACTTCATCGGCTCGTTCGGCGGAGGAGGAGGAACGGGGGGCGGTCCCGGCGGAGGGCCGGGCGCCGGACCGGCCGTGGCCAAGCCGCAGCCTCCGCCGGCGCCGAAAACGAAGGAAACGCTGCGCGACCTGACCGTGCCGCAGAAGGCCAAGGCCGAGGACAAGGCCGGCATGCGCCATCCCGTCGACAAGCCCAAGACGGCCAAGAAGGCTCCCGAGAAAAAGGCCGTCATCTCCAAATCCCAGCCGTCGATGGCGGCGGCCGAGGGCGCCGCGGCTCCCGCCGCGGCCGGGCAGGCGGACGGACAGGGCCCCGGCTACGGCCTGAGGTTCGGAACGGGCGGCGGAGGGACGGGAGGCGGCACGGGGGGGGGGATCGGCGGCGGAGGCGGGGGCGGCGAGCCCTTCGGCATCTCCGGCTTTCCCTTCACCTATTACCTCCAGTTCGTGTCCGACAAGATCTCGGCCAGCTGGTTCACGTCGCTCGTCGATCCCGGCGTCGCCGGCCAGCTCCAGACCCAGGTCTATTTCAAGATCTACAGGAACGGCCAGGTCTCGGACCTCAAGATCGAGGTCTCGAGCGGCATCCCGGCCTTCGACCTTTCGGCCATGCGGGCCATCCAGACGGCCTCCCCGTTCGCCCCGCTTCCGGCCGAATACGACGGCCAGTATCTCGGCATCCATCTCGTCTTCGAGCATTCCCAATGAAAATCAAAACCCTCCTTTCCGGACTTCTTTCCCTGATCCTCGCGGCGGGCGGCCTCCTGGCCCAGCAGGAGGTCTCGCTGAAGATCAGCGAGGGCATGCCCATGGTCTCCGTGGCCCTGCCCGAGTTTATCGTCCGCTCCGCCTCGCCCCAGGCCCAGGCGGCGGCCCGGGAGATCCAACAGACCCTGTCCGACGACATCAAGTACAGCCGGATCTTCCAGCTCCTGCCCAAGGCCTATTACGACTACGTCGGCCGCCTGACGAACACGGAGAAGATCAATTACAAGGACTGGGATTCGATCCAGGCCAAGCTCCTCGTCACCGGCGAGGTCCGGGACGACGATACGGGCCGGACGATCTTCGACGGCAAGATTTTCGACGTCAAGAGCGAGCGGTTCATCGTCGGCAAGCGCTACCAGGCCGAGAAGGCCGGCATCCGACTGATCGCCCACAAGCTGGCCGACGAGCTCATGAAGCTCTACGGCGAGAAGTCGATCTTCGCGACGCGCATCTGCTTCGTCAGCAACCGCGACGGGAACGACGAGATCTACATGATGGACTACGACGGCGCGGACCAGACCCGGATCACCTTCAACAAGGTCAAGGACTACATCCCGGCCTGGTCGCCGGACCAGCGGTCCATCGCCTTCACCTCCTACCGGAAAGGCGGCCCGGGGCTCTACATCCGCAACATCTACGACGGCCGGGAGACGCTCGTCTCCGCCAAGGGGACGAACTATTCGGCCGCCTTCTCGCCCGACGGCAAGAAGATGGCCTTCTGCTCGAGCATGAGCGAGCAGGGGAACGCCGAGATCTACGTCCTCGACCTGGAGACCATGAAAACCAAGCGGCTGACCTTCAACACGGCCGTCGATACGGCGCCGACCTGGTCGCCCACGGGCCGCGAGATCGCCTTCACCAGCGACCGGACCGGCCAGGGCGCCCCCCAGATCTACATCATGGACGCCGAGGGCCTGAACGTCCGGAAGGCGAGTTTCGGGGGCAATTATCATGATGCCCCCGCCTGGTCCCCGACGGGCGACCGCATCGCCTACGTCTCCCGGGTCGAAAACATCTTCGACATCTACGTCCTCAACCTGCGGACCAACCAGATCGGCAAGCTGACCGAATCCAACGCCCGGAACGAGTCGCCGAGCTGGTCGCCCGACGGGCGTCATATCGTCTTCACCTCGAACATGTCGGGGTCCATCCAGCTCTATTCGGTCGATTACGACGGCGCGAACCTCAAGCGGCTCACGGACCGCGGCGAGAACAAGCTCGGCAACTGGACGAACTGACCGCCGGGCGAGAGCGGCCGGACTCCGTCCGGCCGACGTGTTCCGACGATCATCACAAGGCCCCCCCTGGGAAGCCCTGGTGATCATATGCCCGCCTGGGCCCGTCAATATGGGCGGAAAACGGCCCGGCGTATTGACAGGGCCTATCCGACAATGTATAAGAAATAAGACGTGCCGCCTCCGCGGGGGGGCTGTGCGCGCCGAAAAACCATCAGGAGGAGATCGAATGAAGAAGTTACTTATTCTGTCGCTGGCAGTTATTCTCGTTCTTTCATTCAGCGTTTCGTGCAAAAAGAAACCCAAGGAAGTTCCCCCGCCCCCCCCGCAGGCGCAGGAACAGCCCAAGGTCGAAAAGGTCGAACCGCCCGTCGTGAAAGAACCCGTGCTCACCGAGGAAGAGATCCTGCTCCGGAAATCCCTCGATGAGATCAACAAGTCCAAGCCTCTGGCCAGTATCTATTTCGATTACGACAAGGCCCTCATCCGCGACGACGCCAAGCCCGTCCTCGAAATGAACGCCGGCTGGCTGAACAAGTTCAGGACGACCAAGATCCTCGTCGAAGGGCACTGCGACGAACGGGGCACGGAAGAATACAACCTGGCCCTGGGCGAAAAGAGAGCCAAGAGCACGATGGATTATCTGGGCACGCTGGGCATTCCCTCGGACCGGATGAAGATCATTTCCTACGGCAAGAGCCAGCCGATCGAGCCCGGCCACAACGAGGCCGCCTGGCAGAAGAACAGGCGCGCCCAATTCACCGTCATCGACAAATAGCTCGTGTTCAAGAAAGTCCTCGGAGCCGTCCTTCTCGTCAGCGTCCCGCTGGCCATGGCCGGCCAGGACAAGACGAAGAAGACCTACGAGCTCATCTATCAGGACGTCCAGGTCCTCAAGGACCAAGTCCAGGAACTCCGCGTCCGGCTCGACCGGACCGCGGAGGAGATCCTGGCCCTTCACAACGAGATCAAAACCTTGGCCGGCCTGGTTCGGCAGGCTATCGCCGACCAGGCCGGCGTCAAGGATGACATGAGGGCCGTTCCGTCCCAGTACCAGGACCTGCTCCGCAGGATCGACCAGCTAAGTCTCGACGTCCAGAAGGTCTCCCAGGACCTCGCCGCCGGCCGGCCGCCGGCGCAGGGAGAGGCGGCGGAAAAGGCCGCCAAGGAACAAGCTCCCTCGAAGAAGCCCGAAGCGAAAACCGGGGCGCCCGCCGCAGCCGCGCCGCAGGCCGCCGCCCCGCCGGCCGCGAACATCTCTCCGCAAGAGGCCTACCGGATGGCCTACAACGATTACCTCAAGGGCAATTACGACCTGGCCGTCGAGAGCTTCCGGCTTTACCGTCAGCAATTCCCGGCGAGCCCGCTCGCCGACAACGCCCTCTACTGGATCGGCGAATGCCGCTTCAGCCAGAAAAAGTACGAGGAGGCCATCGACAATTTCAACGAGGTCATCCTGACCTACCCGGAGGGCGACAAGGCGGCCGCGGCGCACCTCAAGAAGGGCATCAGCTACATGGAACTCGGGAAGAAGGACGAAGCGCTCGCGGCGTTCAAGCTTCTCGTGGCGAAATATCCTCTCCAGGAAGAGGCCAGAATCGCCCAGGACAAAATTAAGGAATTGGCGGAAAAATGAGAGACATCAACAGCTTGAACAGGGTCATCCTCATCGGCCGGCTGGGCCAGAAACCCGAGATGCGCTACCTCCCCCAGAAGGAGCGCCAGGTCGCCCGTTTCTCTCTGGCCACCAACGAACGATTCCTCAACACGGCCACCCGGGAAACCAAGGACCGGACCGAATGGCACAAGATCGTCGTCTGGGGAAAACAGGCCGAGTTCTGCGAGAAGTACCTGGACAAGGGCCGTCAGGTCCTCGTCGAGGGAAAGCTGCGGACCAACAGCTGGCAGGACAAGGATGGGAACAAGCGGACGACGACCGAAATCGAAGCCGTCAACATCATCCTCATCGGCCGGCGCGAGGAGTACGGCGCCGGGGCCGAATCGCCGGACGCTGAACCGCGCAGCGGTCCGGCCGGCGGCGAATTCCCTCCGGACGAGGAACCCGGGACCGGCGGCGACGACGACGTTCCGTTCTGAGGCCAGCCGCAAGGACCGCGAACGGCGGCCGGCGCGCCGCCGGCCCGCGAACGGCGATCATTCGATAATTTCATGAGCGACGAAAAGAAGACGGAGGAAGCCTTCCGGCGGGGCATCGTCGAAGATCACCGCCCCTGGGGAATGTTCCGCCGTTACCCTCACGAAAACGCGGGAAGCATCAAGATCATCACCGTCGACCCCGGCGGCGTCCTCTCGCTTCAGTACCATGAGCGGCGCGACGAGTACTGGGTCGTCCTCGACGCCGGCCTGGAGGTCACGGCCGGCGACCGCGTTTTCCTTGCCGCCGCCGGCGAGGAGATCTTCATCCCCCGCCGCACTCCCCACCGCCTCCGCAACCACGGCCAAGCCCCGGCCAGGATCATGGAAATCTGGA
>Ga0315282_10014945_pt1 | contig 11505 bp, 8 predicted proteins | sample YL17G07_20_MG_FD_203693 | JGI IMG/M metagenome (GOLD analysis project Ga0315282, IMG submission 203693) | Sediment microbial communities from Yellowstone Lake, YNP, Wyoming, USA - YL17G07_20 | ecosystem: Environmental > Aquatic > Freshwater > Lake > Sediment | place: USA: Wyoming | collected...
CCCTTGAACTCGGGATCGATATTGGAGATCTTGAAGTTTGCTTGATCGCAGGTTATCCCGGCACGATTGCCAGCACTTATCAGCAGGCAGGGCGGGTGGGAAGGCGATCGGAAAAGTCATTGGCGGTCCTCATCGCACGAAGCCAACCTCTGGATCAATTCATTATCGAAAACCCGGACTATTTCTTCGGACAATCGCCTGAGCATGGTTTGATCAATCCGGATAACCTCCTGATCCTGCTCAGCCATATTCAGTGCGCTGCCTTTGAACTTCCTTTCAGGGATGGGGAACGCTTCGGACGTGAAGATTTGGGTGAGATGTTGCGATACCTCGAAGAGAAAGGAACGCTTCATCATGTGGGCCAAAATTGGTATTGGACTCAAGATGCCTATCCTGCGGAGAAGGTCAGTCTCCGGTCCGCCTCGGAGGAGAATTTTGTGGTGGTCGATACCACGAAGAAGAAAGAAGAGGTGATTGCTGAGGTTGACTTCACCGGTGCCCATACCACTCTTTATGAGGGAGCGGTCTACCTCTGTGAATCAGAACTCTATACAGTGGAGAAGCTCGATTACCCCAACCGAAGGGCCTATGTCAAGAAGACCGAAGGGGATTACTACACAGATGCGATTGACTATACGGATGTCTCTATCCTGGAAGGATTTGAGAGAAACCAGGGAGAGGGTACGGTCTTTGAACATGGTGAGGTAAAAATTGCCACCCGCGTGATTGGATATAAAAAGATCAAATTCTATACCCTTGAAAATTTAGGTTACGGAAAGATTGAACTTCCAGACCTTCAGTTTCATACCACCTCCTATTGGATCACTTTTAGGAGAGGTTTGTTAGAGAGACTTCCATACTCTCGCTTGGAGGCCATTGATGGAGTGTTAGGACTCGGCTATGCCCTTCATTCCGTGGCAGCCCTTCACCTGATGTGCGATCCTCATGACCTCAACCGCTGTGTCGGAGACCGTGGGGCAAAGTGGTTCCTGAGACTTTCGAGGGATTCAAAAGGGATTTACTCCTCTTTTAATGCTCCGAATGAAATTCCATTGGAAGGAATGGCTCTCTTTGAACCGACTCTCTTCCTCTATGATAACTACCCAGGAGGAATGGGTTTCAGCCCCCAACTTTTTGATGATACACGTGTGCTTCTTGAGAAGACGATGAAGCTCATCTCCAAGTGCGAGTGTCGCTATGGCTGTCCATCCTGTGTGGGCCCGACAAAGGAGACCGGAGAAAAATCAAAAGAAGTAGCATTGGCACTGCTTAAAGAAATACTAAAGTTATGAGTTCGTAGTTAAGAGTTCGGAGCAAAAAATTTACCTAATGCTTTTCATTCAATACTCCGAACTACGAATTAATCACTCCGAACTTTGAATTTTAACGATGGATCTCAAAGAACGTCTCAACCGTCTTACTTCGGTTTCCAAAAGCCAGCCAGAACAAAAATCTGAGATTCTCAGTGATTTGAGGCAGAGACTGGATCGGCTTCTTGAACCGAAAAAGACCTATCGGAAGAAAACGATCTTTCCCATTGAGCAACTGGTTAAAGGGGAGGTCATTTCGACTCCCGAAGGGGAGACCTTCCTGACGAAAGAACATTTTCCTCCCCGCTTTCAATATGGAGAGATGACTTTAGCAGATATCCTTACCATTCCCACTTACCCAGCCCATCTTCTTTCGAGAGATGAACGGCTTAAGGAATTGGACTTCCGAAGAGCATTGTTTCTCGATACCGAAACAACCGGTCTAACAGGAGGGACTGGAACCTTTGCCTTTATGGTGGGATTGGGTTTCTTCCAGGAGGATCGCTTTGTGGTTCATCAATTCTTCATGAGGGACTATTCTGAAGAGAGGGCTTCACTTTCTCTCCTCAAAGAAACGATTGAATCTTTTCAATTCTTAGTCACCTTCAACGGGCGGCAATATGACATCCCGTTGCTCGAGACTCGATTCATTCTCTCTCGTATCATCTCAAAGATAAGGGATATGCCCAATTTTGATCTTCTCTATCCCTCCAGGAAGATTTGGAAAGGTGCTTATGAAAACTGCCGACTGGTCACCCTCGAATCCCAACTTTTAGGGGTAGAAAGAACGGATGATATTCCATCGGAATGGATTCCCTATCTCTATTTTGATTATATCCAGAGCGGAGATGCACGGAAGATTCAGCAAGTTTTTTACCATAACCAGATGGATATCTTATCTATGGTTGCGCTGGCTGGGAGGATCCACCTTGTCTATCATGATCCTCAGGCAGCCCGACCCAGAAAGGGGATCGAACATTTTGCATTGGGAAGACTTTTCTGGGAGCATGGTCAGCGTGAGAAAGCCATCCCTTGTTTTGAAATTGCGCTCAAACGGTGTGATGATGATCTTTCTTGGGATGTGATGAGGTGGCTCTCCATGGCTTTTAAGAAGACAGGACAAGGTGAGAAGGCCCGATCTCTGTGGGAGGAGATGTTGGGCTGGTCTTATAAAAAGGACGCCTTTCCTTACGTCGAATTAGCAAAATATCATGAGCATAGGCTTAAGGATTGGGATAAAGCAATAACCTATGTGAATGAGGCATTAGAGCTTATCCCTTCCCATCAACAAAGGGAGATCGAGCTTCTCCAGCACAGGAGAAGAAGATTGGAGCAGAAGAAAGGTTTGAATGCGGTTAGATGATCGGTTCCGATGGTTGATCTGGCTCTCTCTGAGTGAAATCGGGACAATGCTGGTCTTCTCAAATTATTCCGCCCTTCTTCCCATCCTTCAAAAAGAGTGGTCCCTTACCAATGGAGAAGCCGGTTGGATTTTTTCTTCTTATCAAATCGGATATCTTCTCTCCGTGGCGTTCCTGATCTCTCTCACCGATTATACCAATCCTAAATACATTTACATTCTTACAGCCCTTTGGGCAGGGATTTTTGGAATTTTATTTTCCGTGTGGGCAGTAGGATTTGAGTCCGCATTGATTTTGAGAACATTGACAGGAATTGGCCTTGCGGGGACATATATGCCGGGACTCCGGATGGTTTCTGAAAAATTTCCTCCCCGTGAGAGGGGGAAAGCAGTAGGTATCTATGTAGGGGTTTTCTCCCTTGGTGTTGCCCTCTCTTCATTCCTGGCCGGCTTCATCAATTCCCTTCTTTCTTGGCGATGGGCTTTCTTCCTCACTTCTTTGGGACCCATTGGAGGAGGGATCATTGCATTCTTTCAGTTAGGGGAGATAACAAAAATAAAAGAAGAAGAGAAGAAGGTATCTCTCGGTGAGGTTTTACGAAACCAACCCGTCTTAATGATGATCGGAGGTTATGTTGCACATATGTGGGAGATGTTCGGGATGAGGGCATGGATGGTGGCATTCCTTACGGCCTGTCTGCTTACGGCTCAGGTCGATTTTCAAAAAGCGGTCAGCCTCAGTGCTATCATTGCTGGAGTGGTCATCTTGGTTGGGGCAATTTCAAATGCATTGGGTGGTATACTTTCCGATCGGTACGGCAGGGAGAATACCATCATTGTGGTCATGTTAGGAAGTGGTTTGCTCTCCCTTCTGATTGGTTGGACGAGGGTCTTCCCGTTCTCTCTGGTTCTTATTCTCTGCATCCTGTATGGTTTTTTGGTAACAGGCGAGTCCTCTGTGCTCTCCACTGGAGTGACAGAATTAGCCCATCCGGGGGGATTGGGCAGAACGATGGCACTTCAGTCCCTGCTTGGGTTCGGAGCGGCCTCCATTTCCCCCATTGTCTTCGGATATATTCTCGATCTGACCAACCCTCCGGATGCTCTAACTCGATCCGGATACGTTCCCAATTGGGGCTGGGCCTTTGCCTTGCTTGGCCTCGGAGGATTGGCGGGACCTCTGATCATGTGGCGGCTGAAAACAAAGATGAGATTTCTGGAAAATGAGAAATCTCAAAGTTGAGTATTGACAGCCTTAATTTAAATTTCTATATTAAATCTAAATTGAGCGATTTTTATCAAAAGAATATGAGACGTTTATTTTCCTGTCATTCTGAGCGAAAGCGAAGAATCTCTCATTAGGTGAGTCGACCTTCTGAGATTCTTCGTCGCCTATTGGCTCCTCAGAATGACAACCTTCAAAATCGCTCAATTTGGGTAAAAATTAATATATTTTGGAAGAAAGGAGGGAGAGGGAATGCCCAGCTACGAGTATCGATGCCCGAAATGTAATAAGAAATTTACTCTCATACTCAGCATCCGTGAGCACGATGCTGGGAAGGGGAAATGCCCAAAATGTGGCGGGAAGAAACTGGAACAACTTATTACAACTTTTCAGGTAAAAACCTCCAGAAAGAGTTAAACCTATCTCCTTTTAAATAGAGAAGCAGGGGCCCTGCCCCTGCTTCTCAACGCTTCTCCTCCATCTCGATACCAAAGTGTTCAAGTGTCCTTTGGATCAATAATTTCCAGAGGCGATAATTTTCTTCAGCGGGGAAAAATTCGAGAAACCCCCTTGAAAATCGTACGGTCACATCTTGGGTAATTTCTTCAACCGACCAGCCCCCGTTAATTTTTTCCAACACAAAGGCCTTAAAATCCTCAATGGATTGACGGTTCATTTGTAGATGTTTCCTGGCGAGGTCTTTTCCTATCATGGCTCCATAATGGCCTCTGCAAAGGATTTCAGGATCGATCGCCTTCATCTTATCGAGTGATTTTTCAGCATCATCCAGTCGGTACCAGTAATTGGGCCTGAAGAAATCAGGTGGAGTATAAAAACCTGCCCCATCCGAGCAGAAAAGGAGCTCTTCCTCTTCCAGAAAAGCGGCTAAGCAATCAGGAGAGTGGCCAGGAATCTCAAGAAATTTCATCTTCATTCCCTTGCCTAGATCGAGGACCGATCCCTCTTGAACAGTGATATCCAGCGGGAAAAAGGTGTAGGGTTGAAGGTTTGGGGCTTCTGAAATCATTCCTCTCTCCTTGAGGGCCAGTGTCATCTTTCGGTCGGAATCAAAAATCTTGGCGACGACCCGTTCGCTTGAAAAGGTCGCTCGGTTCATATCAGAAGTCACAATTTTCATCCAAGGATATCTTTCCTTGAGGGTAGGAAAGACCATCATGTGGTCAAAATGGGAATGAAGGATGATGAGGTGGGAGATGGTTTCAGGAGGGACATTTAATTGGCTTAACTGTTCTAAGAAAGGATAGGTGATGCCACTGACGCCCCCTTCGACGATAACGTAAGTCTCTCCCTTTACCAGGTAGAGGTTAAAAAGCTCGCTTCCCAGAAGGGTGATGTTTTTGGTGACTTGGAATGGTAGATGCATGAATCAAAATTAACCCATCCCGAGGGATGAATCAATATTTAGCATAGGCAAAGGGCATGGCGCATAGCGACTTTAAGTGCTGAGGACATTATATATTCTGCATTCCGCAATCTAGTGCTCCCTATCTCCCACTCGAAGGTTTTTTCTCAACAGGGGTGAAACCAACTATTCGAAATAATTTAAATAGACACCTATTTTGAGGAAAGTAAAAATCTTATAAATCCCCGAAAATTGTTTGACAAAATCCACCATTAAGTATAGGATTTTAGGAAATTATAATATGCAGTCTAATTATTTTTAGAGCAATGAAATTATGAAATTAGGCAGACCAGAAGACTATCACAACAATATAAAAATCAGGCTAATGGCGATCGAGCGGGCTATTGCTCAATATCAATTCTCGGCGCAACATCATAAAGCAACTTTCCAGGATAAGATTGACGAACACACAAAGTTGTTTATCAAGGGCTTAGGTAATGAAATAAACTTCTTATCAGCTTTCAAAGAACTTTTTTTCAATAGCCGGGAATTATTAGATATCCTTTTAATCAAACTTAACAAGGTGTCGGCCACTCGCGGTGTACAGACTGCTCGTCATTTTCTCCCATTTGCAAAACAAATGATGAAAGGGAATTATGATAATCTTAAGCTTTCAACTATAGACTTGCTGAAGACTAATATAACATACATCTTTCATATCAGAAAAGTGAGAAATGAGATTAAGAATTCTCCATCAAAAATCCTTTTTCGTTACAACAATCGATTCGAAGCATATTTTATCATTACAGTAAATCCTGATGAAAAAGAATTAATTCCATTTATCGAAATTGCCAACAAACAAGAGGCATTAAAAAATATGTCGTACAACTGCGTATATATACTGGATAACATTTTTCCTGAGATGCTTCAGTTCTGGCAAACTTGCTTGGAAATTCTAGATAAGGATATAAAGGCTCTAACAATCAGCTCGACGGCGACTGGGAATTGCCTCTGAGGTTTTTTGCAAAGGTGGTTGCCCCGGCGCGTCAGCCATGGCGTTAAGCCATTAGAGATTAAAAACAACAAATGGTGAAATTACATGGCTAAGAGACAGTCTACATCATTTGAATATGATGTTTGCCTTTCATTTGCGGGAGAAGATCGTAACTATGTGAAGCAAGTGGCGAAGGCTCTCAAATCCAAAGGAATAAGAATATTCTATGATGAATATGCACAAGTGGATATGTGGGGGAAAGATTTATATGTTCATCTAGATGAGATATACCAGAACACGGCAAGATTCTGTGTTCTCTTTGCTTCAAAACATTATGCCAAAAAAGTCTGGTCTAACCATGAGCGGCAGAGTGCACAGGCTCGTGCTATACGTCAGCATTCAGAATATATACTTCCAGCGAAATTCGACAATACCCAAATTCCAGGCCTCCGCCCAACAATTGGTTACATGGATTTGAGGAATATGAAACCTGATAGACTGGCAGATATGATAATTGAAAAAATTGGCAATAGGCAGACTGTAAATTACTTCCCCCCTCAGCCAGATCGTTTATATAAAAGTTTGAAAGCAAGGAGCAATAAGTCAAAAGGCATAGCATTTTCGCGAGCCTACGATTTTTTCTGTAATTTGCAACGTATGTCTAAGGATGAAAGGGAAATAATATTTCAATCCTTCATGCATGGATGCCCTGCTGAGTTGCCCGACAATATCCATATAAATGTGGATTTGCTTAGGCGAATAACTGACTTTGCACCAACAAAAATTCACCGCCTTATTAGTGGATTAAGTAGTTTGGGGTTCAAGATAAGCTATCGCGCTCATCATGAGCATGAAGAAGAAGCCTCTTTAAGAAACGAACGTATACTTATTATTGAATGGCATGATATGTCAACAGAGGATGATGTTTTTGGTAATGCAACAGATGTTGTAAATGCGATGATCTTGGGTGCTATTGAAGATCTTTGCGAAGAATGTGGAATAAATCAATTGCGGAAATTGGATTTCTCACAACTTGCTACCGTAACAACATCAGTTGAGGCACGTCATATTTCAAACGAGAAAAGCATAGCTTAACAACCAGCTCGACCTGAACCGGATTAACCCCGCTCCGATTTGCAGCAATCGTTTGTGGCCGGTCAGGTCAGCCGGACCGTTAAGTATCAAAAAATGAATGAAGAAAATGAATAAGAAGAAAAGGGCAGTCCCCTTTTTTGTACTTGAACCCTTGAACCCTAGGCCCCTCGAACCCTTTATTAATTAATGCGGATGGGCAAAAGTTCTGGGACGATCAAAGGTCTTAGCTTCTTCTTCAGGCTTAATATCTCCGCGGATTCCTATCTTTATTTTCTTTAAAGGAATATTCTTGCCTGAGGCTGCAATCGCATCCTCTGTAACCTTGACCAATCCAAAGCAGCAGGGAACTTCCATATAAGGAACGGTCACGCTTTTAATGGAATTCGTTTTAAAGATCTCTGTCAACTTTTCCTTATAATATTGGACATCATCCAGTTTTGGACAACCCACCACCACGGCTTTTCCTTTCAGGAAATCTTGATGGAAATTGGGATAGGCGAACGGAACACAGTCAGCCGCTATTAGAAGATCCGCATCTTGAAAATAGGGAGCATTGACTGGAACTAACTTTAACTGTACAGGCCATTGAGTAAGTTGAGAGACAGCAGATGTTGTAGTCGCAGACTCGGTTTTGACTTCAGGAGCTTTAAATTGCATTGCCCTTGAAGAAGGACATCCGGTAAATGTTGGAGTGGGTTGAGGTTTAGATTCAGGTTTAGGCTCATCTTTCTTGTGAAGATAGACTTCTACTGCTTTTTCATCAAATTCTTCTGCCTCTCTTTCAATGACAGTGATGGCATCTTCAGGACAATGTCCAAGGCAGGCACCCAAGCCATCGCAAAATTTATCCGTGATCAACTTCGCCTTTCCGTCAACAATCTGAAGAGCTCCTTCCGCACAGTTTGGAATGCAGAGACCACAACCAGTACATTTCTCCTCATCAATCCTAACAATCTTTCTCGTTGCCATGTTTTACCTCCTCTGGGTTATTTTAACTATAAAATAACCCGCCTTTAAATCTTTTTCCTTGATCTAAGTCAAAAGGATGAAAATTTTTTAAGTAATGAGAATGCCAATGAAAACCTTCCCCTCCCCACAATCCCCTCCCACCAGGGGAGGGGAGGTTTTAAGAGAGATAAAAATCTTGACATCCAAATATTTTAGTGGTATCAAATGCCGCTGTAAAGACCGCTTTGAAAAAGGAGGGCAATGTCTTGGCAAAAGGGGTTGTGAAATGGTTTGACACAAAGAAGGGATATGGATTCATCGAGCAAACCGGTGGAGACGATGTGTTTGTCCACTATTCAGGGATTGCGGGGGACGGTTTTAAATCTCTTCGCGCGGGAGAAGAGGTAGAGTTCGAGATCGCCAAGGGTCCAAAAGGACCTCAGGCGACCAATGTGGTTAAGACGACCTGATTTTTTTAAATTCCGAATTACAAATAATTTACAAACTTTTTTGGGTCACTAAGTCACTATTTCATTAAGTCATTCAATGACTAATGACTTATTAACCTAATGACATAATCATTTTTGTTTTCTGGTGCTTATCACTGTTCTTTCTCCAATCTTCTTTAAAGCTTCTTTAACTTTTGGGATCAGGGGACTTTTAACGGATTTCTCTAATCTGTTCAGAATTTGAATTGATTCCTCGGTCCCGATCTTTCCTAGAGCATCGCAGATGGCTCCCAGAGAACTATCTTTGAGAAGATCCTTCTGAAAGGGATCCCACCACTTTTTCAAACCTCTTTTCTCCAATATTTCGAGGAGGATCTGCTCGAGAGTTCTTCCTTCTGCATTCAGGTTTCCAGAGGTGCCGAAGGCATAATAGATTTGGGTTTCGAGCTGATCCATTTTGGGAGAGGGAGTTGCAGATATTTGCTTGAGCATCCCCATCATTTTTTCAACACCCTTAACGCTTTTGATCATCCCGAGACACCATACCGCCCTCTTTTGGACATCAAAGTCTGGATCCGAAAGTCTTGCAAGAAAAATTTCTTCTCCTCCAGATCCTAAAATTTGACAAAGGGTGTGGAGGGCCTGTTCCTTCAGTTTGGGATTTTCATGAGAGGTATATCTCCTCAGAATCTCCATCAGAGATTCTTTCCACTCATGAGATTTGATCTCTCCAAGAACCCTGAGGATATCGCGGGTTGTTTCCACAGAGGTCTGTTGCTCATTCAGTTCTTTTAGGAGATGGACGACTGCAACAGGTCCGATCTGGATCAAGGCTTCACAGGCATTCTTCCTCACCCATTGATCCTCACTGGTCTTCAGAATGGTGAGAAGAGGAGGGATAGCCCCGACCTCAAGAGAGGCGAAGATAGGGACGATCGCAATCCGAGTCTCCTTTTTGCCGGATAAAAATTTTTCCTGAAGCAAAAGAGGAATCGTCCCTTTTCCAATTTCCTCCAAGATCTGGCCTGCCAAGAGAGCCCACATCCTTTTTTCAAGAAAATGTCTCTTCAGCGTTTCCAGGATGCGGAGAACCTCTGGATACCGGTCTCTTCGGATCAGTTCTGGAATGATCCTGACAAAAGAAAGGGCAACGGTAAGAAATTTTTCTTTCTCTATAGCTTGATCGAGTTGTTGGAAAAACTGATCCGTGTAACCCAGAAATTTATCGGTCAACCTCTCAAGCAAAATTTTGTCTTTGAGGGCAGGGGTGAGGTCTTCAAGGCCAATCAGTTGATTTCGGAAGAATTCCTCGAGAAGGTTTTCTGCTTCCTTCGTCCCCACTTCTTTCAATCGGTAAGAGATCTTTTTAACCAATCGATCTGATTTTTTTTCGAGAGCATCCCCCTTCTTCAGTTGTTTTAGAGCCAGGTGTTCTCGAAGGAAGATTTTGGATGTACCCAAGAGATATTGTTTTTGTAAGAAAGCGATGATCTCGTCCTCAAGGATCTCTTCTCGCATTTCAGAGATAGCAGCGAGATCGCTATTTCTTAAGATGGCGCAGAGAAGGTCTGATTGCCGATTGGGTCGAAGGGCATCCCAGAGGAGATTTCTTTGAATGTCATGAATCTCTTGTTTCAACATTTTTTGGAAGAGAGGTATCATTTTAAGATCCTTCCTCATTCTGGAAAGGGTGAGGCGAGCTCTCCAGGGCATCTCCCTCTCCGGGGCGAGGAGTTCTTCATTAAAGATAAAGGAAATGTTGAGGATTCCCCGACTTAAAAGGGCCTGGGTAAACCTCTCCTTATCCTGTTTTCGACGAGTATCTACCAGGGAGGGATCGCTCATGATATCAATGAATCGGGTGAATTCCGTTTGCCCCATTCGACTTTTCAGGGTGAGACTGATGAAGTCTTTCCGTTCCAGATATTGAACGAATTTTGGGACATAGAGTTCTCCCATCCCTTTTATCATCATTCGACTTAATTTCTGTGCCTCCGGGAGGAGGCCCTCCACCAAGATCTCCTTCTGTTCCTGTTCTTCTCTGACGAGGAAGGTAAGTTCGTCCTCCGCTTCAAAGAGGATGTTGAATTGTTGGTAGAGTCCTTCCTTGGCCCGTGCTGATTCAGGGTGGTCGGGTGTGTAATATCCAGTTCTGAGAAAAGCCTGAAGCAAGTGAAGGAGAAAATTGATCAGCTTCGCTTGGAGTTTCTGAAGGCGCTCAACCTCTTCAGGAGGAAGACCTTCGGGTATCCCATCCAACTTTTTTGTGAGAATTGGGATTGTCGTTTTCAAATCTGACATAATATTTAAAAAGAATCTCTCGAGAATTTAGTTTCACAAAATCCACAAAGGTTGTCAAGCTAAGAATTTAGGTGAAGGTGATTGACCTGTTCGACAGGGCTAAACTCCACTTTTCAAGAGGGTATGTGAAGCGCTGTTCAGGGTCAACCCTGAACCCTTTGACAATGCTCAAGGCTCAGTCCTGAGTAACATTGAACGACCAATCCAACCCTAACATTTATTTCGAGGGAATCGAGGGGTTGACTTTATGAAGGTGGGTTTATTAAATTTAAGTCATAAGATCATAAGAAAGTAAGAGAGGATGAAGGCGTTTAAAACTCTTAAAAACAATTTTATTGAGAACCGATGGCGGATCCTGATCGGTCTCATCGCTCTGCTCATCGTAGATGTCCTCCAACTCTTCATCCCAAGGGTCATCAAATACGCTATCGATGATCTCACTTTGGGCACCCTCTCTCCT
>Ga0315282_10014946_pt1 | contig 11505 bp, 22 predicted proteins | sample YL17G07_20_MG_FD_203693 | JGI IMG/M metagenome (GOLD analysis project Ga0315282, IMG submission 203693) | Sediment microbial communities from Yellowstone Lake, YNP, Wyoming, USA - YL17G07_20 | ecosystem: Environmental > Aquatic > Freshwater > Lake > Sediment | place: USA: Wyoming | collected...
CTTATGAAAACGCTGATTATCCAATGGTTCGAGTGTTCACTGATAAAGCGGTTGACTTAATATTTTGTGTAGGAACACCTGACAGCACAGCTTTACCGGTCGGAGTAGGCTATGAGGAACATGTGCCAATAACAATTTGGTGCATTGACAAGACGGGGATTACTGGAACTAAACTTCGTTGGAAAGCTGAGGCTGAATTAAGACGCATAGTTGAAACTTATCCGACTGGTTCGTTGCGGAATTGGCAAAGGTTAGGCGATAATGAAAAGAATTTAGGTTCAACCATTCTTTACTCAGTGAATTATGTCTTGCGATATAAGAGGTATGCTTAATGAAAACAGAAATCAAAGAGGGCAAAACCATAACCGTATTCGACAATGTGGAAGAAATGAAGTGGCACTATCACGCTAGACTATGCAGAAACTCTGCAGACGCTTTAGCTCTGTTTATGGTTAACATTCAAGACGTAAAAGAGGCAAATAAATGGCTAAAAACATTAGATAACCAGTATGAGGTGAAAACGTGACTTTAACACAAGTTAAAACAGAGAAGGTTCAAGGACGCATCAGCAACGTGCATATAGGCTATGATGCTACACATGGAGTTGACATTACCAACGGAATCTTAAGTTTTGAATACAACCGCATTCATGACGCTATAAGAAATAAACCCCCGACAAGTGCGACTTCGCCAACTATAAATCTGCAGCAACCTAGTTTCTTTAATTGGAAGTTGACGTTTCTAAGCGATTGTAGAATAGCCTTTTTTGGCACTGACGTTCAAGTGGCGGAAGGAAATCAATATGCGCTAGTGGATAATGGGTTTAGCAACAAAATAGAATATTTCAAAGTAATCATGGCTATTGAAGATGGCTCTGGAAATCCTAAGACTCGGACTTACACGATAACAAACGGTTACTGCTTAAGAAATAATGCACGTATCGGCAATGATGATGATGCTCAATATGTGTATGAAGGCGAAGCAGAATACATCAGCTATGCAGATACTTAGGGGGATGGTGAAACATGAGTTTGGAAGTTGAAGCCTACTGCAACGGAATGCCCGTTTCTGTTGAATGGCTTAGACTAAACGAGAATGAAATTAAGGATTTAGTGCGAGACATCATTATGAAAGGCGCGTTAGAAACTGCGCAGATAGCTAAGTCAATCGTTCCAGTTAAGACGGGTCGATTACGTGATAGCATTCAAGCCTATGAAAGAGTGGACGGAGCTGTTGTTTTGGCAAGTGCGCCTTACGCTGGCCCAGTTGAATTGGGGCATATGACACGTTCAGGTTCTTTAGTGCCGGGAAGACATTTCTTAGCGGAAGCAGCTAGGCAAGTTATTCCTAGTATTGCCGCTGAAATTGAAAATTGTATAAACCGATATTTTAGAGGTGAAATGTTGTGAGTTCAAGCGAGCATAATTTTGACTTGAAATTTGCTGCTAGAGGCACGGAAGGCGCAATTCGTGATTTAAACCAAGTGATTCGTTCAGTGGATATGGCTCAGATGGGCATACGGGGAATGTTGCTCCAGCTTGAAAGATTAAACTTGCCCGCTGACGTTAAAGCGTCAATCAGCGTTTTAAACACTATGATAAGCACATGTTACGCACTCCGAGCAGCCATGATAACGCTTCAAGCGGTTAGTGGCCCAGCGGGGTGGGCTATGCTTGCGATTGGCGCGGGCATAGGAGTAGGAACTTATGCGTACAGTCAAATAGAAATGGAGAGGGCATCTAGAGAATGGTAAGTTATGGCACTCTTCCACAAATAAAAATCACTTGCACACACAGCGGAACAGACTATTCGTTGGAAGGCTATCACACGGACACGCAAGTCACGTTAATGGAAAACGCTGTTAACCAAGCGACAGTTGTAGCAGCGGACACTAGAGGCGAAGTGTTTCTTAATAAATGCGATTTAAACGACACGTTCATAGTTGAATTAAGATTTTTAGATAAAGGCGTAACGTGGACACGGAGATTTTACGGAAGAGTAAACGATTTAATGCCTACGTTGACGAGTGACGGGGAACTTGTCACCATCAGAGCTAGGGGAAGCGAAGAGTGTTTGCTTGCTATGCCCGTAGGCGAACAATATGGCAATCAAAGCGCAAATCCCACGTTGAATACTATTCTTGAAGTTTTAACAGATGCGAGTAAGGGTATAGTTCCAAAATGGGTTTTGAAAGTCTTAAACACGGCTACGGACAGTGGCTACGCGTTGAACACAACGAAAATTGCAGATTTGGCTTCAGACTTTAAATATCTTTATTGGAGTTACAAGCCCGCTATCAACTGTTTAGATGACATGGTAGATTTGATTTCCGCAAGCAACGCGCCTAATGCGGGAGCGCACTGGATTGCAGTTTATTCAGGTTCAACTTGTTATTTATGCGTGGCTACTGTGGGCAATCATGAGAATCCCCCGGCTGACGTGTGGCCCACATGGTTTAACACGAATCAAGCGGGAAGCATTATTGAAGTTGGACAAGACATGATAGTGAGCAGCTTCACTAAGCAACGGGCAAAAAGCAATTATGTTTTGTATTATGGTGAATTAAGGAAGCCGGGAGACGCTGATTTTTGGACTGAAAACCAATCAGGCTTATGGTGGAAAGAATCAGGCACGTTTACAGATGACAATTCAGCGGGCAATTATAAAGTGGGCGCATACAGTCTTAAAGCCACTTCAACTGATCCGTCTAACATTTACATAGCGTATCCTCTAGCGGAAAATGCAGCGTGGGACATGACTAAGTGGGGTGGAAAATATAATATTCCCACTTTAAACTTTTGGTTTAAACGTGACGCTAACACGGTTGGAGCCTTAACAGTATTCCTCAAAAGCAGCGTAAATGACTGGTGGGGTCTTGATTTAACGACAACTGCAAACGTGTGGAAACATTTCGCGCTTCAAGTAGGGCCTTACTCTTACCTAAATGAACTTGCGACAAATTGGTATGTAGCTGCTGGCGCGCCCACATGGACAAACATTGATTCAATACGGTTTTTCCAGAATCCTGACAGCGGTTTAACTGGTAGTATTTGGATTGACGGATTAAACTTTAGCGGTTGGATTTTAAGAGGCGCAAGAGACGACACGAAAATAGGCACTCAAAAAGCCATTATAGAGTTAATAGTGGATAACATTGGAAAAGATGACAGCGGAAAAGATGATGACACTTATGTTATGGCTTCTCTTGCGAAGGCAACGCTTTACCGGGACATAACAACGCCCATAATAGGCGAAATATGTATCCCCGGGCAAGAGACAATCCTTCCGGGACAGCTTGCGCACATTCATTTTGGAAAGAAAAGTGATTTGTCATTCAACATTGATAAGGACATGCGAATTACACAAGTTACGGATCGGTTCAACCTTAACCAAGGATATGTTACGAATCTATCTTTAACTGATGATGTGAAAAACAGTAGGCCCATGCAACCGCATAAAGGCTACAATTTGATTTTAGACGCAACTAACCCTAACTTCCAAAACCGTGAACGGGCAAGTGTGAAAACACGGGAAATAGACATTACTCAACCTATTTTGAGCAAAAACTACGCAACGTAAGAGGTGATGTTATGCTTGTTGTTTTAGCTTTTTGCGCGGTCTTCGCTGTCGTGATTGTGATAGTTATTGCTTCCGCGATAGCGTTGGATGAAGCGTTAAGCAAAAAGTGAGCTGTTAGGCTAGGCTTTTTCTGTTAGAAAAGGCTACTCTTTCCATACCCTGTTCCGAATTCGGAACAGGGGGGTATCCTCCTACTCTTGAAAATCAGTTGTGCGTGCGCACAACTTAATGTGTTTCAAAGTCTATGCTAAGCTTCCAATCACTCACTTTCCTGCACTTATGTATATGTGACTTTCTAGGCTTAGGCATAACCTACCTATCTAATATGGCAAATCTTAAACCTTACGATTGCTGAAGGCTACCCCTTCCACGACTATCAAGCAAAACTTCGCCACGTTCAAACTTCACCGTACACAAAACAACACCGTCAAACTGTTTTGAGAGCTCTTCAACGATTTGTTCACGGGATAAAAGATTAATGTTTTCAGCTTGAAGGCGATCTCGTCGACTCTGAGTAAAAACAAGTTTTCTAACAGCTTGACGTTGAAGGCCTTCAGGGCTTCGTTGTCCTCTGTGAGTCATAATCTTATGCTAGTGGTATGCGCATATATGCTTTTCCACATAACGAAGCAATAACCATGAAGAAACACCATGCCCTTTCGACTACCATACGATTTTCCTTAGAAAACTCGAAAAAGCCCATGCCCAAAACCGAAATTAACATCATTTTAGAGCTCTCAAGAGCTCTACAAGGCTTTCGCAAATCAGCCTTATTTCACGAAAATAAGCCATAAACACGGAGTTAAACTCACTCCATAAATGACTGGGGCCTCATATAAAAACCCCCGAAAATGAACCTTTTAAGGCAAAAGCTTCACCAAAACGGTATGTTTAGTTATACATCCGATATGTGTTCGATATGTAAATCTTACACATTAAGATATGAGGATGGAAAAGCAATTATCAAAACATGTTTATCCCGCAAGTATTCAGCTTGACCCAACGTCATTTCACCCTCAAACAACATGCACCTTTTACCAACATACTCGCTGAAGCATGAGGGCAACGAGATTTCTAGCGTATCGTACTGTCTATTTTTTGCCTTATGTTTGTGATGTCGGATTTTGCGTATTCCTCTTAGTTGTAGAACAACACTACACTCTTGCAGTGTTGTAGAACAACTTTCAGCTTGTTCACTCATGGAATAATTCCCCTATACTTTAGCCATGCCCTACACAACGCATCAAAATCTTCCACTGCAAAATGCGATTCCACACGATACCAGTCCCGGCTTTCAGCTTGTCGAAACACGGCCTTAGGTTCTTTAGGTTGAAAAACAATGAGATGCGCCTCTTCACCATACCGATAACTATTAGTCAAATGATCCACACAAACCGGGCCACAATACTCAATTTTCAAACTATGATCCACACTACAACTGACAGTGATAGGAACTCCACGAAACACATGCTCGATATGTGCGCCTTTATAGATTGTAGCCTCAACCATGCCCATTCACCTTCTTAGCATTACAACTTCTACACCGGGTTGAAGGCTTACCATGCCCCCGGGGCAATGGCACACCACAATCTTCGCAAACCCTAAAAGTTTGATGCGCCATTCACTCAACCCCCCTCAGAATCTAAGGCTAAATCAGGCTGTTTGCATTTGCTAACGTTCACTTTAACTCGACTGATATATCTCTCACCCTGTAAATTATTATTATTTATTGTTTGAGTAGTAGAAGGACAACCCACCTGTGGGTTTTCCTTATACCTTTCCACGCCTACGTTTTGAGGAATGGGTTTAGATGTGAGATATATTTTATCTTTGGAAGGCTTATCTTCCCTTTCAATTATGGGAACAATTACCCAATTTTCAAGAACCATAAACCACACTTTGCCATGACATTCATAAGTGACTAGGCCCAATTTTTCTAAATAACCCTTCGTTTTTTGGGTGTCTTGTGTTAGCTCAATATCCTTAACGCTTTGTGTGCCACTTTGGTATCTTGCCCAGCGTCTAATTTTTCTTGTTGATTTGCCCGGAAGTGTTCCAAAATATCTTTTAAGGCTTATGCGATCATAAATTCCTAAGATTTCACTAAACAAATCCTTAGCCTTTTCCAGTGGCAATTCAAGAGTGTAATTCAAAACCCTAAGTTGATCCACATAAAAAGTGCAGCGGCTTCTCACTGTGTTGCATCCGCGTTTAACATAGTGTTTTGGTTGTGTGGTGAAGGGCCTTTCGATTAGTTCCTCAGTTTTGCGTATGATCCTTTCAGTCATGGTTTTGTCGCCTTTGAGTTACTGTCACATTTTTGGTAATGGTCGCATGTGTTTGGTGTGCAGTTGTGGCATGTTGGTTCTAAACCATGGTTTTTTTGTTCAGTCATGGCTTACACCTTACTAGGCGGCCGTCGGGCATGCGGTGATGATAAATACCTTCGAGCCATTTTTTATGGTTCATGTTTGAACTTCCTTTGGTTTACTGTTTACTCAATAGCAAAACTTTAATATAAGGTTTACTGTTTACTCTTTTAGGAAGATTCAATATGCCTTACAAAGATGAGGACAAACAACGCGAAGTAATGAGAAATTACATGCAAGAACGTCGAGAACGTGAAAAAGAACATCAAAAAGAGATTCTTGAAAAAGTTAGGGCTATCCCACAGTTTCAGCAGTTGCCCCCTGAAGAGCAGAAAAACATGGAGGCTGCTATGGCCAAAATTTTGAACGGTATCGAAACCATAGCGGGATCAGATGAGAATACTGGTAAAGACATGGCTGTGGAATTGGCGAAGGCTCAAATTGTAGCTGAACAGGCTACTGAATTGTTGAGGCGAAGAGACGCGGAGCAAAACGCTAAAGATGACATGGAAAAAGCTGTTTTAATCGTGAAAATTAGTCAAGACAACAAACTGTTCAACCGTCAAGTTCTGTCAAATCCCAAATTTACGTTGCGGTTGCTTCGTAGGCTTGACAACATTTTAGCAGCATACAAACATGACGCAACTAAACATGAAGCTCAGGTGCGTGCAGAGGACAGCAGCGGAAAAGTCAAGAAGGGCCTTACTGTAGGCGAATACGATCAGAAAACTGGGGAGTGGAAAACTTGACCTGGAACCCACACGCTCCCAGCAATCTTAAAAGGGCAAAATTCATTATGGACATGGCCCGAGACATCCGAATCAAATCAGCTCTTCGCTTGATAAAAGAAACCAGTTTAGCGTGGGATTCAACCGAATCAGAATTAGACGCTTCTATTGATTTGTTTGAGGAAAGTCTCCAACAGGGAACAGTAATCACAAAGCCACAAGTGTGTGACCCCGCTGATTGCCCTGGTTGCTTTTTCAGTTTCATGTGTATGGATTACGTTGAACAACAGGAACTCGCTGCTGATCTAATATACAAACATGACATGGAAGATCAGGAAGCTAAAGAACATGCTGAACGACAGAAAAAACTTCACACTCCACAAACATGGAGATGATGAGATTAATATGACTTCAAACAGCAAAACACCCGGGGCAAAGAGAGAGTCCTCACCTTCCTCTCTCACGCCCCCAAACAAACGTGAATTCTACACTGCGGACTACATAGACAAACGATTAAATGAGATGAACAAGCGCATTGACGTTCTGAATTCTGAAGTGGCTAGGCTAAAAATAGATTTGAATAACAACACGTTTATTTTATGCAGAAAACTGAACGAAACAGACAATCAACTTGCAATCTTAAAAACAAAGAAAACCACAAAAAGGTGAATCAAAACGGTTAAAGAAATAGCCTACACGGAAGAGGAACGCACATACTATCAAAATTGGTTTAAATGGATCAACAAAACTCTTTTGCCTTTCATTCAAAATTTAGATAAACAACTAAACAGTTTAGCCAAACGCGTAAGTGACGGCGAAAAACTGGATAGTCAACAGCAAGCAGCTTTAGATGGCCTAGTTAAAACTGCAATAGACATTCAAAAAGCAACTGAAAAAACAGAATCGTAGGGGATAGGCAAAAACGAGCTTAAAACAAACCGCTAGGGGCATGGGGGCAAAGGAAAAAGCCGATTTAACACCTAATCGTATTGATGTTTTAGCTCTTATGTGGAAGCGTGTTAAATGGATTGAGGAACACATAGATAAGAAACAGCTTAAAGTTAACTATGTGTTTAGACAACGCCTTTACATGATTCAGGTTGAAAGCGGTTTGTGTAAGAATATTCTGTTTGGTTTGAAAGATATGGAGATTGACGATTTAGCTGAGGAAATTGAAAAAATTAAAGCGCATGTTGGGATGGTGACAGAATGAGTATATCAAAATTGAAACGTGAAATAGAGATAGTGCAAAAAGCTTTAAAGATTGATCCTAATCCAAACTATCGCTTTTCAACATGGGGCGAATTTAATGAGGGCTATCTGATATTTCTATCTGACATGGAACGAGAACAATACAGTCATTTAGTGATTAAGTTTGCTGTTATCCATGAATACGACAAAAAAGGGCAAGTGCCAACCATTCACGGCCCAGTTTTAGAGTTTCGGGAATTAGTAGATAAACAAGTTGGGGAGTTAGAATAAAAATGATGCCAAACATGTTAAACCCAATAGAAAAGAAACAAGTCACCTATGTAAACTTGATTCGTTGCATCCGAATGTTTGAACAAGAACCCAAAGACAAACACATGATTCCACAATTTGTCGCTAGTGCAGAACAACTGAAACAAGAGTTAGGTGACAACGTGCCTACCAACATCACGGAAAAACAGCGGGGCATACAAGTGTTTGTTTCATATTACGTTAAAAACAAACGTGTAGAATGGTGAAAGAATGACAAGTCAAGTAACTATTCAGAAAGAGATTGAGATACTGAAGAGGGCATTAGGGTTTAAACCCACCATTATTATTGAGATGTGGCGACCTGATCGGTGTCCTGATGAGGAATGGGTTAGCTCTGGAACTGTGATTAGAAAAGCGAATAGGATGTCTAAAACATGAGGCGAGAGTTTAGAAACGACCAAGAATGTCTAATATTTGACAGCAAAGCTGAAATTGCTGATTACTGGGAAAGACGCAAACACGAATTCAATGCGGAAGGACAGAAAATAATTGATGTGATAGTTGCGTTCTTTAGGTTAGAAGCTGCTGCTGAGGCTTTAAAATGACTTGGAGCAAATATATCTGTAAAAAATGCGGTCACGAGTTCATACTAGGTGAACCATCTAGGGAACAGATTGAAAAACTTGAAATTGAGCCTAAAATTGAATGTCCAAAATGTGGAAGCAAAAACACTGAATTACAAGGTGAAAAATAAATGGGTTTAGCTGGAACTGTCTCGTTAATTTCAAATGCTAATCAGATTCGCCCAGAAGTTTATGCTGATTGGTGGACCATTCTAGCTGTCGGCGAAAACAAAGTGTTCATTTTGTTTCAGAATGCTATCTCTTCAATAAACTTAAGCACTGGAGCAACAGCAAAAACCGCCCATAGTATAGACATTTACGGTTGCGTCCTCTTATCAAGTGGAATGTCCAAATCAGGATACCTCGATTTTAAAATACTACATACCACTGTTGCAGAAGCACAAGGGAGTAAACACCTTTATTTGACTCATGCAAGAATGGACACTTCTACGTTGGCAATCGTTTCTTCGTCAACAACATTATTATCTGGACCACTCTTGAATGATGGCCCAGGTAGAATGGAATTACTCTCAACACGAGGAGACATTGCTTTTTGTGGGGGAGACAGCCTAAATTACCTGTTAGCAGTTAACCTAAACAATTTAACTTACTGGAAAACTGCAACAGGTGGCCACACAGGCGCGTATTACATGTTTTCGCAAACTTGGCTTGCTGACAGAACTACTCATAAACCATACATATTCTGGGGTCAACACTACTGGATAGTTGGAAGTCAAACAAGTTGTGGCATTTATGACCCTGCAACAGACACCATGACTTCATATACTACTTTCAACGCTAATTCTGGTGCTGTTCATTGGCCCAAACTATATGAAGACTCTAGCAAAAAACTTCATTTCATTTACACAGCCACGTCTTCAACACTTGTTTTAGGAGCACGTTACAGCAAGTATTATTTGATGTATGTGGACAATGGAGTGCTCACTTCAGAAATAACACCTGTTGGGGGTAGTGCTTACACTTCTGGAACTTGCGCAGACATTAGTCCTCTGGTTCTTGGAGTCACACCAGATAACACACTAGCCTTAGCAACACAGGGGTCGATTCCTATAAGCTACATTACAAACAACTCCCCCGCATTCACTGCTGCTGTTGACTTAATCGAATGCACAGACCTTCTTGATACACCCACTAAAATCGCTATGGTTACTGATGCAGTGCCCGCGAACTCAAACGTTGGAACTTGCGGACATACACCCGTTGCATTTCTTTTACAGTCAGATTGGAGTTATCGTATTCCTCTACAAATGTATCCTTACGATCCTTCCACACAAAAAGGCACAATGAAAATTGCAAAGATTATTTTGACAACTGACATTAAACCTAATCCTTATGTTGTGCTAGTTCCCCCATGAGGGATTTAAATGACAATAGTTACTAGTTCACAAATTTTTGGGCACAGACTGTTAAGTTTCTCTTCTTCAGTAGCACCTCCAGCAATTACTTATCCTATTTATGTTATTGAGGGAAGCGAATTCACCGCTTTAATGAACACGTTTAGTCGTGGCTTTAAGGGGAATCCCAATTTTGAAGTGACACGTTCTGCTCTCTCATTTGGAGATAGGGATTCCACGACTGGTTGGTATGCTAAAAACTACACAAATTCAACTGTTAAAATGATAATTATTCAGAAGGAAAGCCAAAGCATGGCGTTAAGTATGGGCTACTGGGTTAGTCTTGACGCTTTAGGCTTAACGATTACTCAAATGGAAGTTTACGATATAGTGACTGATGCTTTTGGGCGACAGTGGGAAGTCAAAACGGTTAAACCCATCCCCATTGGAAACACTATAAGACATTTTGCTTGTGACTTAAAGGAGTTGCCGCTTCATGGTTGAGGATGCCCGCTACCGCACTAAAGTCTATTTAGACACTTACTTGCTTAATGCTAACCTCACGAAGGATGATGGCACTACACAAGTCAGTTTTATCGTTGCTTATGCTGATCCAGATTATCCGTTGATTCGAGTGTTTAACGATAAAGCGGTTGACCTAGTGTTTTGCGTAGGCGACCCAAACAGCGAAGCAATCTTGGACAGCGACCACTATCCAATAGGCTATAACGAGGCTGTTCCAATAACCACGTTTTGCATTGACAAGACGGGAATAACTGGAACCAAGTTGAAGTGGAAAGCTGAAGCCGAGTTAAGGCGAGTTTGCGAAACTTATCCTTTAGGAAGCGTCCGAAGTTTAGAGAAGATAGGTGACAACGACCAGAATTTAGGTTCAACAATTCTGCATAGTAGAGAATTCACGTTGAAGTATCGGAGAGATGTCACATGAGTTTAGAAGTTGAAGCCTACTGCAACGGAATGCCCGTTTCTGTCGAATGGCTTAGACTAAACGAGAATGAAATTAAGGATTTAGTGCGAGACATTATTATGAAAGGCGCGTTAGAAACTGCACAAATCGCCAAATCAATCGTTCCAGTTAAGACGGGCCGATTACGCGATAGTATTCAAGCCTATGAAAGAGTAGATGGAGCCTCTGTTTTGGCAAGTGCGCCTTACGCTGGCCCAGTTGAAATGGGACATGTGACACGTTCAGGTTCTTTAGTGCCGGGAAGACATTTCTTAGCGGAAGCAGCTAGACAAGTGATTCCTAGTATTGCCGCTGAAATTGAAAATTGTATAAACCGATATTTTAGAGGTGAAATGTTGTGAGTTCAAGCGAGCATAATTTTGACTTGAAATTTGCTGCTAGAGGCACGGAAGGCGCAATTCG
>Ga0315282_10014947_pt1 | contig 11505 bp, 10 predicted proteins | sample YL17G07_20_MG_FD_203693 | JGI IMG/M metagenome (GOLD analysis project Ga0315282, IMG submission 203693) | Sediment microbial communities from Yellowstone Lake, YNP, Wyoming, USA - YL17G07_20 | ecosystem: Environmental > Aquatic > Freshwater > Lake > Sediment | place: USA: Wyoming | collected...
GGCCGGCGCCTGCCAGCCCACGGCCAGGCTCAAGGTGTCCGCCGAGGTTCGGGCGGTCCATGATCCGGCCATCGTCATGGACTTCCACTCCGACACCCTGATGTACATTCGCACCCTGCATTACGATTACGGCAAGCGCCACCATTTCCGGCCCTGGGGCTTTGACCCGCTCCTTACCCAGGTGGACATCCCCCGCGCCCAGGAAGGCGGGCTGGACGCCGTCTTCATGGGTTTCGTGATCCACCCCTTGAGCGAGCGCTCGGGCCGCTGCTATCACACCGTAATGAGTATGTTCAATACGCTCGACCGGGTGCAGAAGCAGAACCCGAAGACCGTGGCCCTGGCCCGGAGCGCGGACGACATCGAGCGGATCGCGGCCGAGGGCAAGCTCGCGCTCCTGGTCGGCCTGGAGGGCGGCCACATGCTGGATAACAGCCTCGACCACCTGCGCGAGTATCGCGACCGCGGCGCCAGCTACCTCGGGATCGTGCACCAGCACTCGATCGAGTGGGCCGGCTCGGACCAGAAGGCTTCGGATAAGGACATCGGCCTGGGCGAGTTCGGCCGGCAGGTGGTGCGCGAGTGCAACCGGCTCGGGTTGATGGTGGACGTCTCCCACGCGAACGAAAAAACTTTCTGGGACGTGATCGCCGCGGCGCAAGCGCCGGTGATTGACTCGCACACCGGTTGTTCCGCGGTCAAGGCCCATCACCGCAACTTGAACGACGATCAGCTCCGCGCCATCGCCAAGACCGGCGGAGTCGTGGGGATCATTTATTATCCGGCCTACCTGGGTCCGCGCATGACCGGGACCATTGACGAAGTGGTGAAAACGATTGACCACGCGGTCGAGGTGGCGGGTGTGGACCACGTGGGCCTGGGCTCGGACTGGGACGGGTTCGTCTCCATGCCCAAGGGCCTGGCCGACGCGAGCCAACTGCCCAACCTGACCCGGAAGCTGATGGAGCGCGGTTATTCGGCGGCGGACATCCATAAAATCCTGGGCGGCAACATGCTCCGGGTGATGCGGGAAGTGCAGGCCAAGGCCAAGGAGCTGGGCGGCCAATGATCGCGCTTTTGGCCCTGGCCTTGCTCGCGGCGGTGCCGCTGCCGCCTGCGCCGGAGTGCCATACTCAGGGCATGAAGGTTCTGGACGAGCGCCTGGTGGTAAGCTGCGTGGACCGGCGCGCCAGGCGGGCCTTGCTCTACCAGTTCGCCTGGCCGGACCTGCCGGCCGCGGACCCGGTGGCGCAAGACCTGACCGACGGGCCGCGCTATCATCCTTCGGGCCTGGACCAGGGCCAAGGGTGTCTGTGGCTGGCGGTGGCCGAATACCGCCCCCATTCAAGCTCGAGTGTGCTGTGTCTCGACCCGCAAACGCTCGCGGTCCGATCTTCCTTCGAGGTCGCGGATCACATCGGCGCCCTGGCCGCGCCGGGGAACCGCCTGGTCGGCCTGAACTGGGACAGCCGCGAGATCTATTTATGGGACTCGAGCGGCCGCGAGCTTGACCGCGGCCCCAGCCCTTTCGGCGTGGCTTACCAGGACTGCAAGGCGCTGGACCCCGGCGTCATTCTGTGCAGCGGGCTGAAGAGCATGGCCAAGGTGCTCTTCTTGCGGGGGGTGGTGGATCGGATCCAGGTGGACCCGGACTCGGTTCCAGGCTTCCGCCTGCTCGAACGCAGCCTGATCCGGGAGCGCAGCCAGTCCGGGCACCTCCTCACCCGCGAGGCGATGGACTTTTATCGCGGAATGTTCTATTTTATTCCCGATGATTTTCCGGGCGCGAGTGTTTATTCGCAGCCTGCGTCTTTGAAACAGTCAAGGTAAAGGATCAAAGCCTTAAACCTGCTCCGTGCCCCCGCTTTCCAGCGGGGACACCTGACACGCTCGGTTGATTGGTACCGAGATTTGAAGGAGGAACGCCCATGGCCGTTGAACGCGTGACCCGAATTACCGCGACCTCGCCCAAGAACTTCGAGGACGCCCTGAACGAAGGTTTGAAGCGCGCCAACAAGACGCTCCGGGGCCTCAACCGGATTGATATCGTGAGCCAAGGGGTCCGGTTGGTGAACGGTAAAATCAGGGAGTACGAAGTGACCCTGGACATCACCTTCGTGCTCGAATAACAACCTTTCTTCCGGCTTCCTCACCACCGCCTTCAAGAGCGCCACTTTATCCTGCTGACTGTGCACTGAGCACTGTGCACTAACCTGCTTGAAATCCCTGCGAAAACCCCTATGATAAGAGGCGAGATTTTTTGCGATGAGTGCCCCGGTCCAAACCCCTCCCGTCGAGGGCGAGCTTGAGGAGATCATCCGGCAGCGCCAGGAGTGGCTGGACCAGCTCAAGCTCGACTACAAGGAGGAGATGCTCTTCGAGCTGGAGATCCTGCTTAAAGGACTGGATCGCTTCTTTAACATCCAGAACCTGCCCATCGCCAACATGGAGCAGGTGGTCAGTTTCAATTTTCTGACCGAGCTGGAAATTGTCCAGGGCTTTGTGGACCGGGTGACCCGCCTGTCCCAGCGGCTCTTGGAGAACAGCCACCGCCACGATTACCAATTCCGCCGCTACGTCGAGGCCCAGCTCCTGGACGACCTCACGCGCAACCGCTGGCGGGAGGTGAGCCTCAAGCAGGACCGGCCGGAAGACAGCCTGTTCCTGCTCTATTCCAGTTTCCTCAACCTGGGCGAGATCATCAAGGGCCTGATCCAGCTCAAGCACGTCCCGTACTCTCTTTTTTACAACCTGGGCAGCTTGCTCAGCCGCGAGGTCGCGGCCAACCGCTTCTTCTCCCCGGTCGGCGAAATCATGTTTCGGCCCGAGTATGACCGGGTCGGCAACCGCCTGGTGACTCGGATCGTCAAAGCCATCACCGAGCCTCTGCTCCAGAAAAACTTCAGCGTCGTGCTCCTCGCCTTCTACCGGCTGCTGCACTACCTCCACTTTATTGACCCCCAGACCGATCAGGCTCAAGCCCTGAAGAGCTCCCTCCTCTTTTTCGCCCTCATCGCCTCCGAGTCGCGCCACCTCACCGAGTTCATGGAGCGCAACCTCGCCCAAAACCTGCGCCCAAGCTCCCATCCGAAAAGCCAGGAGTTCCTCCAGCTCGCCGACTCCCTCGCCTTCCAGGTGGGGATGGAGCTGAAGAAGATTTACCACGGCGAGCTGCAAAAGGCCGCGCAACCCACCAACTCGGACCTGATGCGGGCCGCGATTGAAAACAGCCACGGGGTGCTCCAGAATTTTTTCCAGCAGAGCATCATGCAACTGGTCCGCCTCTTTGCGCCCGAGCTGCAAGGCGAGGACATCTTCACCTCCTTTGTCAGCCGGCGCCAGCAGTCGGTGAAGCTGCGGGAAGACCTCTGGGTGCTCCGGGCCTTGATGGACAAGTTCGAGGAGATCACCGAGACTTCGGTCCAGGGAGCCACTTTGTCCACCTACCTGAAATACCTGCAACTGCAGAAAGCTTATATCCGTTTTCTCGACCGCGAGACCGCGCCCATGCTCCGCTACGGCGACCTGATCGAGTTCCGCAAATACTTTGATTTTATCCGGGGGCTTTCCGCGGACGACCTCCATCTCATGGACCGGCTCGACCGCTTTAAGATGGAGTCCAAGTTCTTCAAGATCTTCGTCGAGACCACCCTCGGCCACCTCGAAAACCGCTGCGAGCTGCAAGACCTGCCCCTGGACGACAAGGCGGCCGAGCTGCACCTCAAGCGCTTCATCACCCGGGAAATGGCCGCGGCGCATTGAAATAGCAGGGGCGGGTTTGAAACCCGCCCCTACCGTGGGATAGCCAACTTCGACCAGACGAATGGGCATGAAGAGTTCATGAGAAACAAGAAGTAGTGCAAACAAGGAGGGAAGGATGAATCGGCAAGAACAGTTGGAGTTGTTGAAAAGCAAGCATGCCGAGGCCGATCTGGCCGGCGGCGCGGACCGGCTTCGGAAACAGCACGAGCAGGGCAAGCTTTCCGCCCGCGAGCGCGCTTATCGCCTGTGCGATCCCGGGAGCTTCGTCGAGATTGACAAGTTCGTGGTCCACCGCTGCCCCGACTTCGGCCTGGACAAGAAAAAAATTCTGGGCGACGGCGTGGTCACCGGCTACGGCGCCATCCACGGCCGGCCGGTCTATCTTTTCTCCCAGGACTTCACCGTCTTCGGCGGGGCCCTCTCCGGCGCCTTTGCCAAAAAAATCTGCAAGATCATGGACCTGGCCGGCAAGAACGGCTGCCCCGTGATCGGGCTCAACGACTCCGGCGGCGCCCGGATCCAGGAAGGAGTGGAAAGCCTGGCCGGCTACGCCGAGATCTTTTTGCGCAACACCCTCGTCTCCGGCGTGATCCCGCAGATCTCCGCCATCCTGGGCCCCTGCGCCGGCGGCGCGGTCTATTCCCCCGCCATCACCGATTTCATCCTGATGGCGCGTAAAACCTCGCACATGTTCATCACCGGCCCGGAGGTGATCAAAACGGTAACCGGCGAGGAGATCAGCCACGAAGCCCTGGGCGGCGCGGATTCGCACGCCACCCGCTCCGGGGTCTGCCATTTCGTGGCGGACAGTGACGAGCACTGCCTCGACCTGATCCGCCACCTGATGGAGTTCATACCCCAGAACAACACCGAGGACCCGCCCTTCCGCCCCACCGATGATCCCGCGGACCGGCGCGAAGATTCATTGAAAAACCTAGTGCCCGAAAACCCCAACCAGCCCTACGACATCAAGGACGTGATTACCGCGGTGGTGGACGAAGGCCACTTCTTCGAGGTGCACGCGGGCTACGCTCAGAACCTGGTGGTCGGCTTCGCCCATCTCGGCGGATTCTCGGCCGGCATTGTCGCCAACCAGCCCGCCTCCCAGGCCGGCGCGCTCGACACCGAAGCCAGCAAGAAGGGCGCCCGCTTCGTCCGCTTCTGCGATTGCTTCAACATTCCCCTGATTATTTTCGAAGACGTGCCCGGGTTCCTGCCCGGCTCGGCCCAGGAATACGCCGGCATCATCCTGCACGGGGCCAAGCTGATCTATGCCTTCTGCGAGGCCACCGTGCCCAAGATCACCGTCATCACCCGCAAAGCTTATGGCGGGGCCTACTGCGTGATGAACAGCAAGCACATCCGGGGCGATTTGAACTACGCCTTCCCCACCGCCGAGATCGCGGTGATGGGCCCGGACGGCGCGGTCAACATCATCTTCCGGGGCGAGATCAAGGAAGCCAAAGACAAGAAGGCGACCAAGGAACAATTGGTGGCGGACTACCGGGCCAAGTTCGCCAGCCCCTACAAGGCCGCGGAGCTGGGCTACATTGACGAGGTGATTTTGCCCGAAGACACCCGGCCCAAGCTGATCGCCGGCTTGAAACTCTTGCAGCACAAGCGCGACCAGAACCCGCCCAAGAAGCACGGGAATATTCCGTTGTGATGTAGCTTACTGATCGGACCAGGGCAGTCAAGGAGGCGGCCATGCCGAGTTATTGGGGGAAAATCACCAGGGTCAACCTAAGCACGGGTAAGGTGGAAGACCTGGCGGTGGATGAGGGAATGGTCCGCTCCCTGCTGGGCGGGGTCGGGATCGGGAGCCAGCTTTACCTGGACCGCTACGACCTGGCCGCGGACCCGCTCGCGCCGGAGAACCCGCTCATGTTTTTGGCCGGACCCTTGAACGGGACCAACCTGCCCGGCTCCGGCCGGTTCACGGTCTGCGCCAAATCGCCGCTGACCGGGATCTGGGGCTTCGGCAACTGCGGCGGCCGGTTCGGGCCGGAGCTGAAATGGACCGGCCGCGACGGGATCATCGTCGAGGGCAAAGCGAGCGGGCCGGTCTATCTTTATGCAGATGAGAATGAAGTAAGGATTGAACCGGCGCCGGACCTCTGGGGCAAGACCAGTTGGGAGGCCGAGGACGAGCTTAAGGCTAAATATGCCGGGGGCCGCAAGGTCCAGGTCTGCTCGATCGGGCCGGCCGGGGAGAACCAGGTCCGCTTCGCCGCCATTGTCCACGACCGGGGCGATTTCATCGGCCGTTGCGGCATGGGCGCGGTGATGGGCTCGAAGAACCTGAAGGCCATTGCCGTGCGCGGCAGCCGTAAGGTGGAGCCGGCCCGGCCGGACGATTATAAGGCTGCGCTCGAACCGGCGCGGGAAGAATTGAAAAAGGCGATTGTGGCCAACAGCATCAAGGCCATGGGCACCAACGTGGGATTGGCCTTTGGACTCCACACCGGCGACGTGCCCATCAAGAACTGGGCGCTGGGCCTGGACGCGCAGGCCGCGGATACTCTTGGCGCCAAACCTTATACGGATAAGTATTTGACCCGGGGCACCGCCTGTTACGCCTGCCCCATCGCCTGCAAGCGGCAGGTGGCGGTCAAGGAGGGCAAATACCGGACCGAGGAAGTCCCCGGCCCGGAATACGAGACCGTGGCCAACTTCGGGACCATGCTTTTAAACCATGACCTCGAGGCCGTCATCCAGGCCAACACCCTTTGCAACCAGTTGGGCCTGGACACCGTCTCGGCCGGCGCTTCCATCGCTTTCGCCATGGACCTCTGGGAGCATGAACTCATCGGACCGAAAGACACCGGCGGGCTGGAGCTCACGTGGGGCAACATCGAGGCCGCGCTCAAGCTGCTGCCTCAGATTGCCGCGAAACAAGGCTTGGGAGAGCTGCTGGCCGAAGGCTCGGAGCGCATGGCGAAGCGGCTGGGTTCTAAAGCCGCGGCTTATCTGACCACCGTCAAAGGCCTGGAGGCCCCGGCCCATGACCCGCGCGCCTATCACGGCATGGGCCTCCTCTACGCCATGTCCCCCCGGGGCGCTTGCCACATCAAGCATCTCGGCGTGCAGCTTTTCTCGAACCTTTACCCTCATGCCTCGGTCGGAGTGCCCGCGAAAATCAAGGCGCAGAGTTCCGAGGGCACGGCCCGCCTGGCCGCGATTGCGGAGGATATGGGCGCGCAGGCCGACGCCGCGGTCATCTGCATCTTTGTCCAGGTCAGCCTCAGGCCCGAGACCTACCTGGCCATGCTCCGCGCCGCCACCGGCTTCGATTACGACCTCGAAGAAATGCTCAATATCGGCCGGCGGATCTGGACCCTCGAGCGGGGCATCACTAACCTGCAAGGCATTTCGGCCGAGCACGACCGCCTGCCCGCCAAGCTCCTCACCCCTCCGGCCGAGGGACCGCATTCCAAATCGCAGGTTGACCTGGATTTGATGAGAAAGGAGTATTACGCGCTCCGGGGGTTGGACGGAAAGGGTCGGCCTTCTCCGGAGCGATGCCAGGAACTGGGCCTGGAGTTTCTGGCCCAAAAGTTGTCCACCGGCTAGCGAAAAGATGCTACAATAATTCTCGTGGACGTTCAGAGACAAATCGCCTATTGGCGGGACGGCTCGGTCAGCAACCTGGAAAGCGCGGAAATCCTCATCTCCAGAGGCAAATGCCTGGAGGGGCTTTTCTTCTGTCACCTGACCCTCGAAAAAATCCTCAAGGCCCACGTGGTAAAAGCCACCCGGGAGATTCCGCCCAAGATTCACCATCTCGGGGAGCTACGACGGATTGCCGGAATTGAAATGGAAGAATCCCAAAGGCTGTTATTGGGAGAAATGAATGACTTCGCCCGGGAAGCCAGGTACCCTATTCCATATAAGGATTTACCCAGCCGATCCCGCGCCGAAAATCTGTTGCAAAAAACCAAGGAAATCCACCGATGGTTAATCAACAAATTATAGAGTTGGTAAAAAAATATCTAGCCTCCCTTCGCCAGCGAGGAATCCCGGTAACGCGAGGCATCGTCTATGGCAGTCAAGCCCGCAGGGAAGCCGGGCCGGATAGCGATATTGATGTGCTCGTAATCTCGCCTCTATTCGATCGCGATCCGCGCGCTCGCGCGGGGGAACTGTGGCTGGTTGCGGAAGAGATTGATTGGCACATCGAACCGATGGCGGTCGGCGAAAAAGTGTTTGCGGAAGACGATGTCTCGCCGGTCCTGGAATATGCCCGGCGGGAAGGGATCAGCGTGGAATAGATCTCTCTTCGGTCGCGGGAAGCGGAGATAATGAAGCGATGAAGAAAGTCGAAGCGATCATCAAGCCCTTCAAGCTGGAGGAAGTCAAGGAAGCGCTCAACGCGGTGGGGGTGCAGGGGATCACGGTCAGCGAGGTCAAGGGCTACGGCCGGCAGAAGGGCCATTCCGAACTGTATCGAGGCGCGGAGTACGTGGTGGACTTCCTTCCCAAGATCAAGCTCGAGGTGGTGGTGCCCGACGCGCTTGTCTCGGACGTGGTCAAGGCCATCCAGGAAGCCGCCCACTCCGGCCGGGTGGGCGACGGTAAAATTTTCGTCCTCCCGGTGGACGAGGCGATCCGCATCCGCACCGGCGAGACCGGCGAGGACGCCATTTAAGGCAGTATGCAGTAGTCGGTAGCCAGTAGTCAGGGGAAGGAATTTGGCTTTTCCCTGACTACCGACTACCGACTACTGACTACTGAATACTGCCATGACCCGCGAAACCGTCCATGGCCGAGAAGAAGTCGAATTCCCCCAGATCGAACTCTGCCGGCCCGACCTCGCCGACCTGCCGCCGATCACCCTGCCCCCGGGCTACCTTCTCCGCTCCTACCGCCCCGGCGATGAAGTCGCCTGGGGAGAAATCATGTCCCAGGCCTTCAGCCCTTACTGGAACCTCCAGCGTTTCCGCACTCTGATCCGGCCCCATTTCGGGTTCCGGCCCGAACGGATTTTGTTCGTCTGCCAGGATGGCCGCCCCGTGGGCTCGGCCTGCGCTTTCAACTGGCCGGGACTTCCCGCCGCAGTCGGCTTCATCCACATGCTCGCCGTGCTCGAGTCGCATTGCGGCCGCGGCCTGGGCCAAGCCCTGACCCTGGCCTGCCTGGATCGGTTCCGGGAGGAAGGCGCCTTTCAGAGCGCGCTCCTCCAGACCGAATCCTTCCGCCTGCCCGCGATCAAGCATTACCTGCGCCTCGGCTTCCGCCCGGTCCTGGTCCGCGACTGGCAGCGCGACAAATGGCGGGAAGTGCTCCGCCGGCTCGGGATGGAAGATCAAATCGAGAAACTCGAAATCAACACCCTCCCGATCATGTCCGACTTCGCTTTCTACCTCCGCACCAGCCAGCTCTTCGCCTACCTCTTCTGGCTCCAGGCCACCGCCTGGATGCGGTAGATCGGGACCGGCTTCAGGCTTCGGGCCTCAGGCTGCAGGCTTTAGAAATTGATCGGAAAAGGCTGCTTATCGGGCTTTGCCTGATTTTTTGGAGAGAGGTTTTTTCTTTTTGGTTGGCCTGAGGCGCGAAGCTTTCCGCGCCGGTTTCGGGCGGTCAAGGGCTTCCAGTTTCTTCTCCAACTCCCGCACCCGGGTGAAAAGCTCGGGCAGTTGCTTCCAGCGCGCGTAGATGCGCTGGGCGCGCGGGAAGGGCACCGCGGGGAAACCCCAGACCACCGATCCGTCCGGCAGGTCGTCGGCCACCGCGCTCCGGCCCACGACTACTACGTTTTTCCCCAGGGTCAAGTTGTCCTTGATCGTGACCTGGGCCGAGATAATGCTCTGGTCCCCGATCTTGGTGCTGCCGCCGATCGCGCTCAAGGCCAGCACCACGCAGTTTTTGCCCAGCACCACCCCGTGCGAGATATGGACCAGGTTGTCCATCTTGGTCCCGGCCCCGATCACGGTCGCGTCCAGGGCGGCCCGGTCTATCGCGCAGTTGGCCCCGATCTCCACCTCGTCCTCGATCACCACCCGCCCGAGCTGCGGCTTCTTGGTGTGGCCCGACGGCCCCAGCAAATACCCGAACCCGTCCGACCCGATCACCGTCCCCGCGTGCACCTTCACCCGCCGTCCCAGGATCGAGCCGGGATAAATCACCACCCCGGGAAAAAGCCGCGTCTCCGCCCCGATCTCGACGCCCGCGCCCACGAAGCAGCCCGCTCCGATCACCGCCCGCTCTCCGATCCGGGCCCCCGGCTCGATCACCGCCCCCGGACCGACGCTGACCTCCTTGCCCAGCGAGGCGCCCTCCTCCACCACCGCACTCGCGTGGATGCCCCGGACCATGGCGACCGGCTGGGTGAACAACTCCGCCGCTTGAACAAAGGCCCGGTATGGCTCCGGGACCACGAGCAGCGGCTTGAACTCGGCCAGGTCTTCATTCGCCGCGATCAGGGCCGAGGCCCGGGAGCGTTCGGCCAGTTTCGCGAAGCGAGGCTCGCTGACAAAGCTGAGCTGGCCCGGCTCCGCTCCCTCCACCGAGCCTACCCCGGAAATCTCGACCGTCCCGTCGCCCTTCACCCGGCCGCCCACCTTTTGCGCCAGTTCCGCCAAAGTATATTTCATGTTTCAGCTCCGAGAGTGCCGCCGGTTTTCTACCGGTGGACACGGTTTGATTCATACTAGGCAAACCCCGGCCGAAAGGCAAGCTTGCCAATTCCGGCGGTTTTGCTAGATTGGGGGCACAAGGAGTGAGCATGGCGGAAAAACTTCCCGAGCTGTTCCAAAAATATCCAAAACTGAGAGGCATCCCCTGGGTCTCCCTCGGCCGGTTCCCCACCCCGGTGGCCCCCCTGGCCAAGCTGGGCGAGCACCTCGGATTCAAACGCCTCTGGGTCAAGCGCGACGACCTCTCCGGCGCCCGCTACGGCGGCAACAAGATCCGCAAGCTCGAGTTCCTCCTGGCCGACGCCCAGGCCCAGGGCCGCGACGCCGTGCTCACCCTGGGCGCGACCGGCTCCAACCACTGCCTGGCCACCGCGGTTTACGCCCAGGAGCTGGGCCTGAAAAGCATCGCCGTCTTCGTGCCCCAGCCGGTCCAGGAATACGTGCGCCAGAACCTGCTCTGCGACTTCAACCTCGGCCTGGACATGCACTACCTCGAGAACCAGCTCCGGGTGCCCGATAAAATCATGCGCGTCCTCCTCAGCCACCGCAATCCCCAGACCGGCGCCCGTCCCTACCTGATCTGGGCCGGCGGGTCCTCGCCCACCGGCACGCTGGGCTACGTCAACGCCGGCCTCGAAATCGCCCGCCAGGTCAGCGAGGGCCTGCTCCCCGAGCCCGACTTTGTCTTCACCCCGGTCGGCTCCTGCGGCACCTTTGCCGGTCTGATCCTGGGCCTCAAGCTCGGCGCGCTCCGCACCCGGGGCGTGGGCGTGCGCGTCTATGACAAAGCCGGCGCCAACCCCTACCTCGTCAGCTACCTGACCCGCGCCTGCGTCCGCCGGCTCCGGCGTTACGATCCCTCCTTCCCCGAGGTCCGTATCCGGCGGAACGACTTCACCTTCCTCGATGAGTTCTTCGGCAAAGGCTACGCGCACTTCACCCGCGCCGGGATCGAGGCCGTGACCCAGGCCGAGGAGTTCGAGGGCATCAAGCTCGACGGCGCCTACAGCGGCAAGGCCCTGGCCGGGCTTATCGCTTTCGCCCTTCGCCAGGGCCTCCAGGACAAGACCTTGCTGTTCGTCAATACCTACAACAGCCGCGACCTCGC
>Ga0315282_10014948_pt1 | contig 11505 bp, 9 predicted proteins | sample YL17G07_20_MG_FD_203693 | JGI IMG/M metagenome (GOLD analysis project Ga0315282, IMG submission 203693) | Sediment microbial communities from Yellowstone Lake, YNP, Wyoming, USA - YL17G07_20 | ecosystem: Environmental > Aquatic > Freshwater > Lake > Sediment | place: USA: Wyoming | collected...
GCATCGAAAGGCAGCATAGTAGAAGTGTCATTATCTCTGCTACGCCCGAGTGCCATTATCTCTGCTACGCTACACCTGGCGATTGGTCCGCTACTGGGGGGTATCATCTACGCTTCGCTAGGTCCACAGGTCCTTTTCTCGGTCCAAGCGTTCCTACAATACTTCCTCATACTTCCCTACTTTCTCCTCGCAATCCCTGAGACGAGGCAAAGAACCCGTACCCCGGCACACCTTCTAAGGAGACCAAGAATACCGTGTTGGCTCACACTACATCCTAAAACACATCATTAAAAAAAGGAGTTCTTACGTTATCGAACTCATAATATCGATGTCGAATGCAGTCAGGTACTTGGCTTAATTATAATGATCGCTCGATTTCACAAGGCTTTGTTGGTTAGGTTAAAGCCCCATGCATACGTTGTATTAGTCCTCAGGGTGATGTTCTATTTAGAGCTCTGATAGGTCTTATGTAATTTGAGGTGGCAAGGTGGGGGAGAGGAGGATAAAATATAGGACATGCAGCCATGAATTCATTGACCATATGTCCTTTTCCTTGCCACCCAACATATATGGCTCATATGGAGATATTTAAGTCTACGTCGATACAAAAAAAATTGTTAAACCTAATGGATAAAAGAATACCTTATCACTTGAAATAAATTTAAAAGGTTAACCCCATAAGCCATTCACTTTTGCTTGCCGATTACCCCTATATCATTGCGATTGCCAATATAACTGTAGAAGTTGAAAGTGCCTGTCTTATCGTCTGTGAACTGGATTATCTCATGCCCGCCAGCAGGAATTATTCCGGTTTTGATATTATAATCCTCGACAACGAAGCCATGTGGAGCGTCAGCAGCCATGAACATGATACTCACTATGTCACACCCTTGTTAACCTGGATTATATCGGGACGGAATTCGTAGGAGTATTCCCTTACCGTGAATGTTCTGGCTTGATTTCCTCCATTCTGAGTAGCTAATACCCTTAGTTATTTATAATGGCAAGCTTAATTTGACGATTTAGTTCATATGGATGAGCAGATATGGCATCGTTTGTTTCAAAATATAAAATAATGTATGCAGCTTCATCACCATGTTACGGAAATGATGGTAACAAGGATTTGAAAGGATATAAAATGACCCCTCAAAATTGGTAATCAAGCCTATAACATCCACTTTAACCCGAGATTGGCGACATATAGACAGCAGAATGGCCAGTATTTTGATAGTAGACGATGATGAGATGTTGATCTTTACTCATTCGGAATGGCTATGAAACCGATACAGCAAGGACTGGCATGGATGCGATTGACAAGCTCAAGGTTAGGTCATACAATCTGGCCCTGGCGAAGTGCAAGGATTTCTAATTATTCTAGAAGATAGATAAGCTGTCGTTTATATCTGGGAAGGAATCAAGAAGGTTCGATAATATATGCCAACAATCGACAGTACTGAACCTAAGAAGCCATCCTCTATTTGGATCACGAAATAGTTATTTGCCATAAATTCATGCTATCTTATTTCCTCAGCTACTTTCTCAGAAAACAATTCGATACCAGTCATACTAGGAAAATCTAAAAATCTGAAGATGAAGTATTCAACACCCAATTCTACATACTGCGCAAGTCTTTGAGAGATCTGTTCAGGGGTCCCGATGATTGTTGTGCGCAGGGCATCGAATCGCGTTTCTTTAGCTATGAAGGGATTTTAATGATCCGAAGTGTAAGAACCTTTTCAATCACTGCGGGATTGTGGGCCTTCCGGTTCTATTCCATTTGGCTGAAAGGATTGGTGGGACTTATGGAGTAGTGGATGACGCGGGATTGCCAAGATTGGATACCTGTTTGAGGGAATGCGTGAACACAGTATTCATCGGGCATGGTCCGGCGTTTTGGTCGGAGATCAGCCTTGGAGTGAACGAGGCGACGAGGGGCGGCTATCCGAAGGGTGAAGTCATACCGGGGAGGTTGCAGCAACTGTTGAAGGAACATCCAAATCTTTACGGGGACCTTTCTGCCGATTCCGGATTCAACGCGATCACGAGGGATCCGTATTATGGCTACAAGTTTCTTGAGGAGTTTCAGTACAAACTTCTGTTTGGTACGGACATCTGCAACGTGGGTCAGACAGTACCCATTGTAGACTACTTTAGACAAGGGTTGACGGAGGGAAGAATTTCACAAGTTACTTACGACAAGATAACAGAACGAAATGTTACGAGGATTTTAGGTTTATAAGTATAAAACCCAATTCCATGGTTACCTTCTTTTCAAATAAGTATTGATGAACTGTTCATTGCGGTCTTCGCCCCCTAATCAAATTCTTTGATGTGATTCATAGCACCAATACTCGTAGGAAATTTAAACTCCAAAACTATCAAGAGGACGCCTTAGCCGTTCATTTCATGCCCGTATCTTCTTCTTTGTTGGTGTATTCGAATTCTTTGAACTACCCGTAAGAAGATATACTCCTATGGTAATTAAGATAAGTTGTACCAACCATAAAGGTAAAACGTAACCTAAACTTATCATGTCTGTAGTTCCAATCATTGGCCAATTCCAATAACCGCTCAGGGGTAAGGGTTTTGATAGAATTGGAAGGAATATTAAATTCACCCCGATAACAACCAAAATTATCATCAGAATGGCTCTCTTCTCCGACATCTTGCTTCACTTTCCACTTATATAAAGGCAAAGCTGCGTAATAAGATTCCGGATATATTCAATCTCATAATTCATCGATCTTCCTTACAATCCGAACAATCTTAATGTACATAATTATCTTTTGATATGAAAAACTCAGCATTTGTAATATGTTAAGAACCTCTACGCCAGTAATTATATTTCTGTATTCCAGAGCCACTCAGCCAGTTCATCAAGACTCAAGACCGTTGATGCCGCTGGATTGGATTCGAAGAAGCAGTAGAATGCATTGAATGGAAATAGAAGGCAGAGCGAAAGGAGCTGCCGGGCTTTTTTGCTCCTAATTCTACCTTCTCCCCCATACGCCAGGAGATATTCCCTTAAAAGGCGTTTGTCGCATCGGAAAAGGTCGAGGTGCAGTGCCACCAGTTCGTATAGTGGATCACCCACCAGTGCGTCGCCATAATCGATGACCCCTTTCAGCCTCCATTCATTTTCATCTTGTATCACAAGAATGTGATCTGCAGTCAAGTCGCCATGCAATAGCACAGGCTGGTTGTAGCGGTCGATTATCTCCTCAGGTGACTTAAGGAATTCATCGATTTGATCGATGAGACGTTTAGGCAGGGAGTGCCAGTTCCTGTGTCTTGCTGTGCAATCTGTCCATTGTCTCTTGAGTAGGGCGTAGTAGTAATCCCACGTTGGCTTGAGTATCTTCATATCATGTAGTTCGACTGAATGCAGACAATGCGTTATCATACCGATGTTGTGGGCAATCTCCGCTTTGTCGTCAAATGACAGCTGATCTCGAACTTGAGTGAGACTACTCGCATGCATGAACTCGAACACTAAATATGGCCACAGACACCCTTCGCCATCATCGAGTAGTCGACCATTTGCGATTAAAACTGGGCTTGGCACATCGTGCATAGTCGACAGTAGTTTATTGACTTCCAGCTCAACTGCAAATGCATACTGCCCATTGAAATGAGTGCCAAAGAACTTCACAACCCACCTATCGTCCACGATGAATACCGGATATGTGCCGGGGACATTACCGGCTTCGATCTTATGCACTGTCCCCAGGCCATGTTTATTGCAGACCGCCTTCACAAAAGGAGCCCAGTACGACGCATCCGTGAAGAGCCTCCTATACTCGTCAATTGTTGTCAAGTCTGGAGCGCGCAATATGTATTATTAGTAATTTTATCAATGGATATTAATTTATCGACAAATGCGTTTCAGCGATAAAGTTAATGAAAATGGCTGTTATATAAAATGAGCCTAAAAGGAAGCAAATGATCCATATACATGCCACAGGGATAGGAAGATTAGATTCACCCCGTTTTCTGCCAAAAGAGAGAAATCAGCTACGAAAACAAACCTTGTCTATCATCATGCATTAGACCGAATCCAATACCTTAAAAACGATGTAGAGGTAACCTGTCATCGAAATTGACCGAGACGATTAGGACTGTTAGAGCAAACGAATGGGACGAATTCATGCGATTTCTGGAGCGCAGCTACGGGCACCCAAGGGACTTTTTCACGCATATCCTGCCTGAACTCTATCGAACTGACGAAGATGCTCTCTCATGCTTCCTAGTATTGGAACGAGATGGCAAGATCGTGTCTCATGTTGGACTATTTCCGCTAGAGTTGACGTGCTTTGGCGTAGACATGGTTGTAGGTGGCATCGGTGGTGTGGCGACTTCACCCGAATACAGGGGGAAGGGGTATATGTCGATGCTTCTGGATCGTGCTATTGAGCTGATGAAGGAGAGAGGCTGGCCACTTTCTGTCCTCTGGGGAGATAGGCAGCGCTACTATTACTTCGGATGGGACATTGCAGGCCTTAAGTATTCATTAACCATTACTAGACGTGCCATTGATCGAACCAAGGTGGAGGCCTGCGATGTCGAGGAGGTCTCGGCAGAAGAAGCCATAAGAATCATAGAAGGACTTCAATCGATTCTACCCCAAAGGGTCAAGCGGAGGCATTTACTCGCAGTGCTCAAGAAATCGTTCCTCCGGAAATGGCTTGGAGAGGACGGCTATGTGATCTCCTCCGGGGACGGTTATCGACCGCCAAGGATACTGGAGATCGCATCACCTACTGGTAGAGAGCGGGAACTGATCATGGGTGTTATGGACAAATGCTTCCAGGATTCTGCGACGATCGATGTAAATGCCTTTGACGTCGAAAGGCTGGAACGTTTACTTGGGGTCGCGTCTTATTGGACCTTAGGGGCGGAGGGGCAGTTCCATATCATGGACCTCGCTGGGCTCCTCGAACCCTTCCGCGAGCTATTTTCTAAGAGGGCTGAGGCACTGCACGATTTTGATCTCGCCATTGGCCTCAAATTCAGAGACAAAGTCGATTCAGCTACAATCTCGGTGAAGAATGGCGTATTCGATGTCAAGAGAGGGCGATCAACCAGTAATTATGTCGAACTTGACGAATGCGAGGGTGCGAGGTTCATCCTTGGAGGCCCTTCATCGAACTTGGGTAATGCGGGACTCTTTTCGCCACTTCTCCCATTGCCTTTACACATCCCAGAGATCGACCATGTATAAATGCAACTAGTAGACGCAAAATAGATCACACGATCCCGCAATGCGACATCGACGAAGCCTTGGACGAGTGCTGCGTTCCAAGGAGCAATAAAGAAGCATACTACATGTTCATGGATAGACTTCGATATAGAATCGAGAGAAGAGCTGCACAAGGAAATGCTGAAATGCTTTTCTAAGGCACATGAAGTAAAGAGGTAACACCTGAAGCTTATTAAGAATCTATTCGAAATGTCCAGGAGCTTCTTGGGTTTTTGCTTGCCTGTGAAACATGCCAAACTCTTAAGTAGTAATGAAATCAGAACAGAGTTGTAAGTTAACATGAAATCCGTAAAGTTCGGTGTAGTGGGTTGCGGCGGTATTGCCAATGCAACGCACATTGGAGAAGAGCTAGTCCCCCTTTTGATAAAAAAGAAGAGGGCTGAACTTGTGGCTGTGTGCGATCTAGTTGAAGAAAGAGCTAGGCTGACCAAGGAGAGGTGGCATGCAAAGGAGCACTACACGGACTTTGATGAAATGTTGGAGAGGGCTGACATAGATGCAGCCATCATTGCAACTGGCATGAGTAGCCATGGACCCTTAGCCATAAAGGCCGCAAGAGCAGGAAAGCACTTCTTCGTCCAGAAGCCAATGGCGACGAATATGAGAGATGCCAATGCCGTTGTCGAAGAGACGAGGAAGGCCAAGGTCAAAGGCCAAGTCAGGCCTGACACACCGCTTTCGACACTCTACCAGAAAGCGCGAGAGGTAGTGAGAGAGGGCCACATCGGAAGGCCATTATGGTTCCAATCGGGATTCGGAAGGGATGCGCCAGATTGGGGGGCTGAAACTTTCTTCAGCAAGGAAGCAGGGGGTGCATTATTTGACCTCGGGGTCTATTCCATTGCTCCAGTGACATATATATTTGGTCCAGCCAAGCGCATCGTTGGACTCGCGACTATATCCATTCCCACCCGCTCCATCATCACAGATGATGCGTACACAAAGATCATTGCCAATTACCTACATGGAGGGCGGTTCCGCATCTGGGATGACAGCATCCCTCATAAAAAGGTCAGGATAGGAGCAGAGGATAACACGTTCACTCTCCTGGACATGGGTAATGGATGCTTAGGCGTGATCATTTCCAATTTCATAATGCTCCACGGTTTGAGACGCCCGATACCTGAGGCAGAGATCGAGATCTACGGAGACAAAGGTGGTATGATCCTTGGCGGAGTAAAAGGATCGCAATTGTCTGTGCTTACGACGAAGAGAGACAGCAAATATTGGGTTCGGAAGTCAGGTGGACTGGGTAACTGGTTCTCATTTAAAACCATGCCTTCGGGAGAGAATCAACTCGTGCACTTCGTGAACTGCATAGTAAATGACAGAGATCCCTTGCCGAATGTGGAATGGGGTAGGCACGTTAGCGAAATCATGATCAAATCACTTGAGTCCGCAAGGACGGGGAAAGCACTAGAAATAGAAAGCGCATTTTAGGTTAAGCAATTCCGGACGCATCTCAGTATACGTCTGAAGGGCAATAGAAAGCGATTTCAGACAGAAGGTCATACATGCGATGTGTTAGAAACACGGAAAGAGCGATCCAAGTGTCTTGGTTATACCGATTCGTAGGTCGATCTAAGTTGGAGCCTTAAACTTCGATCGCACGGTTTGGCAAAATTCACATAAGCACCCATCTTCCGTGACCATCAGGGGGTTTAGCTTAACATTCTCTAATGCTATATCAACCGCATCACGAGAGCGCATATAGTAAATTTCCCCTTCTCCCAAACAAGTTGACTGGATCAAGCCCCTCTCGAATAGAACACGGTAGTGCTCATCGAAGTTGGCATGCCAGGGAGCCCGCTTCACAATCACATTATGGCGTTTTCCGTCCTCCATTATATGGGCTTGAAGGTCAGGAAATGGCACCCCTGCCCGTTCCTCAGCCATGTGCATGATTGTGTTGGTTCCGAGGGGTGCTAGCATCAGAATCCAAGCTCCTAGTTCGTATATTTTCCCATACGCTCCCTCTTTGTCGAAGACAGGCCGATTGGGGGTGTGACTTGATACAATCGACTCCGCTTTTGGTCCGTAGGCCACGACCGAGTGGGTTGGATGTGGGCTTCGTAAAACGCCTGGACGTTTACGAAATGCTTCGGTAATGATGCCCACCTGTGATGGCGTTTGCCGTATATCGTAAGGCGGTTGTCCTAGCCAAGAAAAGCTCAGACTGGGCATGACGAGAGTACCTTGAGGGCCGATGGTTTCTAAAAGTGCGTCAATGACAGTATCCTCTCCTCCCTCCACGAATCCGAACTTGCTCAGTGAAGAGTGCACCATCACAGTCTCCCCCTGCCTCACGCCAACGCGCTGGAAGGCGTCAAGAAATTCCACTTTCGTCAGAACTTTGCGTAGTCGAACGAAATCATGCTGAACTAGAAACTCGATGGTGTTGATCAACTGGCTTAGTGAAAGATCGTCAACTTCAAACCTCAACAGTTGCCAGATGTCCCAGGTGGTTCGCTTGCCATTACTCCAAAAGGCTGCCAGTTGAAGCCAGTAAGGCGCGCCCCAACCGACACGCAGTCCCGTTTTCCTTTTCAACTCCCGCATCTGATCTGAGTTCAGCGACTCAAAGCAGAGGGAACCCTTGAAGGTGCGCTGTGGAACCAATTGCCTTGCCCTTTGCTCATCAGAAGGGGAAGGTGATGTATGCTTTCCATAGCGTGGAGACGATAAACACTCGTGCGTGGTGTATCGTAGATATGATAGCAATGACTGCCTCTGGCGGTTGCCAACAGCTTGTATACGCTCACACAGCTCCTCAAGATAACGCCGCAGCTCAACGTCCTTAAACAGGTGAGACCAGGAGCAAAGCCAGTCTTCGTTTTTACGCAATCCCTCTTCCGTTGGCAACAATGGGCGATCCCTGACCAGCTGGGTGATAGAACGTAGCCGCAGCAAGTTCTTTTGCACCGCATAGTTTAGGTTCTCTAGATGTGCAGTTACTGAACCTTCATCCGATTTAAGCCACTCTCGCAATTGCGAGACTTTTTGCGATATTTCCCGTTCAGCATGATCGGCCACAGCCTGAGCCAGCCAGACGGCTTCTTCGAAACCGGCATTAGCCAAAAAGTAGCAGTAGGTGGCTGCCAGACGTCCTATTTGTTGGAGCATCGTCTGCGATATGTTTTCGGGCTCGTCCAACGAAGTGTGGTAGTAAGCGTCGGGCCAGCTTCCGAATACACACATCGGTGCGCCAACCGATGGCTCGCCGAAAAGGTTGTCCACCAATTCACCGGGTAGGACCCTGTAACGGAAGAGTGGCGCCTCCTCTTGCAAACTGCCTGCTAATTCTAGTGCCATCACGTCGGTGTAGGCTGGTAAAGCGGGGAAGTTGTAAACGATGTTGCAAGTCGAGCGGGCGTCGCTTAGATCGTTGCCCACCATGTCGAGGTTGATGCCGGCTATGAAACGATTTAGGTGCGAGTGTGTTGCTAAGAAGGCTTGATAACCTCGCACCTCGAAGGAGTAAACCAGCCTGATACCACGCTTGGAAAAGTTGAGCCTCTTCTGAACCATGAGGTTTCGAAGCGAGCGTACTACCTCAAGCCCCAGTCCGCATCCTGAGGAGTTGTCGTTGGCACCCGGCTCGCAGAGGTGAGCTGTAATCACTATTTCTTCGTCTGTTATCCCTGGTAACAAACCCGTGACAAGTGGAAGCTTTCCATCATACAGTCGAGTGCGCACAACTGCTCGGAGCTTGACAACTGGTTCATTGCGAATCAGTTCTCGCAGTCGTCGACCGACAGCTGGTGGAATCGAAAAACCAAACCCTTTCCGCTCCCAGCGCCACGGTGGGATGGTGTAGTTATGAAATTGAACTGCCTTATCGAGATAGTCCCCCTGCTTAGCGCAAGGGTTACCGGCAATTCCCAAAGTATCCGAGATTAGCCCGATGGCCCCTTTCCTGAAGGCATACAGCCCCGCCTCAATCCCTATGCTGTCGATTAGCACGAGCATGCCGCTCAGGTCTCGTTTCTCGTACGAGGACTCCAGGTTTGCCTCATTTACTACGACGACCTCGGCCGTTATGCCCTCAGGTGGCGTTGGAGATGAATACATCATCAAGCTGTGTGGGCAATCTCGATATCGAACTAAAAGTGGATCTGAGACCAATGGCTCGACGAGCTCCAACCAAGCGTCCTCTACATCCCAGGCCTGAGGCATCACCCAGCCTCCATAGCTGGTAACGCCATCAGAAGGATATTGTATAATCTCGACTCCCTCCAAGCCAATCTCCCGCATAATGGATGCGATCTCCTGAGCAGTCTGCTGCATCTGGTCGAAGGAATTCCAGCGGGCATGCTGCCAGATCCTCTTGATGTCGGCCTCTGCTCTCTCCCCAGATATTTCATCACCTACCGCTTGCCATATAGCTTCAAACATGTCCTTGGTTCATAACCTAAGTATATTCATACCTCGATAGAAGGCTAATTTTAAATTTTCCCATGGATTCTAGAAATTCTTCCTTATTCTTCCTCCTTCATATAATTCTTCCGTTAGTTATATGGAACTATAGGCGCCCTTTGATGGTGGAAGAGATTAACCGCTTTCCTGAGCTTTATCACTATATTCCTATCCTCCTTAAAGACGGCCTTATCGTTATCGGTGAACTTATCCCATTTGAAGATATTCACTTTGAATTGGCTGTAGTCATTCAATACGAATGCTGCATATAAGGTCATTTTGGATAATGAGTTGAACGACTCAAAATAGGCAAAGTATATCTTAGAGATAATATCCCTAGATCCTGTTGATACACTGTGGGTACAGATCTAATTCCAGATGCTCAAGAATCCGATGTCATCGTCATAGGGGCTGGACCAGCGGGCACAATGGCTGCAAAGGAATGCGCTAAGCAGAATCTAAGGACCATCCTTATTGAGAAAGAGAAAATACCCAGATTTAAATCTTGTGCTGGTTGCATTTCTCTCAAGGCCATCAAACTCATAGGAAGCGAAATACCACCATATCTTATTGACGGGTATGTTAGAGGTTTTCGTTTTTTCTCCCCATCATTGAAGTCTGTTGATATTGTGTCAAACAATCCAATCGGAATTTCAACAACTCGCGATAGATACGATTCCTTTCTTGTAGAGCTTGCCAAAAGTGAAGGTTGTATATTTATTGATTCAGATAGGGTTATCGATGTAGCTGTTATAGATAATGAAGTTGTTTGTAGATTGCAAAGTGGCAGATCAATTAGAGGTCTTGTGGCCTTAGGGGCAGATGGAATGAATGGTATAACTGCACCTAAAACAGCTACGCGCGATAAATGGTCAAATGATCAAGTAGGTCTCTGTCTGGAGACAACGATTATACTTAATGAGGAACAGATGAAACACATCGATCCAGAAATATTTGAGTTGTATTTTATCGATATACCTTTGGGCTATGCTTGGTTATTGCCAAAAAAATCATCAATCTCATTAGGTATAGGAGGTATCATGGAGCATTTACACAATCCGCGGGAAACTCTAATGCAGTTCATCAACATTGCTTCGAAGAACAAGGGAATAGATCTAAAAATCACGAGATCTCATGCACATTTGGTTCCCGTTGGTGGTCTCAAACGAAAGATAGTCTCAGATCATGTGATGCTCGTTGGAGACGCTGCTGGATTTGTTGATCCCTTAACTGGAGAGGGCATCTACTATGCAATGAAAAGTGGACTTTTGGCTGCTGTTGCTTGTAAAGAGGCGATTGAGTCGAACGATCTAAGTGCATCTTTCCTAGAAACACATTATTCTAAAGTATGCGATGAAGCATTTGGCAAGGACCTAAAGATTGCGCTCGACCTTACTTACAAATTTCATGACAACCTTGATGTTTTCTTGAACTTGATAGCACGTTCAGGTCCAACATTGACGGATTTAGCTCGAGGAGACTTATCTTATAGGGTTTTACGAAGGAGGATTTTGCGAACCTTTATGATCAGTCTTCTTAACAAAAGATTACGAAACATCCTGCATTAAGTAGTAAAGGTCAAGTTCCATTGATATTACCACTTGTATACTGGAGCCAATTGCCATAGAACCCAGCAGTGAATGCCCATCATCAAAGACAATATCTTTTATAGGGGTTTAATGGCTGTCGCTACAAAATAACTCACAATACTTGATAAAGTAGTTTGTCGTATTCAGTAGATGCGAATATGAACATTTTCATCCACCTGTCGTTCCCATCTCCATCTGGTAGAGCTTGAAGATGTTCCAGATGTAGTTGAGCTTGATCGC
>Ga0315282_10014949_pt1 | contig 11505 bp, 9 predicted proteins | sample YL17G07_20_MG_FD_203693 | JGI IMG/M metagenome (GOLD analysis project Ga0315282, IMG submission 203693) | Sediment microbial communities from Yellowstone Lake, YNP, Wyoming, USA - YL17G07_20 | ecosystem: Environmental > Aquatic > Freshwater > Lake > Sediment | place: USA: Wyoming | collected...
ATCAGCGTAGAACACGAATGAAAAAGGAACCACGTTGAGTCTACAGAAGCGGAACCTAGGCGGAAGAACAGTTGCCTAAAACTAAGATGTCAGAAGCATTAGACATGCTTTCATCAAAGAAAGCCGTCAAGTATGGCGTTTACTTGATTGCTGTTATACTGTTCTTCGCGTTGATATTGCTACCACCAATTCTCGGGATAATAATCAAATGGGACACGATGCAGGAGGTTCTGAACCAACCGGCTCTTACATCACGCGCTCTAAGCGCGGTCGAAAACTCCTTCGTTATAGCCTTGTTCGTGTCAGCATTGGATGTTGCAACAGGAGTTCCGATGGCTTGGCTGATAACGCGTGGAAAGTCAAAATGGCTGAATGTTTTGGACACTATTGCGGACATTCCGTTCATTGTGCCCACGGCTGCATTGGGCTACTCACTTCTTCTTTTTTGGAGCGGCCCGAGCGGCCTGTCTTCGCTTTTTGGCAACTCGCTAGTTTCGCAAGGCTGGCTTCTCGTCGTGCTACTTCACTTCACATTTTCCTACCCAGTCGTGGTTAGAGTGATTGTGGGAGCGCTGCTTGATTATAAGAAGGAATACGAGAATGCGTCCAGAACGCTGGGGGCGCCGCCGTTCACAGCGTCAAGAACGGTGACATTTCCAATCATAAAACCCTCCCTGATAGCAGCTTTCATACTCGCCTTTTCACGGTCAATTTCAGAAACCGGAGCCACATTCATAGTTGCAGGAGCCTTCGAAAACGGACCTGTTTTCATACAGAACATGAAAAACGGTGGAAAAACCTATGAGGGCTCGATTGTTTTCGCAAGTTTCATACTCATCGCAGTCGCACTTGCAATCTTCTTAGCGATTCGGGCCCTCGGACCCAAGCTCAAGCTGCCCGTGAGAAAGATATGGCCGACATTTGAGCGTAAGTTGAGCTATTCCAAAGCAGCGTCTTCAAGAGACAGCATCACCCTTCTAATTTTCTTCGCCATTGTGCTCATCCCGTCGCTTTTCGTTGCGCTTCCAGCACTTCAAGCGATTTTCACGGACACACTGCCTAAGTCGCTTTCCAGCGCGGGCGTCTGGGGAGAATACTGGCAAAGCCTCCTTCTCTCATATTTTCTGGGGACAGTAGTCACCATCTTGAACGTCATAATAGGGTTGCCTATGGCAATCATCGTTGCAAGAAGAAAACTCGGAGCTCTTCCATCTGCAGTGTTAGATGTGCTTGTCAACATTCCGCTAGTCGTTCCTTCCATAGCGTTAGGCGTCTCCCTTGCCATCTTCTGGAAGGCAAACTTTCCTTTTATGCCTGAAATGGTGTTGCTGATATTCGCGCATCTTGCAATAACGTACCCCTATTTCGTGAGGTCGATGTCGGCAGCGGTTGAGAGAATAAGCCCAGACTTAGAGGAAGCTGCGAGAACACTTGGCGCAAAACCGCTAGGCGTCTTCAGAACAATAGTCCTGCCCCTAACCAAATACTCCATACTTTCAGGTGCCATAATGGTTTTCACCAGAAGTGTCAGCGAGACCGGCGCGACCCTGGCGGTAGCAACAAGCCTCCGAACAGCGCCTGTAGTCATAGTGGACTGGGTCATGAAGAAAGTGGCAGCCACGCCGCTGGAAATCGGTCTTGGCTGTGGCTTCCTGATAGTGTTCTCGTTCATAATTCTCTTAGCATTGAGGCTTATCGTGAAGGAAAAAGGAAGATACTAGCATGGTTAATATAGCGCTTACAATTCATGCAATAAAATCCTACGGTCGAATATGGAATATGGAGGAAATCTGACCGGTGCCAGATGTCCGTGTGGTCAACGTTTCGAAAAAGTTTGGCAAAATCGTCGCCTTGGACAACGTAAGCCTCCATATTCATGAAAAAGAATATTTCTCGCTGCTTGGTCCGAGCGGATGTGGAAAAACAACGCTGCTCAGACTTATCGCCGGGTTAATCCAACCCGATAAAGGAGAGATCTACATCGGCGAAAGATTTGTCAACAACGTTCCGCCTGAAGACAGAGACATCGGATTTGTCTTTCAGACTTTCGCCCTGTTCCCTCACATGAACGTTTGGAACAACGTCATTTACGGTCCAAGGGTCAAGGGGTTCGACATGAAAAAAGCAGGGACAATCGGGCATGAAGTGCTTGAAATGGTCAAACTGCACGAACGGTCGGATGCCTTTCCAAACGAGTTGAGCGGCGGAATGATGCAGAGGACAGCGGTTGCAAGAGCCCTCGCAGCTGGAGCCAAACTGTTACTCTTAGATGAGCCGCTAGGACAGTTGGACGCGAAAGTGAGAAACGAGCTCAGATATGAGATAAGAAGAATGGTGAAGGACTTAGAGCTAACAGCGATACACGTGACTCATGACCAGGCTGAAGCCATGTCGATCTCGGACAGAATAGCAGTCATAAAAAAAGGAAAGGTCCAGCAGGTCGGAACACCCGAAGAGCTCTACATGAACCCGCAGAGCGTGTTCGTCGCCAACTTCATTGGAGAATCAAATTTCTTGGAAGGATACGTTTCAACCATGATTGGCAAAAAAACATCAATAGAGCTCCGAGGCGGAACAAAAGTCCACGCCGCTAATGGAGACTTGAAAAAAGGCGAAAGAGTGGTTCTAGCCATAAGACCTGAAACGTTTACAATCGAAGAGGGAGCCAAGCAAGGAGAGAACGCGGTTTCGGGCTCGGTGGAAAGAGTAGTTTTTGAGGGAACAAACATTCGATATGAAGTCAGACTTGAAAACCAAGATTTGATTTTGATTGTTAAGCCCTCACTGATGGGAAAATGGTTTAATATAGGCGAAAAAGTTACAGTTAGTTTCCAACGTGAAAAAGCCCACGTGTTCCCGTATCCTGAAACTGGACTGAAGGAGGAGATAGCTGTTGAGTGAATTGGTCAAATGGTTTGAGAAGAGAAGAGAGACCAAAGCGTTGGCCACCATACAGCGACATCTTGCTCTGACAACTGGAGTCGTTGAAGACTTAGAGAAGGCAATAAGGGCCGCATTAAAGGGCGACGAAAAGGAAATGCAAAGATCTGTCGAAAGAGTAACCAGCGGCGAAAAAGAAGCAGATGCTCTGCGACGAAAAGTCATGGACGAAATATCAAAGGGCGAGCTTTCTCCAGTGGACAGAGAGGATTTGATGGACTTGATCAAAAGAGTAGACATGGTCGCGGACTGGAGTCGCGAGTCCACGCGCGTCCTCGGCGCCATCTCTATACAGTATGTGCCAGATTCACTTAAAGAAGAAGTGATTGTGATGGTTCAGAACGTGAAGGAATGCGCAGCTTCACTTCAAAAATGCGTGAACAAGATGATGACGAGACCTGAGGAGGCACTTCAGGCAGCGGATGCAGTGGAACGAGAGGAAGAAAAGGTTGACGATATCCATGAGAAGGCTCGAACACTAATTGGCAAGGAAGACCTGCCTAGGGCGGGAGTGGCAATCCTAATAAGCCAGCTTTTCGAAGCCATAGAAATGATTGCTGACGCATGTGAAGATGCATGCGACCAAGTAAGGGTCATAATGGTTCGAAAGTAAGGTGAAAAACCACGACCGAAGCAAAAATAAACATATCGGAACTTAAAGGCGAAGGCAGCGACATAATCAAAGAGCTAACGGAGTTTCTGAAGGAAAAAACCAAAGCAGAAGTTGACGCAGGAGCAAACGAGATAACGGTAAAGACTGAAGGAAAAGCAGTCTCAAGACTATACTTGCGGGCACTGCTGCGCAAGTTTCTGCACAGGAAAGAGCTGAAGGACCACTTCAGGGTTATAGGCGGCAAAGAAAACACGTTGGTTATCAAAGAGAAGAAAACTGCCGAAGAAGAATAGCGTTCTCACTTCTCTCTTGGCGCCTAAAGTTTCTGCTTAACGACAAAAAGGATCCCCAGCAAAGTCAATGCCGCCCCGAACCCAAACAGAGGCGCCGGTATTTCTTGGAACAGAGCCATGCCCAGAGCTGTTGCGCCGACGGGTTCGATCAGAGCCATAGTTGCGGTCTCGAAGGATTTCAGGTTTGACAAAGAAGAGAAGTACAAAGTGTGCGCTATCGCTGTGGGAAGTATCCCTAAGCCCAAGAGCGGAAGGATCCATTCCGTCTTCGCTGGCAAAGCGGGAATTCTCTGAGTGACTGGCAGGCTAATGACTCCAATGACGATTGCCGTCAGAACATACATTGGGAGCACCGCGGTAAGAATGCTCATCTCGCTTCTCAGCTTCCTGCCGTAATTGAGATAGAAGGCCTCAACCCCAGCAGCCAAAACTGCTTCCAAATCCCCTAGGAGGCTTGAAGAAAACGCCCCCGACTGAAAACCCGTGCTGCCAGTCATGGTTTCGGCGAATGCAATGATGCACACGCCTATGAACGACACTGTCAGACCCGCCAAGGCCAATCGGCTAGGTTTGAGCCTGAACAAAAAGCTTGAAACAAGCATTGAAAAAATCGGGGAAGTGTTGACCAAAACTGTCGCATTCAGAATAGTTGTGTCCTTCACAGCGGACACAAAGAATATGAGGTGCAAGCCGAGGAAAAAGCTGAGGATGAAAAGTTCCTTCGCATTCTTTCTTACCAAGATGAGGCTGAACGGTCTTTTGGCGACAATCAGTATCGCGGTTAGGGCCAGACAGGCGACTACAATGCGCCAGAAGGCTATTGAGAATGCATCTAAGCCTTGTAGGAACCTTATGAAGATGGCCGCTGTTCCGAAAAGAATGCCTGCTGCCATGCCTTCGGTCAAAGCCAGTTTTCTTGTTCGTGTCTGCATCTGAACGCCCCGTTTGCTCTTCAGTTGAGATGCCTTTTAACAAGTTGGGTCTGCACATATTTTTATTTACAGAGGAAATCAATATAACATTATTTCAAAATTGAAGGTGGCTGTCAAGTGAATACTGAAGAGATTATGCAGATTTCCTTAAAGCTTGCAGGGCTGAAGGAGATTCCGGAGGACAGCGCTATATATGTGCTTGGCGAAAACATCGAAAAGGTTCTGTTCGGAATCGACGCTGGCCCTTCTGAGCTTTTGCTTGCGAAGCACTTGGGTTACGATGCAGTTGTCGCACATCACCCAGCTGGCGGAGACGCAGTCATCAACTTTCACCGAGTTTTCAGAAGGCACATTGAGCAGATGGTTAACGCAGGAGTCCCGAGAGAAGAGGCGGAAAAAGCAGTTAGGAAGAAGCTTAAAGACTTGGAAGTGGACGCACATTCACGAAACTATGCTCATGCGGTTGACGTTGCGAGGCTTTTAAAAATGCCGTACATGAACATTCACACGCCGCTGGATGAGGTTGGCAGAAGAATCATGAGCGAACAAGTTGAAAAACGGCTTCGAAAGAACGCCACAGTGCAAGATGTAGTTTCTGCTTTGAAGGAGCTCCCAGAATTTGCAGGAGCATCGACTGAGATCGAGATAAGGCTTGGAAAAGCTGGAAACCCAACTGGAAAAGTTGTTGTTTCACATGGTGCTGGAACAAACGGCGGATACGAAATTGCGAAAACCTACTTTAAACATGGCGTCGGAACCGTCATATACATTCACATAGGCTTAGGAGACTTGGAGAAGCTGAAGGCTGAGGAAAAAGGAAACCTGATTGTCACGGGTCACATAGCAAGCGATTCGGTCGGCATAAACCCCTTCATCAACGAGCTCAAGAAGAGAGGCATGTCAGTGATGACTCTCGGCGTCATCCCATAGTAGAGGAAAGATTTAGCATTGAAACTTTTCCGCTATCGCCAAGGAAAGACAGAGCAGCTAGGCGCGTTGACAGGAAACAGCATTGTCTGCTTGCCTAGACTCGCAAGACGTTCGCATGCAAAATTTCCCAGACAGCTTGAACAACTGATTATATTGGGACGAAAGGGGATAGAAACCGCAGAAAGATTGCTTGAAAACGCCTCAGAAGAAGACATCAAGACTGCTTCTTTGCCACTCAATCGTGCAAGGTTGTTGGCGCCGGTGACTTTTCCCCCCAAGATTGTCTGTTTAGGCCTGAACTATCGAGACCATGCCGCCGAGCAAGATGCTCGCATCCCAGATGAGCCGGTGATTTTCATGAAACCTCGTACTACGATAATTGGGCCGCACGAAGACATTGTGAAGCCTTCGTTTGTTAAACAGCTCGACTATGAGGCAGAACTGGCCATTGTGGTGGGCAGAAAAGCCAAGAACGTCTCAGCCAAGGAAGCCAAGTCGTACATTTTTGGGTACATGATACTTAACGATGTTTCAGCCCGCGACATCCAGTTCAAGGACAGACAGTGGACTAGGGGGAAAAGCTTCGACACCTTCGCTCCGACTGGACCATGCATCACCACCGAAAACCAGCTTAAAGACACATCAAACCTGTCCGTTCGCACGTGGGTCAACAACCAACTTCGCCAAAACTCCACAACAGAAAACATGGTTTTTGACGTCTGCGAGACACTACATCACCTGAGCCGAGTGATGACCCTTGAACCGTGCGACATCATAGCCACTGGAACCCCAGCAGGAGTAGGCTTTGCCATGAAACCCCAGCCGAGGTTTCTGCGATCAGGAGACACTGTAAGGATAGAGATTGAAAAGATCGGCATTCTGGAGAACAGCGTTGTTGAGAAAGAAGGAACCTTCTAGATTCGCTTCTTCTGAGTCTATATTCTAAATTCATAACTGATAACTCCAAGTTCTTGAAAACCAGTTCTCGGGTAGCAGAATGCTCAAGAATCCTTCTCCAAACCAGAAGACGGCTCAGAGCGTCAAATGTGTTAAGTGTGGCAAGAGAGACGCAACGAGGGAAGACCAGATGTGCGATACCTGCAGGTTTCTGGTTGCCCTCGACGGGATTATTGAAAGCAGAAAGTGAACTGCAGCACTGTTCTAGGCTCTGACTTGACTTCGATCGTGCTTGCGTAGCCAGTGCCGTAGAAGATTTTGAAGCTCTTCCTTATTGTTCCTTTTACCATTTCGACGTGTTCTTTCTCTTCTGCATCTTTCTTGACGCTCTCGTTGCATCCTCATGTAGGCAAACCCTTGTGGCGATTGACACGGTTTCTCAGTCACCTTCCAATTGAAACCTTGCTCACGCCAGCCTCCTTCTCAAGCCTTATAACATGCTCAGCCTTTTCCGCGAAGGCCTCGCTGTGCGTAACCGCAATTATCTGCTCCACAGCTTTGAAACGTGATATAGCTTCGGCCAAGCGATCTATGGAACCGTCTTCTCTGCCAAGGCTCTCTGTGGGTTCGTCAAGAAGGAGCATGCTCAATCCGTGACCTGTCTTAGACTGCATGATCAATTGACCCAGTCCTAGGCGATAGGCGAAAGCCAGCAATGTTCGTTCTCCGCCAGATAGGCATGAAACCTCACGCTCAGCACCGCTTTCGCTTCTTACATACGGAGTGTAAGACTCGTCAACTATGACGCTCAGCAGTGGACCTTCGCCACTCACCAAGCTGTCCAGAACCTGCTGAACAAAGTTCCTCAGGACCTTTACAAACTCTGTCCGCAGCTTGGGCTGGATGCTTCTGTATCCGTCCCGAATGCTTCCGATGACTTCCACAATCTTCACTATTTTCCCCATGCGTTCAATTTTTTGCTGGGCTTGGTCGATCCTCTCTTTCAGTTCATCCAAACGTCTGGTCAAATCCTTCTTGCGGTTCTCCTTGGTTCGCAGGTCCAATTGTGCTTGATAGAATTCATCCGAAGCTTCGTCTTTTCGAGCTTTTGCAGTTTCAAGCTCGGATGTGTCGAATTTGCTGATTTCAGCCTCTACTGTTTCAAGCTGGATCCGCATTTCCTCTTTTAGCTTTCGCTTCTCTTCAAGCTCCCTTAAGAGGTCAGCAAGAGATTGAGATTCCTCGTTCATGCGGTTTCTCAGGTCTTCAACTCTGGGGATAAGCAATTGCAGGTTCGAAAAGGCGTCGTTTGCCTTCCTTTTTGTCTGCTGCAGGTTCTCAATTTCCTTTTGAAGTTGACTTACCGCTTGCTGTCTCTTGCCGTTCTGTTCCTGAATGTTCTGCACTAGGCTGTTCTTGTATTCTTCTGTTAACGGTTGCAGACACAGCGGACAGCGACTTTCAGCCGCCATAGAAAACATTCTCTTTTGGTCTTCCCGCATGCCTCTGAGAGTTGCTTCTTGTTCCGCCTTCATGCTTGAGATTTGGTCGTCAAAAGAGACTGCCAAGTATTGTCTCAAAGCTTCAATCGGTTGGTCGGGTGAAACACCGATCTCTCTCAGTCTTGCCTTGTGAGCCTGTACCTGAACTTCCATTGTGGTTGCCCGCTGCTTCAAATTTTCAATGCTGCCTCTCTTGTCCGTAATTCTCTTGTCCAATGCCGCCGATGCTTCCTCGATGTTTGTGAGGTTTGCTCGCGTTTGAGCTTCTTTCCGTTTGAATTCTTCTGCAAAATTTCTGACCTCTTCAAGTTCTCTCAGTTTCAAATCGGCTTCTTCCAACGCCTTTTTCGCTATGCTCAGCTTCTTTGCTGCGTCCTGCAGTTCAATTTCGATCAGCGAGAACTCTTCGACGGTCTTGTCATATTCATTGTTTAGTTTTTCCATTCCAACGATATCCGGGTCTTTTTCGTATGCACTTCTTTCTCCTTCATATTCGTGCTTGTAGTCTGCAATGTTGCTCCATGCTGTTTCGTAGTCAGACAGCCCGAAAAGTTCGTCTAATCGTTTTTGTCTTTCTCTTGGCGCGACATCCAAGAACTCTTTCAAACGCTCCTGTCTAACCCAGACTATTTCGCGGAAAAGATCCTTGTCCAAGCCTGTGATGGCTTTGATTTGTTCTGCCACGGCGTCGCTTTTCACGCTCGATATCAGGTTTTCTTCTTCGAAGAGTTTCAGCTCATCAAAGTCTTGGCCTATTCCTTTTCCTCGTCTTTTCAACCCGCGAGATATCTTGTAGCTTTTCCCATTTTGAACGAATTGAACGGTGACCTTGCCGTGGCTTGAGCCCTCTCGCAATAGATACTCGAAGCTTCTGCCCACAGGGTCACCGAACAGAGCGAAGTCTATTGAGTAAAGGATGCTGGATTTTCCGCAGCCAAGTCCGCCGACCAAGCAGTTGAAGCCTCTTGCGAAGGGCACTGTTGACTCTGTGTGAGAACGTATGTTTTCGAGTTGGACAATTTCAATTCTCATTGCAGAAGCTCCTCCAAGGTTTGTTTCACTTTTTCCTCTTGTTTCTTGGTCAGCGGTTCAATGAGGCTGATTGCGATGCGAGCGATTTCTTCGGCTTCTTCTCGGCTGTGACGTTCTGAGAATATCTGCATGAAATATTCGAAAGTCTTCGTTTTCAAGTCCTTAAACTCGCTTTCGAATATGGACCGAACAATCTCCTCTGAAACTTCACTTTCACGCAGCAACACGACAGGATGCACGAGCAAGGCATTTTCGGCCGCTGCCCTGATGCTGGCAACATCCACTTCGGAGCGGTTTGCCTCGGCTGGTAAGACCCCTTTCAAAACCAAGATGATGATAGCTCCGTTTTCATCTGCGCCTTTGACAAGTTGAACGGCAAGTTCTGTTATTTTCGAAGGGTTCACACCCATAAAGTCATGCTCTAGAATGACAAACTTGCGGGGCGATTCAAGTTCTATGAATTCAGGTGAGATTTTTCCTTTTTCATCAACCCTAACATGGTAGAAGCCTTTCTTAATCCCAGCTTCGTCGTAGCCAACGGTTTCGGTGCATCCGCTGTAGACCAACAATCCGCTCTTAAACTCTCCCTTGTAAGGCTTGTGCACGTGACCAGCAGCATAGTATTGGAACCCTTCGGGGATGAGTTCAGGTGGCGCTTCCGCTTCCATGTACGGTGGTTTGACGCTTGGAAGGTCTAGAGCCATGTGGAAGACGAAAATGTTGAACAGTGAAGCGTCAGGTGTCGGCCTGTTTTGCTCCATGAAAGTTGGAAGCAGTTCTTCGGTCTTGCGTCTGGTTCGGTAGTTTGGGATACCGTAGACATAGCAGCAATCAGGTTTGCGCCAGCAAGCTCCTTCATGTCTCGGCAAGTAATAGATGAGACCTGCACTGTCCAGCGGATTCAGAATAGAACCAGTTATGACGTTAGGCGCTGAATCATGAGAACCGTCCACCACTAACACTGTGATGCCGCTGTCGCGGAGGCGACTGAAGTTTTTTATTGCGTTCTCCAACGTGACATTCGACGGACGCGCGTGATGGAACAAGTCTCCTGCAATAATCATGAAATCGGGCTTCAGCTCAATGGTCTTGTCGACCAGTTCTTGAAAGGTCTTGTCAAAGTCTTCGCGTCTAGCCTCCAAGCCGTACTGTGAGTAGCCAAGATGCAAGTCAGCAGCATGGACAAAGCTGAAGGCTTTCATATAACCCCTTTCCTTCCATCGTTGACTTCGAAGCCTATACCCATCTGTATTGCTGGTTCTAAGAATTTAACACTTTGACACGGAAGCTCTTCCGCTCCATCTCATAGAGAAACGTATAAACGTTTAGCAATTACCATCTCTTCCAACAAAAGGCGCGTAAGCATGAACTGCGACAAATGCCAGAAAGAAGTGTTCCTCCCTTTTAGGTGTCCGTATTGCGGGGGCTCTTTCTGTTCTGAGCATCGCCTGCCTGAGAATCATGATTGTCCGCAGATGGAGCTGGCTCGAACGCTGAAACAGGAAACACCGCCGGCAACGGTTCAGAAAAAGAGTTCATACGAGTACAAGGTTGTCTATGCGCCGCCTGCTTTGACAAAGAAAAACATACATTTCAGTAGCCAAGAGCTTAAGCACTTGGCAATAGCAGCACTCCTCGTCATGGGCGTTGCAGTATCCATGGGTTTCTTCTCGAATTTTTTCAGAAGCAACTACGCCGTGGACTACGCCATGCTGACTGCATTTACAGTAGCATTGACTGCATCGTTCTTCATGCACGAAATAGCCCACAAGGTGATTGCGCAGAGAGAAGGGTTCTGGGCGGAATTCAGGCTGACATTCACAGGCGCGATTCTCACTTTACTATCTGTAATCTCACCGCTGTTCAAAGTCATATCTCCCGGCGCGGTCATGGTGGCTGGATTTGCTGAGAGGAAACCAATGGGTAAGATATCTATCGCAGGGCCAGTGACAAACATCGTGCTCTCTGCACTGTTCATGGCAGGCGGATTAGTTTCGACTCCGTATGCTCATGTACTTTTGCTCGCAGCTGCCTTTAACGCGTGGATAGCCGTTTTCAACTTGATCCCGCTTGGGATACTTGACGGCTACAAGATTTTCATGTGGGATAAAAAGATTTGGGCTTTGGCTTTCATTCCGAGCCTAGTTCTGACGATCTTTTCATACTTGCTCGTATGGCCTCTCCTGTAAGCAAAACCATATATGTTTTAGGAATTAAAAGGGTACGTGGACCCAAGGACGACTTTTCAGTGAGTGTAAATGGTTAACAGAGATAGACATGACATTACTCTCGAAATATTAAAGAAGGCAAAGTCTGGAAGGAGCAAGACAGAATTGATGAGAGACGTTAACCTTTCATACTCACTC
>Ga0315282_10014950_pt1 | contig 11505 bp, 12 predicted proteins | sample YL17G07_20_MG_FD_203693 | JGI IMG/M metagenome (GOLD analysis project Ga0315282, IMG submission 203693) | Sediment microbial communities from Yellowstone Lake, YNP, Wyoming, USA - YL17G07_20 | ecosystem: Environmental > Aquatic > Freshwater > Lake > Sediment | place: USA: Wyoming | collected...
GTCCTTTTGCCAAATTTTGCCGTCACAAATTTTCGCTTAATTTTTGTGACGCTTAAATTGTTAGAAAACCGCTTTATCATCCCGCTTTTATTGTATCATTTTAGTCCGTGGGATGACTAATGCCCTTACTAAATATGGTTATTAAGAATAAGTAAGGACGGATACTTATCTTGGGGTAAGCGTCACGTTCTTTTCCGTCGTTAAGCCTTGGACTGGCTTGAACATCTGCCAATTACTGTCATAGTAATTGGGGTGCCTGACCATTATTCCTTGGTAGAGTGCTACTGGTATAAAGGTGAACTGGTATTTCCCTATACTATCGGTTGTGGTAGAGACAGATGGCGGTTGTCCTGAAGCCGCCAAATATACTATTGCCCCTGCAACCGGCAAGCCAGTAGCGCTGTCAGTAACTACACCAAAGACAGTGGCTGGTGTCGGCTGGACAGTAATGCTAAATACTCTCTGGTCAAGAGGTACCCAATCACTAGTGTAAAGCAAAGCACGGAAATCATGAGTGCCAGAGGCAAACGATGTTACCCACTGCCAGGAGTCTGTCTCTTCCAGGTTAAGTTGAACTGTTCTTGTACCCAGGTCACCCCAATCCTGCTGGGGGAAGTAGGTATAGTGACCCCTAATATTGCCAGTATTCTTAATCGTCATCTTAAAAGTATGCTTCTCAAGGGCCTTAAAAGTGTCTGGCGGAGCATCCCATTCGGCACTGACTATAGCGCCCTCGGGAGTGGTAACTGAATGTAGCGTAAAGGATTTGTATGTCCATTCTGGTTTCTTTAGCTCAACAGTTTCAGTCATCGGTCTGTAGTCTTTTGCCGACACCGATACACTATATGATGTACCCGGAGGAATGCCCTGAATTTCAAAGTGTCCCGCGCTATCGGTGGTATCCTCCCCCAAACTACCGATACTCACCTTGGCATCTGATATTGGTTTTTGGTTCTGGTTTCGTACATCACCAAATAAACTGGCTGTTTTTATCTCTGGTTTTTCTTCTTTTGCGGGAATAATTATATCATGTTGATTGTCACCCGGGAGTATAATTATTGATTCGGTGGTCTTAATCTTTTTGTAGGTAGCACTTATGGTATATGTGCCTGGCTTGATTTTGGTAAATTGATAACCCCGCTTAAACCAATTCCAAGAAAGAGTCGATTTGCCATCAAGCTGCACGGAGGCAGATACGGATTTGTTTTTGTAGTAGACGATGCCATGCAGATTTCCCAGCGGTCCCGTCGGCTCCGGTGTTGGAGTTGGCTTTGAGGATTTAATAGAGAACGGTCGATCGCTATAATCTACAACATTGTCAGTCTTTTGGCTGTCCCAGGGATGTTTAAAAACGCCGATATAATAATTATTACCCGCATCTATATCCGTTATTTTCCAACTCAAGAAACCCTGGTCGGCTGGGATATTTTGAGCAATCCAAAAGACTTTCGTGCCCTTGTATAGAACAATGCTCACTTTTGAAATGTCTCCGGTGATTTGCCACTTGATTTCATAAGTGCCGCCAGTCGCCCACTTTTCACCGCCATTGGGAGAAACAACCTTAATTCCCGGCGGGACAGAAGGAGGCGGAGGAGCCTCTTGGGCACGGATGAAAATGGGCAAAAAGCCAAAAAAGACGATGGCCAAAATACCAATAAGAATTTTTTTCATAAATCTTTAAAAATTATAAATATCCTTGCAAGACAATTTCCACGGTCTTGCTAAAGAATCTTTATAATTCTTATTTATTTATTGAGGAGGGGGCGGCACTTCGTTCAAATTTTCAACCGGTAATGCACCTGCCGCCTCAACTTGATCTCCGCCAATTCCAGTTGGTATATGGACGCCTGCTGCACCCCCTTCTTTGGCTGTTTCAACTTTCACTCCCAGGATATCGCCAACCAAATAAACTACACCGTTGGAAACCAGGATAACAGCAAAACCAATGGCAGCATAGAGCAAAATGCCCCTGGCTTTCTTGATTTTTTCCGGTTCGCCAGCCGCGGTCATAAAAGAAAAACCAGCCCAAACAGCAATGATAGCAACCAAAGGAATGGATAGCTTAAAAAGCCAGCCAAGAATTGATTGGAGGACATCGTAAATACTGCCGGCCGAAATTGGCGATTGAAGCTGAACTCCTTCTCCGTCAGCCAAGAGAATTAATGGAACAAAAAATAAAAAAACGAAAACAAATCCTAATAAATATTTTTTGGACATAGATTTAAAAGGTTTTGGGTCTTAGAGTTTGATGGCTGTTGAATATATCAACAGCCAAATCTAAAACTAACGACCTCTATTTCTCTACTTTTATTATATAACAAAACAAATCATAATGATAAGTGACTATCACCTTCAAAATGAACCCCGGGGTTTTCTTTCCGATATTGCCCCGACAATTCTTTCCTTGCTGAATCTCCCGATTCCGGAAGAGATGACCGGCAAAAACCTGCTGCCCTACTTAGTAAAATTTAGATGAAAAATCTTTGAAAAACTTTTTTTTAAACCAAAAAACCTGCCTAAAAATCGCAGGTTTTTTAATATGGCCCTATGGAGTTCAAGATGTATCTTGCATTATGCAAGCTATTTGCAGTGGACGATAGCTGTTGGGCGTCGCATGTCCACCAGTTTTGCTTGTAACCCTACTAAATATGGTTCGAGGGCCATTCCAATTACTTTTATTTTCCGCTGTCAGCCACTACCAAATCACCTGCCTCCAAAGCAGCCTCTAGAAGCCCAGACTGTTTTTATAAATATCTCATTTTTCAGGCCTTGCCTCGCAAATTAAATTTTTAATTTCGGTTATTTGATCTCGGCGATTTTCATTAGTAATCTGGATTATATCCATTATTTCTTTTGAACAATTTGTTCTTTCCTCTAATCCGGAAAAGTTCCCACAAAATGCTTCCAATCCTTTTTCTCCCATAAAACGAGCTGCCCAGATGCCCTTCCAGCTGTATTGAAAAATTCTTTCATCTTTATTGTCTGAAAAATCATTGAAATAAAGAACTTCTTTTTGAAGTTTTTCTTTATCTTGAGAATAGTCCTCAATTTGCTGGCAGTAATTTTCAATCAAGATATTTTGGGAAGGAGATAAAGAAACTTTTTTGGAAAACATCTCTTTTAATTCTTTAACAATTTTTTGCTCTTCCTTCCCTTTGGGGCAAAGAAACTCTTCTTTATAAAAAATTAATTTAAAAATTGGCGACTGGCCAACTGAATAATATTTTTTTAGTTGTTTTTCTCCCACTAGTTGTTGTTCTCCGGATGGGCTTAACTTATTTAAAACTTCTTCTAAAGTTTGGAGTTCGCCTTCATCTTTTGCAAAAAGAGCCCGGTAATACAAATGACTGACCATCAGGCGAACAAATTCTGCATTTCTCTCCACTCCTTTTCCTTTTTCTCCTGCATAGATGGGCAGGGAATGAAATTCTTTTAAAAGAGCCATTTCATCAAAATTTTTTATTCTTTTCAAACACTCTTTTCTCGATTCGGTTATCTCTTGGCACTCTTTTCTCGATTCGGTTATCTCTTGGGGCTTTTTTAAAAAGTTGATGATAACGGCTGAACTGATTCCCAAAATTATAATGCAAGCCAAAATAATTATTAAAAATTTGGTATTTTTCATGAAATACTAAAAATTTTAGTAAGAGGAGTGGGAAGCGTGGGAAGCGTGGGAGGTATGTGTACAAGTAGTCGCTAAGCCTGTATCCGGCTTCATTAATCCTCCCAGAGCCATTCCCAGAGCCAGAAGACTGGTAGTAATTTTGGCAATATCTTTTTTATTAATGCCTCCCTCCTCTGATGAAAGAAAGGCCTTAATTTCTTTTTTTGGTTTGGGGAACCTATCTTTAGACATCTTAAATTTATGTTTTAATTAAATTTATTTTTTCGACCATTTTTCAAAAATTTCTTTAATGTTTTCGTCTTTTAATTTTTCAAAAATAATATCCAGAATTGCCCGATTGATTTTGCATCTTTCATTGGTTTTCGTTTGAGCAAAAATATTCCCCTGGGTAAAATAATTATAAATTGGACAAACCCCGCAATAAGGTTTGTAGCAACAACTGCTGCAATCGGATAAATTGTCCAAACAGGAAGCAGTGCAAAGAGTTCTTACGACCGGACTTAAAACTAAATCTTCATAGGAGTTTTCCAGAACATTACCCAGTTTAAAGGCCTCGGTTCCCATGGCTGAAAGCATTCTTCCCTCATCGCAGGTATAAACATCTCCATTATGGTTATAAGCCAATTGACCGATTCCTGCCCCGCAGGGAGAACGATAGTCCAAATGGTTGGGGTCTTTCTCGGTTAAGATTTTAACCAGAAACATAGCAGCGATGTTTTCTTTGATTTCTTTGCCGGAAAGATTCAATTCAATGATGTAATTTAGCGCTTTTTCATAAAAATTTATAAAATCTTCAGCCGAATACCCTATTTTCCCCCAGGTCTTTTGAGAAAGGCCGAAAGGGGTCAAAGAACGCAAAGAAATGTTATCGAATCCTAACTTTAAATACTCATTAACTATTTCTTTAAAATAAGGAAAAGAAAAACGGGTAATGGTAAGAAGGCCGTCTATTCTTTGGGGAGGTTTTATTTTTGATTTAGAATAAATTCCGGAGGTTTTTTTTATCCACTTTATAGTATTTCTGTAACTATTTCTGCCCACCAGGACTCTTTGCTTATCGTGAAGGTTTTCCGGGCCATCCAGGGAAGTACAAAGACGCACTTTGTTTTTGAGAAGAAAATTAAGCTTTTCTTCATTCATTGAGTCAAAGGTGGTAACCAATCTGAACTCAAGATTTTTCTTTTCTTTTTTATTTTTTCTTTTAGCGTATTCTACAATAAATTTTAGGACCGGCCAGTTTAATAGGGGCTCCCCCCCCTGAAATTCAATGGCAATGAAGTTGCTGGTTGTTTTAAAGATTGTCTCAACAATTTTTTGGGCGGTTTCTTTGTTTAAATCGCAATCTTTTTCAGAAACGGGTCTGGCGCTACTCTGACAATAAAGACACTTATGAGCGCACCTCAGGGTAAGGACAACGATGTGAAGATTGGGCCCCTGAAACAGAAAGTTATGTTTTTTATTATAACGCTGGGCCAGAGCATCAACATCCATTTCTTTTTTGAGAAAATTTTTTTCTCTCAGTTTTTCATAAAGCTCAAGGTCATCTCCGTAACTCCCCTTTAAAAATTTTTTAAATTCTTGCTCGGTTAAAAAAAGCCATTCTCCAACTTCATTGGTCAAAAGATAGTCTCTCTTGATTTCTTTAAAATAAAAAGGGGCTAAATTTTGGAATTTGATTTTCCTAAATTCTTCTATTTTCATCTCATTAAATATAAAAGATAATTGGAGAATTCATCCTTAATTAAATTAGCGGTTTTTTGGTTAATATTTTTAAGACAAACCCGCCAATAATCTTTATCCTCCTTTGGCTCGTCAAAATCGCAGAAACCCCGATAGGCCTTTTCTGCCACTTTTATTGCTTTTTTCTTGTATAGTTTTTTATTAAATTTAAAGCAGAACATTTATTTTTTCTTTTTTCTTTTTTTGTTTTTTGCCTTCTTCCCGTATTTTTCCTCCCAGGTTTTTCCGATTCCCAAAGAATCCTCTTTAAAACTTATTTTTTTTAAGGGCCGAACAGCCGAAACCAGGGCTCGCCCAACGATTAGCTCTCGAATTCTGCGATTTCTTTTGGAAACCTCCAATCTTAAAGCAGAATTTAAAAGTTCATTCATAAATTCTCCCCTCAAGGCCTTAAACTTTTCGGGGGAGATTTTTTTCTTCCCCCTTAAGGAAACCAATACCTTTTTAGCGGAAGGACTGTCCAAATAAATGTAAGCTCGATCCAGGAAGGTATAACAAGTTTGATATATTGCTTCTAAGGGATAAAGATCGGTGCTGAGATTAAATTTTAAAATATTTTCTTTCATTATTTTATTATACACCCTTCATGAACCCAGGACAAGAAGGAAGAGTTAAAATCTTTTTGCTCGAGCCACGAAGGGGTTTTATATTGCTTTCTAATTATATTGTATCGCCCCAAAACTCAGTGTCAATGGGGCTGTAATTTATTTAAAAAAAAGAAACAATAAAAAACGATAAAGGGGTTTTTAAAAATATGGTGATTACGGCTCCAGCCATCAACCAGAAGGCAAAAGACATTTTCTTTTCTTTTGATTGCTCGATGTAAAAATCGACAATCTTTTTAATCAAGCCGAAGAGAACTATAAAAATCAACAGTGTTTTAAAAAGTTCTAATAACATTCTGGAGGTCTTTTCTAATTCAAATAGAAGACCGTAACTTGACCATAAAATTAAAATGGCAGTTATTGCTTTTATAACGTTTTTCTTTTGCAGAAAACCAAAAATCTGTTTTGAAAAAATTAAAATAAGGCAAATTAGGAGAAGTCCCAAAACAATTGGATCCATTGGCATAACCTCCCGGATTTTTTGTTGGACTATCAGTAAAAACGAAAATGTCAAAATCATTCCCAGGCTCCCGCCAAGAATGGTCCTGCCCTCTTTTTTCACCTTATTTTTAAGAAGAAGGAGGAAATTCTCAAGGCTCTTTTTTGGAGAAATTAAGAGCTTTTTAGATAAAAATTTGATTGTAAATAAAAAAGAATGAATTGTAAGGAAAATAAAAACTAAAAAGAACATATTAATTAGAAGAGTAAAAGAAGGAAAATAGGGCAGGTAGGAATGTTGGTAATATTTAAGAGGCAGGAGCAGAGAAAAAACAAAAAAAAGCTTGGCATCCCCGGCTGCCCAAAAATTAAAACGCCACAATAAATAACCCGCAATCAAGGCAATAACGCTGTTAATCAGGCCCTCTCCAAGGTAAGAGAGGGTTAAGGTTAAGGACTCCTTACCGGTATTCAAGTTCACTACTAATAGCAAAAAATAACAGCTAAGACCCCAAACCAGACCAAAAATTATCCATTTGTTTTTAATTTCCCTCCGCTTAAGGTCCTGCCAGGTGGTTATTGTTCCGATAAAAAAGAGGGCCGGTAAAAATAAAAAATCAAGAAGCATTTTTAGATACGGATTTTATTGGATGATAAAAATTATTAGTTTTTTGAATTTTAACTTTTTTTCTCAGGGGCCAAAATTCTTTTTCTCCGATTATTTTAAGATAATCTCGATGAATCCCCGGGCAGTATTTCCGGTAAAGACATTGATTGCACTTTTTAAGAAAGGCGATTTCTTTTTCCGGCAGGGTTCTCCAGAGACAAGGCCAAAATTTAGATGGCAGAACACACAAAGGAAAATGATATAACCTTACTTCAAAAGAAGAATTTCTTATTTTTTTGAAGAGATTCTCTAAATGGGGCCTGGCTTTTTTATAAGTTATGCCTACTTTTTCAATATTTTTTTGAGCCCGTCCCTCCATTTCCATAAAAATAAAGATTAACCTGGTAATACGGGGAAAATTTTTAGCAACAAAATCGTAAATTTCTTTAAGATGGGGCAGGGTTAGTTTATGGATAACCACTCTTATTTCTACTTCATTTCCGGCCGACTTTAAAGAAAGTAAATTTTTAATTCCCCCAACAGTTTGCTCAAAGCTTCCTTTGGTTTGAGTAATTTTGTCATGTAAAGAAGCGGTATGGGCACACAGAGAAACCTGAAACTCTAAATTACCATAACCCAGGCATTTTTTTAAAAAGTCCCGATAAAAAAACATTCGGCCATTGGTGTCTAAGATAATTTTTGCCCGGGGACATCTTTTCCTCAAAATAGTTAAAAGTTTAAAAAATTGGGGATGCAAAGTTGGTTCTCCGCCGGTTAAATAAATCTCCGTTTCTTTTGGGTTTATTTTTTGAAAACGTAAAACCAGGTTTTTGAAATCATGGCCCTTTTCTTTTTCGTAGCCCGGCGGATTGCTGCACATTAAACAGCGATTATTACATTTGTTCCAAAAAGCAATAGTTTCCATATAAAAATTAAAATCTACCTATTAGAAAAATTCCCGGCTGCTTTTTTAAGTTTTATAAATTTATCTTTTACATTACCCTTAATTAATCATCTTAATAAGAGTTATTTGAAATTAAAAAGAATCGCCCCCTTTTTAAATGTTTTTAATAATACGTTGTTTTTAAAAACTTGAATATTACCGTTATTAATGACTATTTGGTTTCCCCTGTTAACCATATTAAGAAATGGCTTTTTTGTTAGGTTGTTGGGGTTAATTATTTTCTTGTAAATAATGCTGTTATTGTTTACTCTTCCCTTAAAGATTATAAATTCATAATCATTGATAAATAGTATTGGATTTTTCAAATAAAATTTTAACTCTTGGACATAATTTGGAGAATATTTTTTTATAATCGAAAATGGCTTTTGGGCATATTTTTTGCTTGTCCGACACTCAAAAGAACAGGGAATGTGGGGAATTAAATATTTATTCCATCCAAGATAATCCAGCCTATTTAATTTATTTAATTCTGTCGATGGGTGAGCCAAAACTCGAGTTTCAAAGCTGTAAAGATAATTCAATTTAAAATCAAGTTTGTCTTTTCTAATACAATTTTTGAGCGAAAATAGGGGAAGATTTTGTCGAGCAATAAATTCTTTTATAAATTCATTAATACAGCACTCCGGGTAACCTAAAATTTTACCCATCTTAAATATTCTATGATAACCAGAAAAGGACAAATCGATATTCTTGGCTTGATCTAAAATAAGTTTATTTTTGCCGATTATTGCCGTAAGCTTTTGAGCTGGAGGATAGATATAGGTTGTCATTTTCAGATTTAACCCTGAAAGACGCCGTTTTAAAAAAGTCAGATTTTTATCGTTAATTTCCAAACGAAAACATGGCCTGAGATTGAAAATTACCGAGAGAAGATCCTGCCTCCAAATGCCAGCCACATGCAATTCATTTATATATTTCGCCTCGATTTTATTCATAAACTAAATATTGGCTTAAGTTCTTTGCCACCGTAATGTTTATAATATTCTCTCCAGATTCCTTCGCATTGATTATAGAGTTTACAATTTTTACATTTTTTAGTTTTTATTCGGCCAATTTTTTTTCTTGATTTTTCGACATTAAAATTTTGAAAATCGGGGGCGAGGTGAACGGACATAAAAGTCTTCACTTCTTTTAGTTCGCTAATCTGATCTAAATAATCTTTAAAGTAACATAAGGGAACATACCGAACCTGCCAGTGAGGAATTCTATTTTTTCTGCCAATGTCAAGACATTTTTTGATATATGGGGCAGCTTGAGAAATTTTGGGGACCATTTCATCAAAATTTTTAAAAGCTGCTCCGTAGGTTGGGTCAATGAAAATAAATTCTGAATTTCTGATTCCCTGGTTGTAAATAAATTTTCCGATTTCCGGCAAATATTTAAAGTTATGTTTGACGATAACGGTATTTGAACCGATATTTTTAAAGCCCAACTTTTTAAAATTATTCAACCCTTGAAGTAATTGATGAAAACTTCCTTTAACCTGGGTTAAATAATCATGAATTTTGGCATTATGTCCGTGAATTGAAAAAATGATATCAGTCAAACCAGCTTCAACCATTTTTTTTGTGAAATTTAAATAAAAAAACATCCGGCCGTTGGTTGACATGGCAATGGTTTTAAAACCCAAATTTTTAGCAAATTGAATCAACCCAATAATGTCGGGTCTGATGGTTTGCTCTCCGCCAATGATTTCTAAGTAAGGGCTTTTTTGATTCTTTGCCCAAACCATTTCTTTTTTTATCTCCGAAGTGGTTTTTTGAGGCAAATCTCTTTTTTCTGAATCAAGGCAAAAACGACATCGATTGTTGCATTGATAGCCGGTAATGATGACCATTTTTTTAATTAAATTTGACATTGTCTCAAATATTAAAGATTTACAATAATTTTATTAAAATCCTCTATGTAGGGAATAAAATTTAAATCGAAGTTGCAGTTTTTATATCTTTTTTTGATGAGCTCGGTACATTTTTTAAGAACTTCCGGACTATAAAAAATCTTACCTAAAATCAGGGTTCCGGCAAAATGCTCAAATGTAACTAATGAATCTGATATTTTTAATTTGTCACCCAATGTTTTTTTTAAAAAATTTATTTCTTTTGGAAAATCCAGTTCGAAATTTCTACCAAAGACCTTTTTATATAAATCCTTATCTATTAAAGAGTATCTGAGACTTCTAATTACTGCCCTTCTTTTATTTTCGGAATTGTTCATTTTGTAGATTTTTTCGATGGGCAATTGATTATTTTCGATTTTTTCTTCGTATTTCCGGAGATCGCAGGTATTCAGGATTTGAACCTCGTGCTGTCCATGATAATCGGGTAACCGTCCTTTGCCGGATGGACCTACGCAAATAGCAAAATTTTTTTTAAAAAAGTTTTTCCTGAGTGCAAATGGCGGGGAGATGATTTGGACATTTAAATTTTGGGGTTGGCTTTTTAGTCTCCAGCTTCCGTAAGAAGTTTTTTTATAATTATTCTCCTGCAGGAATTTTTCGGCGATTTGAAGTGCTTTTAAGGCCTCTTGTTTATTTTCAATTTGAGTTTTGTGTTTGCTCCCCCAAATAGTTAAAGGAGTGTTCAGAAAATAATTTAGATGTAGGAGGTTGGCTTTTTGTTGAACCAAAAATTGTACATCATTTAAAAAACTTTCTGTTGATTGTTTCGGTAAACCCGCTAATAAATCAAAGGCTACCTCGCCCAGGTTCCAACTTTTTATATTTCGGAAAACCTTTCCAAATATTCTTTTTTGAAAAGGGTAGCGGTTAATCGCTTTTAATACTTTTTGGTCAAAACTCTGAATCCCGATTGTCAAGCGGACCCTTTGATTCGGTTTGAGTTCTTTTAAAAATGAAAATTTTAAGGGATTTTTAAGCGGTTCCAGGGTTGATTCAATGTCTATTTGTTTTATCTTTTTAAAATTTATAAACTTTTTAATCTCGAAAAAAAATTTTTCAAGATTAAATTCTGTTGGTGTTCCCCCGCCCAAATAAATAGAGTCTGGCGCCAACCTACCCGAAGGCAAATTCATTTTGTGAATCCACATTCGAATCTCTTTGATTAGCAAATTTAGGTACTTTTCATAAAAAATGTGCTTTCGGCAAGCAATACTAAATTGGCGGCAGAAATAACATTTATAGCGGCAAAGGGGGAAATGAAAATATAAATCTATATAATATTTGGGGGTAGATAGATTTTTTCCTACAGTTTTAAGGTAATTTTCTAGAGCAATATCTTCATTAAATTTCGGCCAAATGAAAACTGGTGGATAAAAAAAATCATTGCTGGCCCAGTCAGTCAAAAAATGACAATAAGTAATTTTCTTAAAAAATTCTAAATTAAGATTTTTCATATTGACTTTAGTTCTATGTTGCCGTTTGGCATATCAATTAGATTTTTGGGCCCTAAAATCCTATAAAAGCCGAGGATATAGGGAAAATCTCTTTCGGAGTGGGTTAAAAATGGAGTAATATAATAATATTTTTTTATTTTTTCACAATTTTCGTGATGCTCTGGCCAACCCGACT
>Ga0315282_10014951_pt1 | contig 11505 bp, 14 predicted proteins | sample YL17G07_20_MG_FD_203693 | JGI IMG/M metagenome (GOLD analysis project Ga0315282, IMG submission 203693) | Sediment microbial communities from Yellowstone Lake, YNP, Wyoming, USA - YL17G07_20 | ecosystem: Environmental > Aquatic > Freshwater > Lake > Sediment | place: USA: Wyoming | collected...
CCTACGATTTTCTTTTTCATATCCTTTGCTTCCTCCCCCAAAAAATGGGTTATATAGAATTAAATATCTCCCTCCATTATTTATATCTTGGCAATAGATTTATTCGCAAGTCATTGTCTCATCATTCACTCTTGAGGTAAGTAAGGTAATAATTCCTCTTCACTACAATTTCATACTTTCTTCTATGATAATTCTTGAGAGCCTGAGGAAGAAACATTTCTCAGGATTCTCGTGTTCTTTTTCATTACCTTTATCAATCACCTCTCATTTAATATTTATCGATGGTGAGGTCGTTTGACGACGATCTTCTATACGGGTACAGATCCACCCATCGAAGGGGTGGATTAGCCCACTATGGCGAGTCATTAGCTGCCCACTCTCTTTTACAGGGTACGCAGCCCATGAACGTAGAGGGCAGCCGACACTCACCATCTTATACATATGATAAGCCTCAACAGTTCAGCACGCAGTTGATTTATAGGGTTTCTTTGTCGTCAACACCTTATAGATAATATCGACAAGGGTGGAGGCAACCGCGATCTTTGCGATCCCGGTTTTTTTCTTCTGATTCTTTTTCCGTCGGTAATATCTTCCAAGTGTCGTGTTGGTCTTCCCGATGGTATTGGCCGCTTGGACCAGCACCCAGCGTAACAGCGCGTTGCTTGAAGTCTTCGGTATTCGTCCCTTGGATGTGGTGTCACCGGATTCCTTGGCAACCGGGATTACTCCGGCATACCGTCGGAGTTTCCGGTTTGACAGAAATCGTTCGATAGGGTGGACGAAGGCGATAATGTAACAGGGAAATAATGTTCCGAACCCGGTGATGCTGCGCAGCAGATTGTATTCCTGGGGCCAGTACGTTTTCGTATACCCTATGATCTCCTGGTCTGCCTGTTCGTTTTTCTTCTCCAGGTACACATAATGGTCATATTCATACCGAAGTTCCATACTAGCCTTTCCTGAGCCTATGTATTGCATCAGCACGTGTTTCCATTTCTTGCAAAATGCCTTGACTGGCGGCATTACAACGCCATTCCTATCCAGGAACGCTTGGATGCGATTATTGCACCGAACCTTCTCCTGCATAAGCGCATGACGCATCTTTACCATGTTTCGGAGATGTTGGATTTTCTCTTCCGGGATGTAGGAACAGGGGAATGTTCCTAGTCGAAACATCTCTGAGAGGCGCTGTGCATCCAGCTTGTCGTTCTTGGCGATCAGCTGGCGAAGCTGGATGGTATTTGCGACCTTGATGTGGTAGTTATTTCTGAGAAAATTCTGGTATAATGTGTAATAGCTTGTGCTTGCTTCAAGTCCTATCATCGAGGCAGTAAGATATGGTTTGAGTCGGGGTTCAAGTTCAGAATACAGGGTGGCTGCTTCAGCCTCGGTGAGGATATTTCCTAGCCTATCTCGTACGCAGTACGAGGTTTTTTCTTTGTGGACATCCAGTCCGATAAAATATTTTGTGTTTTTCATGTTGCATCACCTTATTGTATGCAACACGAGACTCACTCAAGAATTATCATGCCATCTCTTTTCATCTCTCCAGAATTATCGAATAAAAAAGAAAAACAATAATAAGATACTGTTAATTTTTGTTGAAACTACTGGAGCATTATCTGCCCATACCGTAGCAGTCATTTCTATTCTACCAAACCCAATAAATGGTTTATTTGATAGCTTATTATGCCGCATGGAACACATAGAGCGTCGGGATCTTCTTTTTCTTCCCGGTCCAATATCCACACACCCCGCAGCGATATTCCAAGGTGACCTCTCCACCATAAATCGTCTGATTCTTCACACGCTGGAATATATTACCACACACTGGACATTTATGCAGGATTTTATCAGGATTGCCCTCACGCGTATGAATCTCAACCTGCACAAGGCCGCTATTGAGCACAAGGACCCGTAGCCTCGGTTCGCTGACATGAAGTTGCTGTTTTTTGGACTGCAACTCCTTTTCGACCAATGTCTTCAGTTTATGCTGAGAAGACACCGTATGGTACTTCTGTAACACCTTTTTCACGGCATTAAGTATCTTCTCGTCTGAAGGGATTTGGTAAGCCATACGATACTGAATCGACTTACTTACTTAAACACTTTTAGAGAACTATCGTCTTCAATAAATCGGTTCTTGTCACCATTCCTATGAGACGTTCATGTTCCAGAATGGGCAGTGATCCCACATTCTGCGACATCATGAGCTGCGCTGCGCTCGTAATCGTTGTTGACGGCGAGGTCCAAACTACTGGAGCTCTCATAGCCTCTCTTATCAGTAACTCGTCCAGCTGATGTTTCTGTTTTCCTAACGAGTACGATTTTTTAAGAGAAGCAAACGCAAGCGCAATCTCAATATCGGAGATAATACCTACCAACCTATTATTCTCGATCACTGGCATACGGGCGATTTCTTGAGTAATCATGACACGGCGGGCATGGATCACGCGATCATCGGGAGCGATTGCGAGGACCTTTCGTTGCATAATTGAAGACAGTTGGTCATTACTTCTTACAAGAGGGAGCAAGTCTGCTTTTGTTACTACACCTATCAGTTTTCCTTTTTCAACAACTGGTAGCATCGTCGGGCCTGGTCGACCAACCGATTTTAAAATCGTTTTTACCTCATCATCAGGAGAGACGGTGATGACATCTTTTTCCGTCACCGATGACGCATGCAGCCGGGAAGCAGTGACGCTTTTCTTCCGGATTGACCCAAGTTTATACGCAATTACATTGTCCGTCACGAGACCGAAAAACCGTTTATCATCTAAGACCGGGATCTTTGTGATCTGATATTTTTGCATCAAATCAAGCACTCGTTTTAAGCTTTCGTCTTTGTCGACTGAGATAACCTTTGTTACCATAATGTCTTTTACTTTCATTCTTGCTTCCTCTCTTGTGTTGTAAAAAAGATACTATTCATATTTCAATCCGGCAATGCAATCTTCACAGAGCAGTCGACCATCAACGTTTTTCAAACTTGTTGATAGTGCGTCACAATCCTCGCACTTCCCGGAAAACGTTTGCGTTCTCAAGTACACCTCATCTTTTTCTTCAATGTTTGACCATTCGTGAGCGATTTCGTTGAGCGCTGGCGACATCTGTGAGATATCATGCTGTGTGATGATGCCGACAAGTTGGTTGTTTTCAACGATCGGCAATTGCTGAATGTTGCACTTCCCCATGATTTTCAATGCTTCTTGAAGTGAAATATATGGTTCGGTGACGACGATAGGCGTACTCATCACCTCTTCGACGGATACATCTGATGCGTTTTTTCCTTCGCATACGACTTTCATGATAATATCGGATTCTGTCAGTATTCCAATTGGGTGATGTTGTTCTGTCACGATCACGTTCCCTATTTTTTTATCCTTCATCATACAGGCTGCTTCTAGGACAGTTGTAAATGGTTGGACAATCATGGGATTTGCCTTCATGACCTCTTTTACTAAAACCTGTTTGTTCATATCCTGTTCACCATCGAGTTGCCTATTGAAAACTTTAATCCCAAACATTAAAACATTTGGATGTATTTTACCTTTTTGATATGAGCAGCGTCTACGAACGAGAACTCAAAGGTATTTTAGAGGGAGACGATAAAATCCTTTCACGTGTGACAAAGACATGTTCTGCTTTGGAAAAAGGCAGTTACTATCTGATTCGTGATAAACCCTTTGTCGTCGTTCGCGCAGCAGGGTCCTTTGGCGTTGATCTTGTCGCGCTCCGAGGTGACATCTCGTTTCTCATGGAAATTAAATCGAGCAACACCGACATCCTTCATTTCAGTAGCGTTGATGGCAAGCTTCAACGGCAGGCAGAAAAGATGCAGGGTGAGTGTGAAAAGACAAAGACATTGCCGATCTATGGGTTTCGTCTAAAGGGTCATGGGGAGGATGCCTGGCGTCTTTTCACCATGGAGATCTCTCGACTCGAAGGTCGGGCGAAGATACTTCATAATCGACTTCCAAAACTCGCGCGAAGCAAAAGCGGAAACTACATTATGCGGTGGCATGACGGTCTCCCACTTGCCGATTTCATCTCCTATTTATGTCGATAAGTATTTCTATCGAATAATTTCATAATTTTGGTACCGTGGATTTTTTTCATGAGGTTGTTTCTTTGATACTGCCGGGAAACTATACAAAATCTTTTTAGCTAGTTGTCTATTACCACATCCAAACGATGGTGATCTATGAAAAAATTACTTATTGCCTATGATGGATCCGATGCATCGACCAAAGCAATTGATACCGCTTTGCAATGTTCAACACCTGACGATGAAATCGTGTTGCTCACCGTAATCCCTGCTGCGCTTGTAGAATCCACGTTTACGAATATGCTTCTCCCAACCATTGATTTAAGCACGGTTGTTTCACCCGGGACCTTTAAAGAAAAGGCTATGGAGAATCTCGGGAAGATCGCAAAACAATTGGAGGGAAAAGTCAGTAAAGTCGATGTCGCTGTCGAGGCTGGAGACCCTGCCGATGAAATCCTTCTTGTCGCGAAGAAATACGATAGCGACATTATTCTCATTGGATACAAAGGCTATGGGAAGGAAGGACGATTTTTGCTCGGCAGCGTGACCGATAAGGTAGTACGCCATGCGAGCAGATCTGTCTTGGTCGTACGATAAAGAAATGTGAAACGATGCATCCTGCAGAAGAACTTCGCGGGAAGAAAAGCAACAAACTTCTCCGTAAACGGATTGTCCTTGGCGTCACCGGAAGTATCGCTGCGGTTGAATCCATAAAGATTGCGCGGGAGCTGATTCGTCATGGCGCTGAAGTGTACCCGGTGATGACCTCCTCTGCGACGCGCATCATCCATCCGGATGCCTTAGAGTTTGCAACCGGACATAAACCAGTGATCGAGTTGACCGGCAAAACCGAACACGTGACATGGTGCGGCCTAGTGCAAAACCCAGTCGATCTCTTGTTAATATCTCCGTGTACTGCGAACACGATTTCTAAAATAGCGCGCGGGATTGATGATACACCGGTGACCACCTGTGCGACCACCGCGATAGGCTCGGGGGTACCTGTACTTATTGCCCCTGCGATGCATTTGTCGATGTATGACCATAAAATTTTACAAAAAAATATTGCTATCTTAAAGGACCACGGGGTCTTGTTTATCGACCCGTTCGTCCAGGGCACCAAAGCAAAACTCCCCGAGGTTAACGAGATTGTTGAAACCGTTATTCGAGCCGTTGGCAAGCGGGATTTACTTCACAAAAAGCTGTTAATTATTGGTGGTGCAACGGCAGAACCAGTCGACGACATCAGAGTTCTCACGAATCGAAGTTCAGGGAAAACCGCAATCTCACTTGCAATGAATGCGTTTGAGCGGGGGGCAGACGTCGAACTCTGGTACGGCCATGCGACGGAACCCGTTCCCTCATATATTCCATTCACAGGCTTTGAGACCGTGGCAGATCTTTTACAATTGATAAAAAATATAAAAACTAAACACTTTGACGGAATTATCGTCTGTGCAGCGATTGCGAACTACATCCCTAAAAAACAAAAGGGAAAAATTCCCTCTGGAAAAGATACATTGTTTATTATGTTTAAACGGGCACCGATCATTCTTGAGGGGTTGCGATCACAAGCACCGCATGCGAAATTAATCGCATTTAAGACGGAAGAAAAAAAGACGAATGTTAGGAGAAAGACATCGCAGCTACTTAAGAAATATCACCTTGATGGGGCTGTCGGGAATACGCTTGCAGGGTTTGGCTCGAAGGATAACGAGATTTTACTTCTTACAAAAAAAGGGAATAGTTCGTGGAAAAAAGGTAAAAAAGAAGAGCTTGCTTCCGTTATCCTTGATATGCTTCGATAATCAAGTGCGATTGCTATGAAGGGAATTGCTTTTGCTCCGGGTCATATTTCCGCGTTTTTTGAGCCTGTGTACTTTCGTCAGAATTTGGATCGCACCGGGTCGCGCGGAGCAGGCATAAGCATCTCACTTGGTGCTATAAGTCGCGTAAGGATTTCTCCAGCGCCGCAGCTTACTTTTACAGTCAGTATTGATGGTATATCAGTGAATGCACCAGTGACGAAACTCGCATTAAAATATCTCGTGGGCGAATCACCGCTGAAGATTTTGGTTGATACCGTGATAGACCTTCCCGAAAGTCAAGGGTTTGGGATGAGCGCGGCCGGTGCTCTCAGCGCAACACTTGCGGTCGCAGATGTGCTAAATCTTTCAAGGGATAAGGCAGTGAAAGCTGCGCACTATGCTGACGTTCAATCGCGGACCGGTCTTGGCGATGTTGTCGCAAGTACCTTTGGTGGGATTGAGATACGACGAGAAGCAGGATTGCCTCCGTGGGGTGTGCTTGAGCATATCCCTGGAAATTTTGATATTGTTTTATGCGTGATCGGTAAAAAAATTCACACAAGGAGCATTCTTACTGATACAACGAAGCTTGCAAAGATCGCATCATATGGAAGGTATTGTACGAAAAAACTTTTAGAAAAACCTTCGGTGGAGCATCTCTTTTCTCTTGGCTGGGAGTTCACCAGAAAGATCGGTCTTGCTGATGAAAAAGTGCTTCAAGCGATTGAGGCCGCGAATCGGTACGGGATGGCAAGTATGTGCATGCTCGGTAACTCGGTTTTTGCTGTTGGCAATACTCCCATGTTACAGAAAACGCTTGAAGCATTTGGGGAGATTTGGGTATGTGACATTGATCAGGGTGGAGCGCGGCTGATAGAGAAATAGAGAGTTAATTCATATAAAAAAAACCATCTTTTTTTTATTTTTGTAAATAGCAACTTCGATAGCGTTCCCAGGTGTTGTCAATATGGTGTTCAATCGTCTTGAGTGTCGCAATGTCTTTCTCTGGCTTGAACAGATGACTGAATCGACCCTGGTACTTGATCCATTCTTCGATTGATTTTCGCTCAATTTTCCTTTCTAACAACAGGTTGCTTTTCCCGTTGAATGTCATAACATCGTTTTCGCATTCCCAAAGCGCCCATGCGCCGGTTTCAACTGCGAGTCGTCCCATCTCCACGGTTTTATCCATGCTGAACCGCCAGCCAGGCGGGCATGGCGCAAGAATCTCGATATACTTTGATCCCTTGATATTCTTCGCTTTTGTAACTTTATTATACAGATCCTCGGGATAGCTAATACATGTCTGTGCGACATATGGTATGTGATGCGCAAGAACAATCTCACCCATTTCTTTCCGAAACTCTGTTTTCCCGCCCACGGTTGTTGTCGTCCATGCGGCATACGGGGTCGCGCCGCTACGTTGGATACCCGTGTTAGAATAGATTTGGTTGTTGTAGCAAATGTAGATGAAATTGGTCTCCCGTTCAAAAGCACCAGAGAGCGCTTGCAGGCCGATATCGTACGTCCCACCGTCCCCGGCCCAGGCGACAACCGTGATATCGGTCCGTCCTTGCTGCCGTAACGCCGCCTCGACACCTGACGCACCCGCTGCCGCCGCCTCAAACGCGATATTCATGACCGGGATATCAAACGAGGTGAACGGATACAGGCTCTCAATAACTGCGGTACAGCACGCAGGAACAACAAGGATAGTCTTTCTCCCAAGTGCTTTTAGCACCAATCGGAGCCCTATGGTTGCTGGGCACCCAGGACATGCTGCGTTCCCCTGAAGAAGACATTCGTCAATCGGGAAATCTTTAAGCGCCATTTTCTACACCTCCAGCCCATACCATTCTTGTTCTTTTACAGTCCCTTTCATTGCCTTCGTGCACATCGTCTCAATATCTTTATAGGTCACATCTTTTCCCCCGAGCCCGGCGATAAAGCCGTGTACTTTCGCATCCGACTCACCATACAAAGCTGCCTTGACTTCATTAAAGAGCGCACCCTCCAAACCAACAGAGATATTACGATCGATCACGATGAGATCAGCTTGCTTACCGAGCTTAATGATTTGTTCTTTCGGGAACGGGCGAATGACACGCACCCGGGCAAGACCAATGTTATGTCCTTTGTCCCGTAAATTGTCAACCGCGATTTTACTTTCCGCGCCAATCGCACCCATGGACAACAAAATATGATCCGCCCCCTTGCACCGGTAATACTCAAGGAAATCACCATGGAAGTACCCGGAGAGTTTCTGCCATTCCTTTGCGATCTGCGGGATCAGTTTTTTTGCGTTCTCGTGAGCATCCTGCATCGCCCGTCGAACCGCATAGTAATAGTCAGGGCCAATGATGTTCCCAAATGTCGTTGGATTGTCAATATCGACCTTCCATTTTGGTATGTACTTGCCGAGATACTCATCAATGACCTGTTGCTCAGGGATTTCCGCAGGCATTGACGTATGAGATAGGATAAACGCATTGAGGTTCACCATGACTGGTAGCACGACCTTTTCATGTTCCGCTAGTTTAAATGCCTGAATCACGGTATCAAAAATCTCCTGATTGCTGCTACAGTAAAATTGTATCCAACCAGTATCACGCTGGGAAATAGAATCGTTCTCGTCAGCCCAGATGTTCCACCCTGGGCCAACAACCCGGTTGATATTGCACATCACTACAGGCAGCCGCGCAAGCGCCGCCCAATGCAACATCTCATGCATCAACAACAGACCATGGGATGAGGTTGCGGTAAAAGTTCGGGAACCTGCGGCGCTCGCGCCAATGCACGCGCTCATCGCAGAATGCTCGCTTTCCACGCAGATGTAATCGCCTTTGAACTCACCGCGCGCGACGTACTCCGCGATTGCTTCAACGAGTGTTGTCTGTGGAGTGATCGGGTATGCTGCGACGACCTCTGGTCGCGCCATAACCGCTGCTTTAGCTGCGATACGATTACCAGTGTCCATCATGATCGTCATTTCTTCTTCGCCTCCTCCCGCTCCAAAATAATCGCTTTCACGTTACATTCATTCGCACAGATGCCACAGCCTTTACAGAACTCATAATCAATGCTTATAGTTCCGTCCTTCTCCCGGCGAATGCTGCCCTCGGGACAAAAGACCCAGCATCGTAAACATTTCACGCATTTTGTTTTATCAAGGATCGGTTTGAACACCCGCCAGCTCCCGGTTTTCCCCATCGCGCCTTTCTTCGGATATGAAATGCTTGTCTTCACAGGATATTTCTTCAAAAGTTCACCTCAGTGTGATCGTAGGCATCTTGGGTTGCTTTCACGTTCCGTTCACAAAGCTCCTTTTTACCGATCCATTTACTACGGATGACTTCTTGAATGGACTGAAGGGTGACACGATCTAAAATCCTTGGGATCGACCCGAGGATCGGTGTATTAACAACAGGGATACCGCCAACAAGGATTTCATACTTGAGAGCAATCCCGGTTGCATCAACGGTCGCAACATTGTATTTCTTTGAAAACTGAAACTCGTCTGGTTTTCGTCTGGTGTTAATAAGGATTTTCCCGTCGTCTTTTACTCCCTTAAGTACATCGACGATATCCATGATGCTTTCATCGAGGACAATCACAATATCAGGATTGTAGATCTCGCTCCGTAAATGGATCTCTTCCCCTGAGATTCTTGCGAATGCGCGGACAGGTGCGCCACGTCGTTCTGCACCAAAAAAGGGGAACGCTTGCACGCCTTTATTTCCATCGTGAAGCGCTGCTGCCGCAAGGAGGTTCGCTGCGGTGACAGCGCCTTGTCCACCTCGGCCGTGGAAACAGATTTCTACTAATGATTTTGATGTCACTCTGATACCTTCCCGCAATGCGAAATGAAGATACCCCATATAACTGTTTTGAAACCTTCTAAAGGAGACTTTATTTCTGTAATGCGTGGAGTTTTGATTGCATGGTTGCATCTTTATCGCGTCGGTCGTCGATTTTTAACTCGGTGATGATTCGTTCTGCTCCCGCCGCCGCGACTGCGAGGTGCGCTTTTTGAACGACATTGAAGAGGGTCGTTAGATCGCTGATTTCAATGACTGTTGCCATGGGATTTGTTTGAAACACGATGTGCTCTTTTTTCAAAGTGTCGATAACGATTTTTACGTATTTACTGACACTGGTACCTGTCCCTAGCGGTGCGATGCTTAACTGAGCAATGATCATAAGAATCCCCTGTAGTTCTCCAACCGCTAACTCTTCATTAATCTTTTGATGCTCCCTTAATTACCATCCCCTAAATTAATATATATAAATAGATATACATTTAGTTTTGTTTAGGTAACACCATTATAAGAAAAACTCTCGGCTAGGATTAAAAAAACAGTGCATTAAATGAGAAACAAACTCTTTACAATAGGCGGTCCAACGGGTCTCTATTGCGGATTGTTCCCTCATCCATAATCTTGAAATCAGATTTATCTAAATCCTTCATTTCCTGATTGACAAGGTCTAAAATCCCGACAATAGAGATAATACTCAATTTGTTATGATATCGCCGACAGGTTTTCAATACCTCTCCATACAGTCGGGTCTCCAGTGCCTTATACTCAAGCAATTTGGGACTATCAAACACGTTCGGTTTCTCATCGGTTCGTTCTTCCTCCATCGCCATACCTCTCAATAGAGAATCCCGTAAGGATTTATATTAGTATTTCTTGAAAAACAAAACAAATCACTGCGGTGACTGCAGACTGTACTGCTGTTTTAACCTTCGTTTCATGAACTGTTCCATGGCATCGAATGCTTTTTCCAAGGTCTCCATGGGTGGAAGTATCACTGCCCTGAAATGTCCTTTGCCATACGATGCACAAAACCCTGATCCATTCACGACTAGCACGTGTGCCTCATTAAGAAGATCAAGCACGAATTCCTTATCGGTTTTCCAAAGCCCCTTCTCCATCGCCTGAATTTTCGGGAAGATATAAAACGCGCCATCTGGCCGCGCGGTGGAGATTCCCTCGATCTCATTTAACCGTTTATAGGAAAAATCGCGGCGTTTCCGTAGCTTATCATTTACAATTTTAATATGATCCTGGGGCCCTCGAAGCGCTTGGATGCAGGCCGTCTGACACACCGAATTTGCACACAGCCTTGACCGAGCGATCCGCATGAACGCATCCTCAATATCATCAAGCTCACCCTGATGTTTAAACATCGTGTACCCCATGCGCCACCCAGGCATGAGATACACTTTTGAAAAACCGTTGAAGGTAATAATCGGGACATCATTTGTAAGGGAAGCGGTCGCATGCTGCTTTCCGTCGAATGTCAACTCATCATAGATCTCGTCGGAAATCACCATGATGTTATGTTCCGCTGCGATGTCGAGAATCTCTTTGAGTACTTCTTTCGAATATAGCGCACCTGTCGGGTTATTCGGGTTGATAATGACGATACCTTTCGTACGTTTCGTGATCTTCTTACGGATGTCATCAACATCAGGTTGCCAGTTCTCTTCCTCACTACAATGGTAGGAGACCGGCACCGCGTCGTTAAATTTCGTGATAAGATGATATTGCGGGTATGTCGGACCAGGAATCAAAAGCTCGTCGTTCGGATCTAACGAAGCATTCAAAAGAATCTGTAGTCCCTCGGTAACACCGGTGGTTACGC
>Ga0315282_10014952_pt1 | contig 11505 bp, 11 predicted proteins | sample YL17G07_20_MG_FD_203693 | JGI IMG/M metagenome (GOLD analysis project Ga0315282, IMG submission 203693) | Sediment microbial communities from Yellowstone Lake, YNP, Wyoming, USA - YL17G07_20 | ecosystem: Environmental > Aquatic > Freshwater > Lake > Sediment | place: USA: Wyoming | collected...
GCCCGTTACGGGTCGAAGCGATTCCCCGGGAAACCTCTCGCCTCTGAAACCGGCCAGCCGCTCATCCGGCACGTCTACGAGGCCGCCGCCCGCGCGCGAAAGGTCGACGCCGTTCTCGTGGCGACCGACGACCCGCGCATCCGCGCCGCCGTCGAAGGGTTCGGCGGGCGCGTCGTCATGACCCGGCCCGAGCATCCCTGCGGCACCAACCGCGTGGCCGAGGCGGCGCAGGCGTTTCCCGAGGCCGAGATCGTCATCAACCTCCAGGGCGACGAGCCGGAGCTCGACGCCGCGATCCTCGACCGGCTGGTCGACGCGATGCAGGCCGACCGCTCGATCGACGCGGCCACCGTGGCGGGGCCGCTGGCGCCCGAAGAGGCCAACGATCCCAACGCGGTGAAGCTGGCGATGGCGGCCGGCGGCGACGCCCTGTATTTCTCGCGGGCCCCCATCCCGTGGGCCCGCGACGGCGAGGCCGCGCGCCGCGCGCCGATGCTCAAACATTTTGGAATCTACGCGTATCGGGCGGCGGCCCTCCGGGAGTACGCCGCCATGCCCCAGACGCCTTTGGAGATGACCGAGAAACTCGAACAGTTGCGGTGGCTGGAGCGCGGGCGGCGGATGCGGGTGCTGGTGACGGATCAGCGGCCGGCCGGCATCGACACGCCCGAGTCCTACGCCGCCTTCGTGGCCCGCCGCACGGCCGCACGCGCGGAAAGGTGATCCGATGCCCGGCGACGACATCCTCCAGGACGTGGGCAGCCAGAGCGAGGAGACGGAGTTCTACACGCCCATGCCCGAGGGCTACCGCCGCGGCCAGACGAAGTACGTCGTCGTCTTCGGCACGGTGATGAGCGGCCTGGGCAAGGGCATCTTCGCCTCGAGCCTCGCCAAGCTGCTCCAGGACAAGGGCCTGCGGGTCGCGCCGATCAAGCTGGAGGGCTATCTCAATATCGACTCCGGCACGCTCAACCCGTACCGGCACGGCGAGGTCTTCGTGCTCGACGACGGCATGGAGACCGACATGGACCTGGGCACGTACGAGCGGATGCTCGACCAGGACCTGACGCGCGACAGCTTCGCCACCAGCGGCCAGTTCTTCTGGGAAGTGCTCCAGCGCGAGCGCCACGGCGAGTACCAGGGCCGCGACGTCCAGATGATGCCCCACGTCACGGGCGAGGTGAAGGCGAAGCTGCGGCAGCTGGCCGTCAAGACCCGCGCCGACGTGGTCTTCGTCGAGATCGGCGGCACGGCCGGCGACTTCGAGAACGCCTACTACATCGAGTCGATGCGGCAGCTGGCGTACGAGGAGGGGCCGGAGAACGTCTGCTTCGTCGCCCTCACGTTCATCGCCGAGCCGAGCATCCTGGGCGAGCAGAAGTCCAAGGCCGCCCAGCTCGGCATCAAGCGCCTCCTGGAGATGGGCATCCAGCCGCACCTCATCGCCTGCCGCGCGGCCAACCCGGTGACCGACAAGGTGCGCGAAAAAATCTCCATCTATACCAGCGTCCCGATGGCCCGCGTCTTCTCGATGCACGACGAGGCCTCGATCTACCTCATCCCGACGCGCATGCGGCACGACCAGGTGGACCGCCAGGTCGCGCACCTGCTGAACCTCGTGGACCGCGTGAACCCGCGGGCCGAGCGCAAGGCCATCGACTCCTGGGAGAAGTACTGCGACCGCATCCGCTACCCCAAGCACGAGGTCCGCATCGCCATCACCGGCAAGTACACGGCCGTCCGCGACAGCTACGCGAGCCTCCTGAAGGCCATCGAGCACGCCGGGGCGGCCCTCGACGCCAAGGTGGCCGTCCAGTGGGTCGACACGACCTCGATCACCGAGGCCAATGCGGCCGAGGCCCTGAAGGACGCCGACGGCATCATCGTCCCCGGCGGGTTCGGCGTGCGAGGCACGGAGGGGAAGATCGCCAGCGTCCGCTACGCGCGGGAGAACTTCATTCCATACCTCGGCCTGTGCTTCGGCTTCCAGATGGCCGTCGTCGAATTCGCCCGGAACGTCTGCGGCCTGGCGGGCGCCAACTCCACCGAGATCGGCCGCAACACGCCGCATCCGGTCATCGACCTGCTGCCGGAGCAGCGCGGCGTGAAGGACCTCGGCGGCAGCATGCGCCTGGGCGGCAAGGACGTCGAGGTGATTCCCGGCACGCTGGCTTCGCGGATGTTCGGCGGCGCGCCGACCGTGCGCCTGCGATTCCGCCACCGCTATGAGGTCAACCCCGACTACATCGAGCGGCTGCGCGCCGGCGGCCTGGTCTTCTCGGGCAAGGCTCCCGGCCAGCCGATCATGCAGATCCTGGAGCTGCCCGACCATCCGTACTTCGTGGGCACGCAGTCGCATCCCGAGTTCACCAGCCGGCCGCTGAGGCCGTCTCCGTTCTACCTCGGCCTGGTGGCGGCCGCGCTGGGACGCAGTGCCGTTGGCCCCGTCACCCCCCAGGAAGGCAAGAGGTGAAGTGCTATGGCTCCCGAAGACGCGAAGTCCGGCGGCCCGCCGCCGGCCGATCCGCCGCGCATTCACGTGGACTCGGACTGGAAGAAACAGGCCCAGGCTGAGAAGGAGCGCCTGGCCCGCGAAGCCGAGCGTCCGGCCGCCCCTCCGCCCCCGCCGCGCACCGCGGTCGGGCCGGGCCCGACGATTCCCGCCGAGCGTCCGCCGCAGGGGATTCCGCCCGCCACGTTCGAGACGCTGCTTCAGACGCTCGGGACCCAGGCGGCCATCTTCCTCTCCGACCAGGTGGATCCGGAGACCGGGGAGTCCCTCCGGCATCTCGAGCTCGCCAAGCATAACATCGACATGCTGAGTGTCCTGGAGGAGAAGACCAAGGGCAACCTGACGCCCCAGGAGGCGCGGCTCCTGAATTCGCTCCTCTACGAGCTGCGCATGGCGTACATCTCGGCGGCGTCGTAGCACTACAACGCCACGTCGCGCGGCCCGCCCTGGGCGGGACGCGCCGCGCACCTGCGTTATATAGCCGCCCGGAGGCGATTGGCGCGCGGTGGGTCAGGTCGAAGACTCGCCGTGGCGAGAGACCCACCGCGCACTAGGTTAAGTGGCGCTGTAGTAGTAGAGCGGCGCCTTTCACGCGCCACGGGTTGGCGAACAACCCGTGGCACATGAAGGCCGTCGGCCGCGGCCTCGTGCCCGGCCCAACGTGAAACGCATGCCCACGCACACTTACAGGGTGGTACTGGCGATGCTCTTCCTGGCGATGGTCGCGGCCGGGTGCGGCTGGACGCGCAGCGCCGCGGCTCCGGCGGCGCCCGTCCTATCGGTCGGTGAGGAGATTGAGCTCGGCCGCGCGCTGGCCCCGCCCATCGAGGCCAGTCTCGGCGGACGCCTCGACGATCCGGTCATCCAGGCCTACGTGCGGACCGTCGGCGAGCGGGTCGCCCGCTCGACGCCTTCTCCCGGACTCCCGTATCACTTCTCGGTGGTGGCGAGCGCCTCGCCGGAGGCCGTGGCCTTGCCGGGCGGACCCGTCTACATCGCGCGGGGCCTGCTGGAGAAACTCGGCTCCGAGGGCGAGCTGGCGGCGGCGCTGGCCCGCGAGTTGGCCCACATCAACGCGCGGCACTTCGGCCGCGAGGCCACGACGAAGTTCGGCGTGCCGGCCCTGGTCGCGGCGATCCCGAACGCCGCCACGGACACCCGGGCCGAGGCCGCCGCTCGACAGGCGAGGCTGGCCCGCATCGCGGCCGCCCTGCGGGAGCTCCGCTACGATCCGGAAACGGAGGGCGAGGCAGACCGGTTGGGGCTGGACTACCTGGCGGCGGCCGGGTACAATCCCGCCTCGATGGTCGAGTTGTTGGAGATCATGGCGGGGCCTGCGCCTGCCGCGCCTGCCGCGGCGCCGCAGCCGGTCCTCGCCAGCCGGGCCGACGCCATCCGCCGGATGATTGCCCGCAAATATGTGGACCGCGGAGGTCGGGTCGGCCGAGAAGAGTATGCGAGAGAGGTGCTGGACCGACTGAAGACCGCACAACCTGTGCCGGCAGCCAAGGTTCTGAACGGGGGATCCACGTGAGGCTACTGCGACGAGGGCCGTGGGCCGTGGTGCTGACGGCGGCGGTCGCGCTGGTGGGCTGCGCGGACAGCCGCGCGGTGCGCCGCCAGGCCGACGGCGTGTGCGACCGGCTGGCGGCGTCCGGCGATCTCCGCCCCGCGCCGCAGGCGAGTCCCTCCTCCCCGGCGGGTCGCCGCGGCGACCGCGCGGACAAGTCGACGTTGACCCTCTACCTTGCGCCGCGCGAAGAAGACCCCCTCGAGGTGGCGGCCGCCGAGACGCCCGCCAAGCCCGGCGAACCGGCCGCGGGGGAGAAGAAGGCCGAGCCGGCCCCGATGCCGTTCAAGCCGATCACGGGCCAGTCCTTCGGCGACATCCTCAAGAGCGACCTGGCGGGGGCCCCGTCGGCCCTGTGGCGCGGCACGAAGTACTCCTTCTACAACGCGCAGAATATCGTGGTTCTGAGCCTGGTCTTCGGCGCCGACCGGATTGTGCGGGCCACGCTCGACGATCAAGTGCGCGAGGAGCTTCGCCACGAACACACCAGCCTGCACGCCACGGGCGACTTCGGCAGTGTCATCGGCAACCCGGCCCTGCACCTGGGCATCGGCGGCGCCTGGTACCTCTACGCGGTGAACGAGCGCGACGCGAAGCAGCACGACCTCTCGACAACGATGCTCGAGGCCCTCACGATCAACGGCCTCAGCACGCTCCTGCTCCAAGTCTCCGTGAACCAACACGGGCCGAACGGGGACAAGTACGGATGGCCGTCGGGCCACATGTCGTCCAGCATGTGCTTCGCCTCGGTCATCCACGAGTACTACGGCTGGCAGTGGGGGTTGCCGTGCTACCTGCTGGCGGGCTACTCGGGCGCCTCGCGCCTTGAGGATCGCGAGCACAACCTGTCGGACCTCTTCTTCGGTGCGGGGCTGGGCTGGGTCATCGGGCACAGCGTCGTGAAGGGCGAGCTGCCCAAGCTCGCCGGTTTCTACGTCCTGCCTTACCGCAACGAGGAGTCCGGAGGGCTGATGTTCATGAAGCAGTGGTGAGTCCTCCGGCGCGCCGCGGCGCAATTTCTCGGATTCCTGATGCCCGGAGGCGGGTTCATCTGAATGCGGGTCACGGCTCGCCCGGGCGAGCCGTTTCCGTCTCGGGGCCGGGCGGGCGGCGGTCATGGGTTGATTCCGAAAGAAGAAACGGATTGCACCACAGAGAGCACGGAGAACACAGAGAACGACTGGAGATGTTTCTTTGAGAAAAAAAAGACTCTGTTTTTCTCCGTGTTCTCTGTGCTCTCTGTGGTGAACGCCGTTGCTGTTTTTATCATCGCTGCCCCCGCATAGAGTATGGAATACTGGGTATAGCGTGATGCGTTATCTCATCTGCATGCTGGGCGTCCTGACGGTGGCGCGGCTCTTCTCGGGGTGCGACCCCCGGGCGCCCGACGCGTCGGCGGCCAAGCCGCGCCTCCTGGCCGCCGGCGACCGGAACAACCTCTACGTCGTCCAGGCGCAGGGCGAGGGCGACGGCGCCGCCTTTCGGTTCCGGCAGCGCGACGCGCGGGGCACGTGGCACGACGCCGCGCCCGGGCAGGGCGCCATCGCGGCGGCGGCCGCCTGGCGCGAGAACCTCCTGGTTTTCTTCCCGAGCGGCCGGTACGGCCTGTTCGGCCTCGGGCCGCCGCTGATCCAGCCGTCGCCGGTTCCCTCGTGGACGCCGGCCGCCGTGAGCGAGGACGGCCTGGCGATCGACGCCTTCGGCTGGAACGCCGCCGGCGAGCCCATCGCCGCCAGGTTCGCAGACGGGAAGTGGTCGTGGCGGCGGGTCGACGCCGACCTGAAGCGCGGCAAGGTCCTCGACCCCGTTCTGGCGCGTTTCGCCGGCCGGCTGTTCCTCGTGTGGCGCGAGGAGCAGCCGAGCCTCACCGGGCCGTCGCCGAACTTCCGGCTCTGGTTCGCCTGGCAGGACAAGGACGGCTGGCACGTCCCCACCCCCTCTCGCCTTTACGTGACCTCGGCGCCGACCGTGGCGGCCGCCGCGGGCACGCTGGCGTGCCTCTTCCAGAAAGCGCAGGGCGACGGCAAACCCGACCAGTGGACCCTGGCCACGTATGCAACCGCCGACGAGGACTGGCATGAGGTCGGTCCGCTCGGGGGCGTCGCTGCGGCCGGGCCGCTCGTGCTGGTGCGGTCGGGCCAGGCGTTCTACGCCGCCGCGCTTGAGGGCGGCCGTCCATCGGTCGCCACGATCGACATCGCCGCCGGGCGCGCGGGGCAGTTTCTCTCCCTCGCCGCCGAGGAGCCGCTCGCGAGGACGCCCGTCGACTACAACTCGCTGATGGTCTTCGGCATGGCAGCGCTTTCCCTCGTGGCGCTCCTGATCACCTGGCACAGGTCTCGGCGAGCCGCCGGCCTTCAGGCCGTGCCCGGGGCAAGGGGGGCCGGCGCGGGCGAGAACTTGACCGGCGTGTCGGGCTACGCCTTGGCGCCGATGCTCAGGCGCGGCGCGGCGATTGCGATCGACCACTTCCTGCTGTTCATCCTGGTGGTTCCCTTCCTGGCGATTCTCTCGCCGGAGGTGCTCCAGCACCTGGCCGCCGGCGCGCCCCTGACGTTGGACGAGATGGTCGTTGCCGAGGGGCCTTATCTCGTCGTCTCCCTGGTTTACTTCGTTGTGGCCGAGGGAGCGTTCGGGCGAACGTTGGGGAAGCGGCTGATGCGGATCCACGTGCGCGGCGAATCCGGCACGCCGATCTCGTTCTGGCAGGCGCTCGTCAGAAACCTCCTGCGGATCGTCGACTTCTTTCCCACCCTGTACGTGCTGGGCATGCTGTTCATCGTGATGGGGCCGCGGTCGCAGCGCCTGGGCGACCGGGCGGCACACACGATTGTCGTTGCCGACTTGTCCGCCGCAGCGTAGCGCAAGCGCGGCGGGTGCATCTCCACATGTCTGCTTCCAACCCCCACTGAGAACCACTTGTGCCGCGGTGCGCTCGTGTCGTGCAGGGCGGGGCAGCGATGCGCCAACAGAACCTGGAGAATGGCCGTGAGCCGGGGTGTTGCCGCGGCCTACTTATTGGGGGGGACGGCGGGATTATCTACTGTCTATTGTGGTGTGAGGCGCTGTCGAGAAATTCCGGGAAAAACATGCGGAATTTGGGTTGACACATCGGTGGATGCGGGTGTAAATTTCTTCCTATTGCAGCCCAGAAAGGGATCAAAAAGTGGGTGGGCTGCCCAGTGGGGCGCAACGTGCGATCATTCACCGGCCAGTACTTCTACTCGATCGACAAGAAGTGCCGGCTGACCATCCCGCAGCGGCTGCGCGAGGGCATCGATCGCGAGGTCGAGGGCTACGGATTCGTGGCCTGCGTCGGTTTCGATGGATTGCTATATTTGTATACCCCTCGGGCCTACGAACAGAACACCCCGCGCTTCGACACCAAGGCGCAGACCAGCGCCGACGTGCGGAACTACATGCGGCTGACGCACGGTCTCCGCGAGGACCTCGAAGTGGACCGGCTCGGCCGCGTCCTCATCCCCGAAGGCATGCTGAAGCAGTTCGGCCTGGCGCGGGAAGCAAGCGCGGTCATTGTCGGCGCGGGCGACCACATCGAGCTTTGGCCGCGCGAGCGGTGGAACGCGTTCGTCCAGGAGCAGTTGGTGAAGCGCGACGAGACGGCCGCCAAGGCGATCGCCTTCGCCCAGGCGCCGGCGGCGGCGCCGGCGACCGCGGGGCCACCGGCCGGTTCGGCTTAAGACCCCCTTGGGGGTCGTCCGGGCGGGCGTGGCCCGCCCGGGCGGCCCTTTCTACGAAGCGGGGGGGGACGCTTGTTCACCGCGGCCCGCCGGAGCGGGCCGGGGCACGTGACAGAGTCAGGTGTGTGGAAGCGGGGCACACGTCAGGCGCAGGAATCGAGCGTGCCGTTCGGGGCGGGGAGGCCGTGGGGAACCCGTCCGGGGCGGCGCGAGGTCCAACCGACGGACGCCCGGTGGGGCGGGGGAGGTCGCCGTGAACCGAAGCACGGATACCCAGGGATTGAGCATGGTCCGCAAAGCGATCCAGGCGCCCGGCGGTGAAGCCGGCATGACGCCGGAGGCGCTGCAACGGGAAGTGCGGCGGCTTCAGGCTCGCCTGGAACGGGTCCGATCCCGAGGCCGGGCATACCGCGACGTGGAGTTCTCGGACGACGTGCGGGGGCTCTTGGCCCGGCTGGAGGCGGGGGCCACGCTGTCGGCTTACATACACTAGGCGTGAGAGCGGGGGCCGCGTGGATACGGAGGCCGGGCACGTCCCGGTGATGCTCGCGGAAGTCCTCGAGCAGTTGAAGCTCCGGCCCGGGCTGACCATTGTCGACGGGACGGCCGGAGGCGGAGGACACGCGGCGGAAATCCTTGTGCGAATCCGGCCTGGCGGGCGGCTCTTGTTGCTCGACAGAGACCGTGAAGCCTTAGAGCGTCTGATCGCCCGATTCGGACGCGTGGGTGACGTACGGTACTTTCATTCCAATCTCGCCGATATCGACCAGGTTCTGGACGCCGCGAGTCTCGACCGGATCGACGGAATCCTGCTGGACCTGGGCCTCTCGAGCCTCCAACTGTCGGATCCCGATCGCGGCTTCAGCTTCGAGCGCCCCGGCCCTCTCGACATGAGGTTCGACCGCAGCGAGGGGCTGACAGCCGAGGAGATCGTGAACCGATGGCCGGCCGAGCGCCTGGCGTCGCTCTTTCGCGACTATGGCGACCAGCCGTTCTCGCGCCGGATTGCCCGGGCCATCGTGGAGGCGCGGGGGCAGCGGCCCATCCGGCGGACCGACGATCTGGCCCGCCTCGTCGCCGAGGCGGTGCCGGCCTCGTGGCGGCGGACTCAGCGGATTCATCCGGCGACGCAGGTGTTTCAGTCGCTCCGGATTTTCGTCAACAGTGAGCTTGAGAGTCTTAACGCGTTCTTTGACAAGATCTTCCGTTACCTAAACCCCGGCGGTCGCGTGGTGGTTATCGCGTTCCACAGCGGCGAGGATCGGATCGTGAAGACCCGCCTTCGAGAGGCGGCGTCGAGCGGCCTGGCCCGCCTGCCTGTCGCGAAGTCGATAACCGCCACGCCGGAGGAGGTCTCCAGGAACCCGCGTAGCCGTAGTGCTCGCCTTCGGGTTGCCGAACGCCTCCCGACCACCGGTTGACGATTTCTCGGGGATGCCGCGGGGCGGCCGTCGCCAGGATGGCCGATGGCTCGCGGCGTCGAGCGCAGCGGGGGAGGAGCAGGTCGAGGTCATTTCAGATGTGGGGGTGTCGCCGTGGCGAGAGAAACGAAGTTGGGGCTGTTGGTGGGGTTGGCGTTCATCGTCCTTTTCGGTGTGATTCTGAGCGATCGGGCAAGTTCTCCGGCGGCCGGGCATGCGATCCTGCCGACCGGGGACGTCGACGGCCATCGCACGTTGGCACGGACGGACGGCCGGGTGGTCGAGCCGGTGGCGGGGGACCCCACGCTGGTCGTTCCGGGGCCCGTCCCGACGCCGGCGGCCGAGAAGGTCGCCCCGCCGGCGGAGGAGTCTCTGCCGGCGCCGAGCAACCTGGCGACCGACGTGGCGCCGCCGCCGAAGCGCGACAACGTCGGCACGGCAACGTTCTCCCGGGTGCCCGTCATCATTGAGACGCCGGTGACCGGCGACTCGTCCGACCCCCGCGGCCTCCGCGAGGACGTGGTCGCCAAGGCGACGCTTCCGGCGCTCCCGCCGCCCCCGACGGCCGCGACGGAGCCGGGCAAGGCCGTCCACGTGGTCCGCGCCGGCGAGTCGCTGACGATCATCGCCAAGCAGTACTACGGCTCCGGCGGCGAGAAGATGTGGCGGAAGATCTGGGAAGCCAACAAGGCCTCCCTCAAGGACGCCAACCGCCTCTCGGCCGGCCAGAAGCTCGTCATCCCGGCGCTGGCGACCGAGCCGCGCAAGGAGTTGCCGGCCCCGGCCGATTCGCCGCGCAAGGACCCGCCGCGCGAGCCGGTCTCCGACTCCTACTACGCCGACGGCGCCAAGTTCGTCCCGGCGGCGCCGCGCGACAAGGCTGCCCTGATGGCCGAACTGCGGAAGATGACCGTTCCGGCCGACGCCGGCCGCCTGCGGACCGACCTGCCGCGCGACGCCGTGCGGCGCGACGTGTCGCGCGACGTCGATGCCCGCGACGTGGGGCGGATCGTGGGCAACCAGTCGGACTTCGTGGAGCTGCCGCCCAAGGCGCCCGCGACGTACGCGATCCAGCCGGGCGACACGTTCCTGAAGATCGCGTCGAAGATGTACCCCGGCGACGCCAAGGCCGCGCGCCTGCTCTTCCTCAAAAACCAGCACCTGGTGCCGGATGAGAAGCGGATGAAGGTGGGCCAGAAGATCCTGCTGCTGGACGGCGACGCTCCGAGCTCCTCCGAGCTGGCGGTGGCCAAGCGATGAGGCTCTGCGTCCGGTTGGCGGTGATGGCGGGGCTGCTGGTGGTGGTGGCCGTCGGCCTGACTTACCTGCGGACCGACACGGCCCAGGCGGGCAACCGCCTGCACCTGCTGTTCCGCCAGAAGCGCGACCTGGAGCGCGAGTGCTGCCGGCTGGAGATGTCCATCGCCGGCCTGAAGAACCTGGCCCGCCTGCGCCAGCAGGCGATCGACTTCAAGCAGGAGGCCGATAACCCGGGGGACGTGAGCCTGCCCCTGCCGCCGGAGAAGAGCGCCCGGCCGCGGCCGGTGGTGGCGGACCGCGGCAAGCGGCCGCCGCCGTGAGTGGCGCAGCGCGAGGGTGCGCGGCGGGTCAGGAGACCCGTATGCGTTTAGCGTTGTCATTCCGAGCGAGCGCAGCGAGTCGAGGAATCTCGCTGTGGCCGTTGCTGTTCGGACGGATGCAAGGCGAGACCCCTCGACTCGCTGCGCTCGCTCGGGGTGACAGCAAAGAAGGGCCACGCTAAACACGTACGGAGACCCACTGCGCACGCCATGCGGGGCGAGCCTCGCACGTCGGGAAAGGATGGCGCCGTGACGCCTGAGATTGGCCAACGCCGGGTCGCCCGGGTCCTGACCGTGGGGCTCGGCGCCATGCTGGCGGCGCTGGCGGTATATCTTGGATTTATCCAGATATTCCGTTCAGAAGGCTATAAAGCCCGCGCCGCCGAGCAGCAGCACATCCTCGTGCCCCTCATGCCGCTGCGGGGGAACATCCTCGACGTGCGGATGCGCGTCCTGGCGGGCAGCCTCGAGGCCAAGAGCGCCTTCGCCGACCCCAAGGTCATCGAGAAGCCCGAGATCGTGGCCGCGGAGGTCGCGCGGGTCCTGGGCCTGGCGCGCGAGGAGGTCTACCGCCAGCTCACCGCGGCCGAGAGCACCCGCCACGTCTGGCTCGTCCACGGCATCCCGGCCGAGAAGGCCGACGCGGTCCGCGACCTCGACATCAAGGGCGTCAAGGTCCGCGAGGACGGCGGCACGGCCAGCGTCCTTGCCGACGCCAAGG
>Ga0315282_10014953_pt1 | contig 11504 bp, 12 predicted proteins | sample YL17G07_20_MG_FD_203693 | JGI IMG/M metagenome (GOLD analysis project Ga0315282, IMG submission 203693) | Sediment microbial communities from Yellowstone Lake, YNP, Wyoming, USA - YL17G07_20 | ecosystem: Environmental > Aquatic > Freshwater > Lake > Sediment | place: USA: Wyoming | collected...
CTTGTGCCCCCGCGACCCAAGCACACGTCACACCTGTGACAACACAAAACCTGAAAACTGGAATTCTCACATCAACCCAAGATATGTCACACCTGTGACATGGCCAGCACGCGAGCTAAATACATACGAATATTTTGATCTAATATGCTACCATTGAGATATCGATCTGAAAACTAAATCTAATGCCCACTAACCGGCCGCGCGACGCAATTCTTATGGAGCAGAGGTGATCGAATTTTCTGCAAGATAAATCATCCGCGCACTGTTTCCAAGATACTTAGGGCATTCCAAATAGTCGTCCTAGTATGGACGGGCATGTTTGGGTCATTGCTTATTTCATCTAAAATCAATATCGCAGAGCCCGCCCTAACGACCTCATCATCCTTTTCCTTGAGCAAGGCTTCTCTAGCCTCGCTCGCAGCCCTTCGAATATTTCTGGGCACAGATGTATCCTCTGCCACTCGCGCCATGATCTCCGCCACCTGTTTTAGTTTCGCATCCGAGGGCATTGTTGCCACCAGCTTTCATAAATCATCCAACAGAATTAAAGGAAGGTGACCTCATAAAGATTTGGGGATGATATGCGGGAGAAAAATGTGGCCAAGACAGCCGAGATGTTGCTCGCGGGGGGAAAGATGCTGTCCCTGCACTGCGCAACATGTCATAGCCCCATGTTCGAGTTCGAGGGCAAGGTACAGTGTCCCGTCTGTGGTGAAAAAGCTGAGGTGACAAAAGCGCGGGTAAAGTCGGAAGGCGCTATTGAACCTATCCTAACCAAGAAACTAGATCAGCTTGCGGCAGAGCTTAAGGGAGAAACGGATCGCCACTCTGCAGCAGAAATACTTGAACTCATGAAGTTGATACTTGAGGTGCTTGAAAAATTGGAGGCGAGGTGAAAAATTGCAAAAGGATAAAATCCTGGAAACTTTGAGGAACGCGGAAAAATCGCTCACGGTGGATGAGCTATCCCAGCGGACCGGTATCGATGTGCCGAAGTTGCGTGTAGATCTTTTTCGCCTGATGGGTGAGGGCAAGGTCGAACGCAGACAGAAGGGCAACGAATTGACATGGGCTCTCAAAGTCAGCGCCCCAATCGAGGAGCGCTATGAGAAGATTTCCAAAAAGTACGTGCCGTGATTTCATTGGTCTAGCTCGATATCGCCAGGATACCTGTAGCTGGCTGTCTGCTAGGCGAGGCGCTATTTTCTCGTCGGATTAGGGATGCCGTCATATGCAACAACCACTTAAATCAATTTTGATTATAATGGGGTGTGCCTAGCATGGATCGAACTGAACTCGTGAGTGTGGCTTTGAGGAGGAAGCCGGCGGATGTCGTGATAAAAGGTGGGCACCTCGTAAACGTCTACACAGCCGAGATTGAAGAGGGGGTTGATATCGCACTGAAGGGCAGAAGGATCGCTTTGATTGGTGATGGAGGACGTTGTGTAGGTAAGAATACATCGGTGATTGATGCTGAAGATAAATACATTATCCCTGGTTTACTCGATTCTCATATCCATATAGAAAGTTCGATGGTTACTGTTACTCAGTTCGCAAGGGCTGTTCTTCCAAGAGGGACGACTGGTGTATTCATCGACCCGCATGAGATTGCTAACGTGCTTGGGATGCGGGGCGTCAAACTAATGCATGACGAGGGTGCGGACTTACCCCTAAAGGTCTTCGTCACAATGCCATCATGTGTTCCATCCGCGCCAGGGCTTGAAACTAATGGTGCTGAAATAAGCTTGGCCGATGTTGTTGAGGGATTGAAATGGGAGCGCGTAGTTGGCCTTGCTGAGGTTATGGACTTTCTTGGCGTTCTATCAGGAAATAAAAAGATACGTAGCATAATTAGGGCAGCGTTGGATCGTCACAGCGTGGTCGAGGGTCATGCCCCAGGGTTACACGGTGAGAAACTTTCTGCGTATATTGCCGCCGGGATTATTTCTGACCACGAGTCCTCTACTGGCGATGAAGCGGTAGAGAAGCTCAGGCTTGGCATGAAACTCGAGATCAGGGAGGGATCGGCCGCCAAAAACTTGAAGGCGCTCATTGAGCCGATCCTTAAGCTGAACCTTGACACTAGACACTGCTTGCTCGCCACGGATGACAGACATCCCTTGGATTTGATCAGTGAGGGCCATATGGATCACGTGGTCAGGCGCGCAATAGAGGAGGGCGTCGACCCGGTTAGGGCAATCCAGATGGCCACGATAAACACCGCGGATCATTTTGGGGTTGACAGCGAAGTTGGGGGCATATCGCCTGGTAAGATTGCGGACATCCTCATCGTCAATAGTATAAAAAAATTTTCGGCTGAGAAAGTCATAGCCGATGGAAAGCTGGTGGCTGCGAATGGAAAGCTTATTGTAAAATTACCAGTCCCAAGATATCCAAAATTCGCTAAAAGGACGATCAACTTAAAACAGGTGAACCCGGAAGATTTCGATGTAAGGACTTCGGTAAGAAAGGATGGAGTGGATGTCAGGGTTATAGGCCTAATCGAGGGGCAAATTTTTACAGAGCATGAGATAGTTCCTCTCGAAGTCGAAGATGGACTCGTAAAACCGGACCTACTTCATGATATCGTGAAAGTGGCTGTTGTAGAGAGGCACAATAGGACCGGCAACATCGGTAGTGGGTTCGTACGAGGGTTCGGAATAAAGAAGGGCGCCATAGCATCGAGCGTCGGCCATGATGCGCATAACGTGTCAGCCATCGGAACAAATACGAAGGACATGTCAGTCGCAGTAAATGCGATTGCAAGGATGGACGGTGGTCAAGTCGTTGTGGATAAAAGCAATATTCTATCGAAGATAAAGCTCCCCATCGCAGGCCTGATGTCAGATAAACCTGTTGAGAAAGTCGGCTCTGAACTTGAACTATTACATGAAAGGGCAAAAGACCTCGGCATCTGGCTAAAATCCCCATTCATGCAACTATCCTTCTTAACCCTCGCAGTGGTACCAAAGCTGAGGATAACTGACAGAGGTCTGGTGGATGTTGAAAAATTCAAACTTGTGGATTTAATTGTAAGTTAGGTCGGCATGAATTGCTGTTGTACTGACACTACTTCATTACTGTCTGTTGCGCGGGCGTAGGCCTCGAGTGGCTCGCGGTTCAACTCCAGGAAGGTTGGCCCCCACTTGAATATTTTAATGATCTCTTCGGCTCGCACAGGATCGCCGAGTATAAATAAAGCGGCCGAAAGCGCCTCGACGGTGCTCAATATGGTCGGACGCCCGTAGTATGTCGGGTTTGAGGCGATCAAATATGGGAGGCTTCTCGGCACCATCTTTCTTCGAATCTTAACTATTTGCTCGATTTTCTTCCAAGAGCAGTCGAGCGCTACAATCCCCCGCTCTCTCGCGATATCAACGTCAGCCTTGGAAAGCGCCCTTTCTGCGAGTGGGTCGAGCAGGATCGCACCGGCAGGCAGCTCGTTTAACTTATAGACCATCTGTATCTTTCCAACCCGGTGTAGACGTATCGCAGTACATCTTTTTGGGTCACACTCGCGCGCGTTGTACACGACAAGTCTCATGCAATCAAAAAATTATTTGGCTTGATAAGCATAAAAATAAAAGAACTATTAATTAATAATCCATCTCTAATAAAATCGCCCCGCCCAGATGTTAAAACTAATAAATATCTAGTCGACTAATCGACTGAAGAGTTAAATTTTAACCCCCAAACCCAAAACCCCAAAGGGCACGAGCTTTAGCGACTATTTGACCAGAAAAAAAGGTAAAAAATAAAAAATTCTATTCTCGTAACGTATATTCTTCGGCACGCCACTTTGGGCACGCACTTTCTTCGGACTTAATTGAAAATGTTTCGCCGCATTCTTTGCATCTAAAAAAGGTTCTATCTCCCACAAAACTCCTTTCCCATTCATGACTGACGCACACCCTCAACCCCCCTACTTACACAAGAAACTGTTTACATGTTTAACACTGATGCACTTAGTAATAAAGTTTTCTAACTGCATAAGCTAAATTTACCTATTCTTGGCGATTTCTTTAGTCGAGTTTTTTTTGGATAATGGATGGAGCGAAGCGTTCATAAAGTCCTTTGCGCGCCTTTATGCGCCCCAAGTCCAAGAGTTAAGGATAACCGAAGCGAGAGAAAGGAAGCGGAGGTGAAGGTATGGAAAACAGATTTCAAGGCCTTGTCCTGTTTCTTATTGGACTTTCGGACCTCCTTGCAGGATATGCAATAAGACACGCTGAAGTATCAGGAGTTGGAATCAGTGCCCCAACTGGCGGTCTAGGATTACTCGGATTAATCTTGGTGATTGTTGGCATAATCTGGGCCATAATCGGCGATAAGATTGAATTAAGAATAAAGTGGACGGGATAAAAAGCGACAAAAGAGCCTTGCCAACTGCGGAAATATGCATAATGCTCGAAAAAGTGCAGTCTGGCTCAGCTACTCATAAAGCACTTTGCGCGCCGCCCGGGGAGACAATAGTAAGATAAGCATGAATAGTTTCCAAGATAGGCCATTGTGATTAAGGTGCGCAATTACTAAATCCAAAGAGTGCGAACCTTTATGTGTGGTGGTTATTTGCCTATACATTTTGATAAGCATTAAATCAAATAGATATGGGGGAGTGACTTGGCTAAACAGACATTCTACAATGCAGTCTTATTCTTGGGAGATGAGCTGGAGGCCACTAGTGGTTACATCATAATCCGCGATGGTGTTATCGAGGAAATCGGCGAGGGGATGCCAGCGAAGCGCGGGAAGGACCTTAAGCGCGCGTTCATTTTACCGCCTTTTATCAATGCGCATACTCACGTAGCGGACTCTGTATCCAAGGACATCTACCTCGGGAAGACTCAAACTAAGGTGGTTGGGCCCAATGGTGCTAAATTTAGAGAACTTCGTTCAAGAACAGAAAGTGAGATCATCTCCGCTGTTCGCACGACTCTTGGGGATATGCTACGTACAGGCACGCTAGCGCATTGCGATTTCCGGGAGGGCGGATTGGCGGGCATAGAACTCTTACATCGTTCATCAAATCCATCGGTTCATTCAATTATACTCGGACGTCCCTTAAACTCAGAAAAATTGGAAGAAATTTTAAAGGTATCTGATGGAGTTGGGTTGCCCTCGCTGGAAGGTTTTGAGCTGACCGCGCTCAAGCGTATCGCCGAAAAGGTAACTAGAACAAAAAAAATCTTAGCGGTTCATGTTGCAGAGACAGCCGATTCGCAGAGGAGCTCAATCAGCGCAACGGGCAAAAGCGAGGTCAGGCGCGCACTCGAGATGTCTCCATCGTTTCTCGTACATTGCACATGGGCGACCGAGGAAGATTTTCACTATATCTGCCGATCTGGTGTACCGGTGGTGTTTTGTGCGAGGGCCAACAGCCTGCTTGGGGTTGGCGTGCCACCCATACACCTTGCGCTTGCAAAAGGTGCAAAGTTTTGCTTGGGCACGGATAATGTGACAGTGTGCCAACCAAACATGTTTGAAGAGCTCTCATTCGCATGGGCATGTCTACGCCGAGCCAACGGCGGCGCTGGCGGCGAAGAGGCGCGCAGACTTCTCCGCTCGGTCACTGTTGAAGCGCGGAAACTTTTTTCCCTGCCTTGGAAGGCGATCCAGGAGGGCAGCCCAGCCACATTCATGGTACTCGGGAGGGGACAGAACCTCTTGAATTTGACCGACTTGTACGCTGGTATCATCAATAGGGCTCGGCCAGACAATATCAAAGAAATTTACCTCGACGGCAAGATTATTTAAACTGAAGCGTTAAGTAAATCTGGATTCTTCGTGTCATAACTAGAGTAGTTGATAGTGGATGGAGGAAGAAAAATGCAGGTCAAAGATGTGATGACGAAGGAAGTAAAAGTGGTGGAGATACCCGGCACGCGAGCTGAGGCGATAGATCTGCTCAGAAAGCTCGAGGCCAGCGCCGCCCCAGTGGTTAAACAGGGCACGAATGAGCTTGTCGGCTTGGTTACGCTACGCAAATTATTCGAGCACCCAGACGAGGATCAGCTGGCGATGCTCGTGGATCGTGATATTCCAACAGTCACACCAGAGGATTCACTTGGGGATGCGGCAAAGCTATTCTTGGCATCCCACGTGAAGAGGCTGGCAGTCCTGAAGGAGGGAAAGATAGTGGGAATCATAACCGTCAAGGATATCGTTAATCGAGCAATAACGACGATGAATATCGAGAAGCCTGCCTCAGACTACATGCGTCCACGCGTAATCGCAGTTTGGGATGGGACGCCAATAAAGGCAGCCCTGGAGATAATGGCACTTTCTGGCTTCAGGGCGCTACCGGTGATCGATGAAAATGGTAGCTTTATCGGAGTTATCGATGATTCCGATATAATCGAAGCCAGTAAGGTCGAGACGGAGTCGAAGATGAGCCAGATGGCGGGTCGCTCAGAGGGGGATAGCTGGACTTGGGATAGTGAGGATCGAATCTACATCACAAAGAGGCAATTAAAGATCCCTGATAAGAAAGTAAAAGAATTGATGGCGAAGGAACTCGTCACCATAACTAGGCGGACGCCTGTGAGCAGGTGCGCGGAACTTATGAAACAGAACAAGATAGAGCAGACCCCGGTGACAACGGCGGATGGTGGGCTCGTCGGAATAGTTCGTGACGTCGACTTACTTCAAGCATTAATTTCTTAGTTTACTTAAGAAGGTTTTTTAGGGTTCTAAGGGTTGTTAAAATTCGGTGAACAGTTGAAATCGGAAACCAAGTACGACATGGTCATGGATATTGCCCTTCGACGGGGTTTCATATGGCCATCATTTGAGATCTACGGTGGCGTCGGTGGATTTTATGATTTTGGACCTCTCGGGTCTCTTCTGAAGAATAAGATAATCCAGAAGTGGCGCGAGTACTACGTGTTCGGGGAGGGCTTTTTTGAGATCGACTCCCCAAGCGTCACGCCTGAAGAGGTCTTCAAGGCAAGCGGTCACGTCGATCATTTTCTTGATGCTATGGTTGAGTGCAAGAAATGTGGTACAGCGTTCAGAGTTTCGGATGTCGTGCGCGATGCTACAGGCAAAGATATCGAGGGGATGTCGAAGGCCGAGATGGACCAATTCATCAAGGAAAATCGTGTGCGCTGTCCGGACTGCGGGGGGGAGTTTGGTCCGGTTTTCGATTTCAATGCGATGTTCCGTACTTCGATTGGTCCCGGAGGCCAAAGGGTGGCATACCTTCGGCCCGAGACCGCACAAGCGATGTTCATAGATTTCAAGAGGCTCCAACGTCACGCTCGCGGTAAACTGCCGTTTGGCGTGGTGCAGATAGGCAAGGGCTATAGAAACGAGATTTCCCCTAGACAGGGCATAATCAGATTGAGAGAGTTCACGATGGCTGAAGCTGAAGTATTCTTCGACTCAGATGATCCTCACCACCCAAAGTTTTCCGACGTGGCGAGTGAAAAACTAATGTTATGGCTGGCAGAGGACCAAGAGAAAGATAAAAAAAATTTGATCGAAGTTACAGCGGGGCAGGCAGTAAAGAAAAAATTTGTTTACAACGAGTTGATGGCGTATTACCTCGTGCTAACAAAGCACTTCTTGATCGACATAGGCATCCCGCTAGAGGCGATTCGATTTAGACAACAAACTCCAGGGCAGCGAGCCCATTACTCCGCTGAAACTTGGGACACGGAAGTCTCAACGGATCGATTTGGCTGGGTTGAAGTATCCGGGCTAGCTTACCGCACCGATTTTGACCTCTCTCGCCATGCTAAATCAAGCGGGGAGGATCTCACAATATTTTCAGTGGATAAGAAACAGAAAGTGATGTGTCATGTAATTGAGCCATCTTACGGTATAGATCGACCGCTGTATTGTGTGTTGGAGCACGCATTTGTTAAAGAAAAAAATCGCGCGTACCTTCGGTTGAAAAAGGATATGGCGCCAATTGAAGTAGGGGTCTTGCCGCTCATAAGTCGCGATGGCCTGCCAGAGAAGGCAACGCTGGTTTACGAGTCCTTGAGGAGCAGCTGCATCATGGCGGAGTACGACGATTCTGGCTCAATCGGACGCAGGTATGCGCGCGCGGACGAGGTCGGCACGCCCTATTGTGTGACCATCGATCACCAAACTCTCGAGGATGACACGGTTACGATAAGGGATCGCGATACCACGCAACAGATCAGAGTCGAGGTTGGAAAACTTTTGGAAGTAATATGTTCACTGCGGGTCGATAAGATCACTTTCCCAGAGGCCGGTGTGGAAGCTAAAAAACTAGGAAAATCATGAGCGGTAGCACGATGAATAGGGAAATTATAGTTAGATAGAAAACTATTGCCCCGTACAGCTTTCGGTCCAAATTGAAATTGTGCGCAAGGAAAATGTTGAAAACTGCGGGTGGCATTATCGCCATGATCAGAGAAGGTCTCGATACGATATCCCCGATGGTTAATCCAAGGGCCATCATCAATCCATAAGTCACTAGCGGGCTGACGAGAAACCTTATCGTACCCACGGTTGCCAACTTAGATTTGTACTTGCGGGGATCGACAATTGGCATCTGAAAACCTACAAATAACAACATTAGAGCGAAAAACGGCTTCGCTAAGAAATGATCGAATGTTTCACTCACGACGTCTGGTAGATGAGCATCGAAGCCTATGAACAACATCGCCGCGATGAGCGCAATAGTAGCTGGAAATATCAGGACATTTTCGAGTACGGAACCAGCACTCAGGCGTCTCTTCGCCGCGCCAGATGCGAGTACCACACCCAATGCCAAATTAGGAACAGCTATCACGACCGCAAATAGGCTTGCGGGCCCCAAGTAGGCGCTCGCAGGCCTCGGGCCCCCCATCCCTGCCATGATGGCGTAAACGATGGGAAGGCCGAGATAGGTAACGTTCATGAAGGCTGCGTTCAGGGTAACTGCAATTGTTGTTTTTCTATCGTGATGCATGAGAGTCGAGAACACCACCGCGAGTGCAAAGGAAGCGCCCATAGAGACGAACGCGAGGATCGCTGCACTACCGAATGACAAAATCTGATCCCGACTGTAGCGAGCAATCGAGACGAAGACAATGATCGGCAACATCCCCCAGAGTATGGCCAGATTTAGGGAGCGAAAGGCCGGCTTGGTGACTCGTTCTAAAAATTTGATTCGACCGACAATGATTCCAACCCCAATGAGCGACAGCGCGTATATTGCGGGCCCCAAATAACTTCCCGGCGTGGGTTCACCAGCCAGCTCCGTCGATCGTTTACTCTGCAATCTCCTTCAGGGCTTCCTCGAAGATATCTAATCCAACGTCAGCCTGCTCTTTCGTCAATATAAGTGGTGGCGCCAACCGAAGAGAGGATGCCCCGGCACCTAGCAGGATCAACCCTCTCTCAAATGCTTTCTTCATCAACTTATCCCTAGCATCTCTCGCTGGCTCCTTGGTGGTTCGATCTTTCACAAGTTCTACTCCGATCATCATGCCTTTCCCTCGAACATCGCCTATGATCTCGTGTTCCTTAGCAATCTCTTTGAGCCGATCGAGCATATATCCGCCAACCTTTTCAGCGTTGTCCGCGAGTTTCTCAGATTTCAGCACATCGAGCACAGCAAGTGCAGCAGCGCATGCGACAGGGTTGCCGCCGAGGGTGTTTTCATGTGCCCCTGGCCCCCAGTCCATGAGCTCATCGCGCGATACGGCAACTCCCATTGGAAGGCCAGCAGCCATCGCTTTTGAGGCGGTTAGTATGTCCGGTTCAACTCCCCAGTGCTCACACGCGAACCACTTTCCAGTGCGGCAGAAACCTGATTGGACCTCATCGATCACCAGGATGATGTTGTTCCTTTCGCATAACTTGGCCAGCGCTGGGAGGTAGTCATCGGGAGGAACTATGTATCCACCTGCACCTTGGATCGGCTCCACGACCATGCAGGCGACGTCGTCAGGGGGGCAGACCTTCTTGAGCAGGATATTCTCGATGTAATCGACGCACCAGAGCCCGCAATCGGGGTAACTCTGTTTGAACGCGCAACGATAGCAGTAGGCGTACGGCACGTGGAATACGCCAGGCATCATCCCCTTGAAATGCCGCCTCGCGTCTATCCCTGTGGTCGTCAGCTGGAGCGAACCCATCGTGCGGCCATGGAAGCCACCTATGAATGAGATGGTGTAGTAGTTTCTGGTGTGCCACTGGGCTATTTTCAGTGCAGCTTCTACTGCTTCAGTCCCTGAGTTGCCCAGAAAGGCGCGTTTCTTGAACTTGCCCGGCGTCACCTCTAGGAGTCGCTCTATCAGCTCAACTTGAGGCAGCGTGTAAAAGTCGCAGCTATTAATGAACATCAGCTTTTCCGTCTGGCGCTTTATGGCTTCCACAACTTTTGGATGACGGTGCCCGACGTTTGTGACGGCGATGCCGGAGCTGAAGTCCAAAAAAATATTTCCATCTATATCTTTTACCCACACACCGTCTTCCTCGACGCCCACGAGCGGGGCTGTTCGAGTCAGAGACGGGGATGTCACCGCATGATCCCTCCCGATGAATGCTCTCGCCTTTGGACCCGGCGGCGTCACGACGATTTTAGGCTCTTTTACCTCTATCCCAACCATCTTTACACCTCCTCCAGCCCAGCCAAACACCTCTTCGGAATTTCCCCTCGTGCTATTTATTCTTTCATAAGATTAGTCGCCTAGGTATTTACTTTTTAGCCTCCAGGAGTGGCGCGCATAGATTCAAAAATAATTTTCTTATGGAAGGGGGCGCAGGCAGTCAACCGAAGCATTGTGCCGAGAAGAGAAGAGTGGGGGTAGCTGTTTAATTCGTCTATCAACGAGCGTTCTACGAGATCTCTGCGGTATCCGAATACCCATTGTTCTCATAAAAGCCCTTGAAGTCGTAGTTGACTAGTTCGATATGATTAACTTGGCTTATCCATTTGTAACCCCATTTCCCTGGAACTACCACGCGTAGGTTCTCAGGTAAAGGCTTGCCGTCTTTCTCGTATGCCAGGATTATGTTTTCTTGCTCAGCTTCAGTAACCGTTAGGTCAGTTATATAACCATCTTCAGCATAAAAAGCAACCTTTATCGCATCGGGGGATAATCCAGCATTTTCAAGTAAAAATGCTAGGCGCACACCCGTCCAGTTCCCATTATCGAGGAGACGGTCTGGAGTGCCCACACAGTATAGTCTGGCGTTCACCGTAGTTTTTGGCATTGCAGCGATTTCATCAATGGTTAGATTAAGTGGGTGTTTAACTGATCCATCAACTACCAACCTCAGCTCTGAATTTTCAAACATTGCCCCTTTAGGAGCTAAAAATAAGATGCTCAACGCTACTATTGCGATCCCAACCAGAGTTAACAGGAATAATCTTCTCTCCATTTATTTCTCCCGGTCCTTTTCTTAGATAATTCAATTGCTGTACGTATTTAGCTGTCTTAAAGCGTGAAAGTTGTCTGGGTGTGCGTGTGCGGCTTTCCTGCTGGGAAGCACCGTTCAGCGTCACAGCTGTGACGTTAGGATCGGCACCGCGAATGTCA
>Ga0315282_10014954_pt1 | contig 11504 bp, 11 predicted proteins | sample YL17G07_20_MG_FD_203693 | JGI IMG/M metagenome (GOLD analysis project Ga0315282, IMG submission 203693) | Sediment microbial communities from Yellowstone Lake, YNP, Wyoming, USA - YL17G07_20 | ecosystem: Environmental > Aquatic > Freshwater > Lake > Sediment | place: USA: Wyoming | collected...
TTCAGGACGACATCGAACTCAGTCTTTTCCTCAACAGGTTCGGCAACCACGGCAGCAACCGAGGCGCCCCCAGCCGCAGCAACAGCCACTGGAGCGGCGGCGGAAACACCCCACTTCTCTTCCAATTTCTTGACCAGCTCGGCAGCTTCCAAAACGGTCAGCTTGCCCAATTCTTCTACTAACTTATCCAGATCAGCCATTTCTAAACTCCTTAATTCTCTTTCTGATTATTGATTTTTGATTTCTTTTTTGTCAACGTACCTAAGCAGCCTGCGGCTGCTCCGAATAGGCCTGAAGGACGCGTGCTACCTGGCGTGAAGGCTCAGCCAGCGTGCGGACGAGCCTGCCGGCAGGCGCCTGAAGAACTCCCAACAGTGTGGCGCGGACGACAGGCAGCGGCGGTAGTTCAGCCAGCGACTTGACCGATGCGGCTGTGAAAGCATGACCGCCGAGATATCCGCCTTTGAGCTTGAATATTTCTGAGTTGCGGGTGGAATCGACCAGCACTTTTGCCATACCCGGCGGGTTGCTTAGAGCAAAACCGAACAACAGGCTGCCGGTCAGCTCATCAGAATGAATGCCAGCCTCTTTCAGGGCGAGTCGCATGACGGTATTCTTCACCACGTGAATCTGGCCACCAACATCACGCACCTTGGCGCGCATGCTATCGATCTCTTTCATGCTCATGTGCGTATACTCAAGCACGAAAACTGCCTGGCTGCTCTTGAGCCAGTTCCCGTATTGGGACATCAATACACCTTTGTGTTGTTTTGAAAAGGCCAACGAAATTTACCTCCTTCCTTCTAAGATTAAACAAAAAGTCTTTGTCTTGTTTCTACGAGGCAAAGACTTTTTTCCCCACACAATGCGGGGAGCCTGTTATCGGCTAAAGTCTTCACCTCGGCGGGAAATTAAGCCCATTTCGATGGGCACCAGCTTTTTTTGGTGAAGTGAGATTATTGCTTATTAGTCCAGCAGTCCGTTTACTCCTTATTCGTTTGATTCCATGGTTTGGGCCAACGCCGGATCGATTTTAACGCCCGGGCCCATTGTCGAGGTTACCGTAATGTGGCGCAGATAAGTACCCTTGGCTGCCGACGGCTTGGCCTTCTTGATGGCTTCCATCAGGGCGGACATGTTTTCGTAGAGTTTATTCACTTCAAAGGATACCTTGCCAATCGCCACGTGTACATTGGCGGTCTTATCCAGGCGGAATTCGACACGCCCGGCTTTTGCCTCGCGAATAACCCGCGGTAGGTCTTCAGCAGGGACAACCGTGCCCGCTTTAGGATTAGGCATCAAACCACGTGGGCCGAGGATGCGGCCCAGGCGGCCAGCCTTGCCCATCATATCCGGGGTGGCAATGGCCACGTCAAAATCGGTCCAACCGCCCTGGATCTTGGCGATCCATTCGTCGCTGTCGGCAATGTAATCTGCCCCAGCTTGTTGAGCATTCGCTGCGCCTTCGCCCTGAGCGAAAACCAGCACTCGCACAGTCTTGCCCAGACCGTTTGGCAGCACGACCACGTCGCGTACCATCTGGTCAGCCTGGCGGGGATCCAGGCCCATGCGCATGTGTACTTCAACTGTACCATCGAACTGCGCATATGCCGTATCTTTGACCAGGGTTAGCGCCTGGCGCGGATCATAAAACTTGGTTATATCTACTTTGGCCAGAGCGGCCAAATATTTCTTACCGTGTTTAGACATTGATTCTCCTCTGTGGTTCGAACGGGCTAACGAACAAGCCCTCCCACGAATGGTTAGTCGACGACCTGCAGGCCCATGTTGCGAGCTGTACCTTCAACCTGGCGCATGGCATCTTCCAGGTCGATGGCGTTCATATCTTTCATTTTGATCTCAGCGATTTCTCGCACCTGTGAACGGGTGACTTTGCCCACTTTGATGCGGTTGGGTTCGCTGGAGCCTTTTTCGATGCCGGAGGCTTTCTTCAGTAACACGGCAGCCGGGGACGATTTGAGGATGAAAGTGAAGGACCCATCGGTGTAGATGGTAATTTCGGCTGGAATGACCTCACCCACCCGGTTGTTGGTGCGGGCGTTGTATTCCTTGCAGAAAGCCATAATGTTGATCCCGTGCCCGGCGAGAGCAGGCCCAACGGGCGGCGCCGGGTTAGCTTTACCGGCATTGAGTTGTAAACGAACGATTGCCTTTAATTTCTTTGACACAGCTTTTCTCCTTAGTGGTTATAGCGGGTGATTGGGGAGCACCCTCCCACGCAAAAGGTCTTCCGCAGACCTTATTTACGCTTTTTCTACCTGCAAAAAGTCCAGTTCTACCGGGGTTTCTCGACCAAAGAAATTGACCATTACCCGGACTTTGTTGCGTTCCATATCGATTTCCGCCACAGTACCGCGGAAATCATTGAACGGGCCATCCACGATGCGTACCCGCTCGGCCACCTTGAAAGTGACCTTGACGTGCGGGGCTTCAGCTTCCATCCGCCGCAGGATTTGGGAGACTTCTTCAGGACGCAGGGGGGTAGGCTGGTTGCCCATGCCCACAAATCCGGTAACCCCTGGGGTGTTACGCACCACGTACCAGGATTCCTCACTGAGAACCATATTGACCAGCACGTAGCCCGGGAAAACATGACGCTCGACAACCCGTCGTTTGCCATCCTTAACTTCAATCTCTTCCTGGGTAGGGATAACTACGTCAAAAATCTTGTCTTTCATGCCCATGGTCTCGATACGCTGTTCGAGATTGTGGCGCACTTTGTTTTCGTACCCGGAATAACAGTGAATGACATACCAGAGACGCTGGTCGCTGGTAACTTCAAGCACCTGGTCCGATCCCAGATTAGAAGAGGAAACAACCGGTTTGCTCTTCGACGTGGCCAGATCACCCTTGGCGAGAATATCATGGTATTCCGCCGAAATATCTGGGGTCATATCCTCTTCCTGATTATCATCGTCTCGCGATTCCATCTTTGCCTGATCAACCTTCTATTCCTGCTCCAACTCACCTGCCAGGTTAAGACAACAGCAGGGTAACCAACTGCGAGAAAACATAATCGAGCAGGCCCAACACAGCGCTCATGGCTGCCATTACGATCAATACAATGCGTGTCAGGCGCCAGGCTTCCTTCATGGTTGGCCAACTCACCTTGCGCAGCTCGCCTAGCGTTTCATGATACCATTTCTGAAGGGCATTCGGCTTCTTATCTTTTTCTTTCTCTTTCTTATCAGCCACGCGTCGCTCCTTCTACTGATTTAGTTGGCTAAAAAACAGCCACTCGCGTTACAGTTCTGTGACCAAAACGCCGCCTTTGGCCAAAATACGGCCACCTTCAGACGGCGTTCTCTTTCCGTGAGGCAGGCCAGGCAGGAATCGAACCCACAACCTCCTGTTTTGGAGACAGGCGCTCTGCCAGTTGAGCTACTGGCCTGTACTGGCCACCGGGTGTTGCAAACTAAAACATTTCGCACAGCCACACCCAATGTCCAGCGAACATACTACTTGGTCTCCCTGTGCACAGTATGCTTACGGCAGTGAGAGCAGTATTTCTTCAGTTCCATCCGGCCGGGATCATTGCGTCGGTTTTTCTGTGAAGTGTAATTGCGTTCCTTGCACTCAGTGCATGCTAACGTAATGACCGGGCGAATATCTTTCTTCTTAGAAGCCATTTTACCTCATATTCAACCCAACGGGGTTGATCTCCAGACTAATCCAGAATCTTGGTGATCACGCCGGCGCCAACCGTCAGACCACCTTCGCGAATAGCAAACTTCGAACCCTGTTCCAACGCCACCGGTACGATCAGGGCGACCTGCAGGTTCACACTGTCACCCGGCATCACCATCTCGACCCCTGCCGGCAGTTCGATGTTGCCCGTCACATCCATCGTACGGATGTAGAACTGCGGCCGGTAGCCAGTGAAGAATGCCTTGTGCCGCCCGCCTTCTTCCTTCTTCAACACGTACACCTGGCTCATGAACTTTTGGTGCGGCGTTATGCTGCCCGGCTTGGCCACCACCTGCCCGCGCTCCACGTCCGTGCGCTCAATTCCGCGAAGCAGCAGGCCCAGGTTGTCCCCAGCCATGCCCTCATCCAGCGTCTTGTGGAACATTTCCACGCCTGTCACCACCGAGTTCATGGTCTTTTCCCGCAAGCCTACGATTTCCACCGGTTCGCCCGAGTGAACCCGTCCGCGGTCCACACGACCCGTTACCACCGTACCGCGACCTTTGATCGAGAACACGTCTTCGATCGGCATCATGAACGGCAGGTCCAGGGAGCGCTTCGGCTCCGGAATGTACTCGTCTACCACCCGCAGCAGCTCTTTGATACAGGCATATTCCGGCGCATTCGGATCCTTCGATGTGCTCTCCAACGCCTTCAGGGCGCTGCCGCGCACGATCGGGGTTGCATCCCCGGGGAACCCGTAGCCAGTCAACATTTCCCGCAACTCCAACTCCACCAACTCCAACAACTCCGGATCATCCATCATGTCGATCTTGTTGAGGAAGACCACGATGCTCGGCACTTCTACCTGGCGGGCCAGCAGCACGTGCTCTTTCGTCTGCGGCATCGGCCCGTCCGGCGCTGCCACCACCAGGATGGCCCCATCTACCTGCGCCGCACCGGTGATCATGTTCTTGATGTAGTCGCGGTGCCCCGGCATGTCCACGTGCGCATAGTGCCGCTTATCCGTCTCGTATTCCACGTGGGCAATGTTGATCGTGATCCCGCGCGCTTTCTCTTCCGGCGCATTGTCAATCGAATCGTACGGCCGGAACTGCGCTTTCCCTAGAAAGCCGCAGTACTTCGTGATGGCGGCGGTCAGGGTCGTCTTGCCATGATCGATGTGCCCCATCGTCCCTACGTTCAGGTGCGGCTTGTTCCGCTCAAACTTTTGCTTCGCCATGACTCTTCTCCTTACAAGCAAGTACAAAAACATTTTCTAGATTCGGCAATAAGAGCCCCCAATGGGATTCGGACCCATGACCTCGCCCTTACCAAGGGCGCGCTCTACCAACTGAGCTATGAGGGCTTGCCGTCATACAAATTCTGCTTTGCAGCAGTTGTTTTGGTCCAACGGCCAGTGGACGGTGAAGGATTCGAACCTCCGAAGGGCTTTGCCCAACTGATTTACAGTCAGTCCCCGTTGGCCACTTGGGTAACCGTCCAGGCCCGAGCAGTTGCCAGCTCGCAAGCAAGGTTGCTAATTAGGCCTCAACCAACCTCACTCGCCGGCCCTCAACTGAGCCGACGACGGGAATCGAACCCGTAACCTCCCACTTACAAGGCGGATGCTCTGCCGTTTGAGCTACGTCGGCGGCTCTCATTTGTTAAGTTGCTAAACAAGCGGACAGAATTATACCAAACCCCACTTATAAAGGCAAGGTTTGCTGAATTTACGCCTTTCACCACAGCGGAGGGAGTTTATCAGATGTTAGAAAACTCGTCAAGGAACACGGGCCACCTCTTAGCTGTGAAAGTTGGCGCCGAAGAACTGCAATGAAGCTATTTTGCAATGCTCAAAACACTATCAGGTGGGCTGCGCTTTACCCCTTTCGCAAAACAATCTCATTTAATGTATAATCAGAGCGAACCTGGAGGTTGCATGGAAATTATCTGGTATGGGCATTCTTGCTTCCGCATGGCCGAACGCAGTATGGCGACGGTGGTCGCCGACCCCTTTGACTACCAGGAAGTTGGGCTGGACCCTTTGAAGCTGAAGGCAGATATTGTCACCGTCAGCTATAATTCACCGGCTTACAACCACACCAACGCCGTTAAAGGTGATCCCCATCCGATCACCGGGCCAGGCGAATTTGAGATCGGCGGCGTTTTTATTACAGGTGTACAAACGAACGGGCTGGCACGCCGCAGTGACGACCTGCGCAACACCCTGTATGTCTTTGATTACAACGGCCTGACCGTAGCGCACCTGGGAAACATCAACCGTGTCCCCACCCAAACTGAGGTCGAAGAGCTAGGCCCGGTTCATGTCGCCCTAGTACCGGTTGGTGGAGGGACCAGTTTGAATGCCTCCAAGGCCGCTGAGGTCATCAGCCTGTTGGAACCTTCAATCGCCATCCCCATGCAATATGCAATCCCCGGCAGCTCACTTAAGTTGGATCCATTGAGTAAATTCTTGAAGGAAATGGGATTGAATGAAGTAGAAACCCAGCCTTCTTTAAAAATTACCAGCGCCAGTTCTCTACCAGAAGAAACCAGGGTGATTGTCCTGAATTACCAGCGCAGTTAAAGGAGTGAACCTTGGCCATCAAACTTATCATGACCTGGGATATCGCCCCAGACCATGAACAAGAATATTTCGAGTTCGTCGTGCGGGAATTCATTCCAGGAGTCCAACGATTGGGATTCGAGCTCAGCGATGCCTGGGCTACGGTTTATGGAGAACGCCCGCAGATTTTAGTGGGAGCGGTCCTGCCCACCCAGCAAAAGGCGCGCCAGGTCTTGCGCTCCACCGAGTGGAAGAGCCTTTACAACCAGTTGCAGGAATACGTCCATAACTACTCGCAGAAGTTGGTGGAAGCCCAGGGCGGCTTCCAGTTCTGATCGGCCTGTGTTTTTCCTGGCCTCATTCCTTTACCTATGTTGACGGAAATTTCCCACCGTTTACTGGAATGGTACCGGCTGCAAGCCCGCCAGCTTCCCTGGCGCGGGCAGAACGACCCCTATGCCACCTGGGTCTCAGAAATCATGCTCCAGCAGACCAGGGTAGATACCGTGATCCCTTATTACCAGCGTTGGATGGGGCGTTTTCCCACCCTGGAAAAGCTGGCGGCTGCTAGCGAACAGGATGTCTTGGCAGTCTGGGAAGGGCTGGGCTATTACAGTCGGGCGCGCAATTTGCACCGCGCTGCCCGCCAGGTGATGTTTGACTATCAAGGGGTGATTCCCAACCAGCGCTCGGCCCTCGAACACCTGCCAGGTATCGGGCGTTATACTGCTGGGGCGATCACCTCGATTGCTTTCGGCCAGGATGAAGCCGCTTTGGATGCCAACATCCGGCGGGTGCTGGCGCGGTTGTTCGACATAGCAGAGCCAGCTTATTCGGGGGCGGGGGAACGCCGTCTGTGGGAGCTTGCCCGCCAAAACCTGCCCACCGGTTATGCCGGCGGTTACAACCAGGCCCTGATGGATTTGGGCGCTACCCTGTGTACGCCCCATGCTCCAGCTTGTCTGGTCTGCCCATTGGTGGAAGTTTGCCAGGCGCACTGCCTGGGAAAGCAGGAAGAACTACCCGTATTGAAAGCGCGTGCTCCCATCCCACACTATACAGTGACTGCAGCGGTTATCCGGCGCGGCGGCCAGGTATTGATCGACCGCCGACCCTCGAAGGGCCTGCTGGGTGGGTTGTGGGAGTTCCCCGGGGGGAAAGTCGAGCCAGATGAAGAGCTTCAGGCTGGCCTGAGGCGCGAGATCCGCGAAGAGCTTGGCACAGAGATCCTTGTGGGCGAAGTTTTCGGGATTTATAAATATGCTTATACCCATTTCCGAGTAACCCTACACGCTTTTATCTCTTCGTTGATCGGACAGGAACCTCAACCCCTGGAAGCCAGCGAGCTGCGTTGGGTGTATTCGCAAGAGCTGGCCCAATTCCCAATGGGCAAGATCGACCGGCAGATTTCACGCAGGCTGGAAAAAACTGCCTCGAAACCAGGGAAATTGGAAAATGCACCCAATAGCTAGAACATCAGGACTTTGTCCAGCAAACCGTGGATCAGGCGTTGGCGCTGGCTGAATTGGATATCTACAACATTGACCAGGACAGCCACCTCACCAATTTGCATTATCTCGACCGGCTTGAATGATATCAGAAACTTGCAGGATTCCAGCACGTCTATGTGAGGTGTCGACTCTGTTATCCTTTCTGAGTATCTGTGGCGTAATTCACTTATTGGGTCAATATATTACCTGCATCTAGCTACACCTCGCGAAGCGATACCGTTCACCCCCTGCTAATGGATGACCAGGTTGCCGTAATCCACGTAGTTTGTTTCGTCGGCCCTGAAGTTGGTACATCCTCCGTCAGGATATGTGGGCCAGTATTCCACGAAGTTGGCGTAATCGTAGTACTGTAGGCGCCATACATCGCCTCTGCGGCCAGGCGTGCCTCCGTCGATAAGCTGCCACTTGAGGTACTCTCCAGGATTTCCTGCAGTGGGAATATCGTTCCATCCCTCCCGTCGCTCGATGGTCGCTACTAGAGTGGCGGCCGGTTTACCGTTCACTTTGCCGAAGCTCACACATACGGGTTTAAACCGGAGCTGCTTCCAGCCAAGTGTCGGGTTGTAGATGCGCGCTTTGATCATCCCGTCCGCTTTGTAAGTGGATGGATCCAACTGGTGGACGTTGAAATCGATCCAGACCCGGAAGTAGTCGCCCCAGTCCGGCGGCACCAGGCCCACGCCGCCCGTAATTCCTCTCATGCCGCTTGCAAGAACGGGCCGCGTTCCGCCGGGGAGGAGGAATGCCACTACGAGAACCAGCGCCAATACGATTCGCTTTATCATCTGTCACTCTCCTTTTTCCTTTTCTGTTGATGGAAATCCGGCCAGCCAGTGACCGTCAGGGACCTGCACTCTTGTTATAGCGCTCGATCGTAATGAAATCGCAATGAAAACCTGCTACAATAAAACCAGGTCTACACCTTTTACCGGTCGGGAGAAAACGAATGGCAGCACTGGCCCTGTCTTTTCTCGGACCATTTTCGGTAACGCTCCATGATCAACTGCTCACGAGGTTTGAATCAGATAAGGTGCGGGCGCTGCTGATTTACCTGGCAATCGAGGCAGGCAAGCCGCACCGCCGCTCCGCGCTGGCCGGTTTGATCTGGCCAAATTCACCCGAAAGCGCGGCGCGGGCCTGCCTGCGCAACGCGCTGGCAGACCTGCGCCAGATGATCCAGGATCAAAGTGCAGATCCCCCCTACTTGCGCATCGATCGCGAATCCATCCAGATGAACCTGTCCAGCGATCACTGGCTGGATGTGCGCGCGTTTGAGGAGCGGCTGGATTTTGACGATCAGCTCCTGATCAATGGTCTGCGCGCGCTGCGGATTGAAAATTTTAAATCGGCGGCTGCGCTGTACCACGGCGCGTTTCTGGAGGGATTCTCGCTGAAAGACAGCCCGGAGTTTGAGCAGTGGGCGCTGGTGATGCGCGAAAATCTCCATCACAAAGCCGTGAGTGTTCTATCGCGGCTCGCGCTGGAGTTTGAACAGGCCGGTGATTTTGATCAGGCCTGCGCTTACGCCCTGCGCCTGGTGGCGCTCGAACCCGCCCACGAAGCCACCCACCGCCAGATCATGCGCCTGCTTGCCCAGAATGGGCAGCGTGCCGCGGCGCTGGCGCAGTATGAAGCCTGCCGGCGTATCCTGGCGGACGATCTATGCGTGCAGCCTGAGGAAACCACCATCACCCTCTACCAGCAGATCCGGGATGGAAGGTTCAAACCCTGCAACAGGCAGAGCCCGTCCCATAATCTACCATCCAGGTTATCCGGGCTGGTTGGACGAGAAGCTGAGTTGAAAACCCTGCTGGCGCGCCTTGGGGAGCCATCCTGCCAGGCGCTGACGGTGACCGGCCCGGGAGGGTGCGGGAAGACGCGCTTTGCCGTTGAAGCAGCTTACCGGATGGTGGATCACTTTCAAAACGGGATTTACTTTGTCAACCTGGCTGGCATTCAAACGCCCGCACAGATTCCCCAGGCAATCGCCCAATCGCTTGACTTTTTATTCCGCCCCGACCAGGAACCCTGGCAGCAAGTAGTCGATTATCTGCGTGAAAAGCAGGCCTTGCTCATCCTGGATAATTTTGAGCACGTGTTGGCAGGAGCCGGCCTGGTGGTTGAATTGCTACGCGCGGCGCGGAATGTGAAAATTCTGGTGACTTCGCGTGTCAGGCTGAATTTCATGAAAGAAAATGTTTTTCCGCTTGGCGGTCTAGAATATCCTCCTGAAGCGAACGGGCCAGGCCCAACCGAGGCTCTGGCAACCTGCCCGGCGGTGCAACTGTTCCTGGAAGGCGCGCAGCGGGTGAAGCCGGGTTTTGCCCCCGGAGCAGCGGAATTCGAGCAGATTGCCAGCATCTGCCGCGCAGTGACCGGGAATCCATTGGCTGTGCTGCTTTCCGCCAGTTGGGTTGGGCTGCTTGCCCCGGCCGAAATTTCTATGCAAATTCAGCAGCACACGCTCGACTTCCTGGAAACCAGCTGGCTGGATCTACCCGAGCGGCAACGCAGCCTGCGCGTGGTGCTGGATCATTCCTGGGTGCTGCTCAATAACCACCAGCGGGAGCTGGTCGCGGGCTTATCGGTCTTTCCGGGCAGCTTTATTTATCAGTCCGCTAAGGCAGTGGCGGATATTGGGCTAAAGGATCTGCGCGACCTGGTTGACCGGTCCATCGTCCAGATGACTTCATCCGCGCGCTTTGAGCTGCATATGCTGCTGCGGCAGTACACCGCCGGTAAACTGGCCAGTATGCCCGGCAAGCGCGAGCAGTTCCTCAACCGGTTCTGCACGTACTTTATGGATCTGCTGGTCGAATGGGCGATGGCTTTGCAAGGGCACGAGCAGCAGGATGCGTTGCAGCGGATCGTACCGGAGGTTGAGAATATCCGCCTGGCCTGGCAGTTGGCGCTCGATCATGCCCCCCTGGACCACCTGGCCGCGGCCCTGGATGGGTTGGGTGGGATGTACGAGCAACTGTGCCTGTACCAGGAAGGCGAAGCGCTGTTCCAGCATTCCATCATGATGGTACAGGCGGCTCAAAAAAAAGCCTCTGGCGCGCCGCTGGATGCCCACACAGCCGTGCCCCTGCTCGCGCGAATGTTCGCCTGGCAGAGCTTGTTCAGCCGCCTGTCGGGCAATAATTCCGCGGCACACCAAGCCGTCTGCAGCGGACTGGAAATGCTGGACGGACTGCCTGCCACTGATTGTCCTGGATTTGCAGAAAAAGCTTTTCTCTTGTTTCAAAGAGCGCACCTACTTTATGACACTGACCGAGAGCAGTCACTGCGCGATATGATGGAAAGCCTGGTGATTTACCGGAAGGTGGGGAACGCCTGGCGAGAAGCACAGGTGCTAACCAGCCTGGCGTTGATCACCAGCGCGCGCGGGCACTACCAGCGAGCGGAGGCCTATTTAGCGGAAAGTCTCGCCATTCAGCGCAGGCTGGGTGATACCACCGGAATGGCTGCTACGTTGAGCAAGATGAGCTTTATCATGATAGGGGTGGGCGATTTTTCCGGGGTGACGCGCTTCGTTCAAGAGCATGCTGCCCTTCTGGGCAGCATTCACAGCCCGGCGCAGCTGGCAGAAAACCTGAACTTCGAAGGCTCCCTTCTGTGCTTTCTTGGACGGTTTCCCGAATCAGCCGGGCGTTTCGAAGAAACCATTGCGCTGAATGAAAACCTTGGCAACCGGACAGCTGTAATGGTGGACAAGTCAACGTTGGGATGGGTAGAGGTAAATCAGGGCTTTTACGATCAGGGAGATGCTCATT
>Ga0315282_10014956_pt1 | contig 11503 bp, 9 predicted proteins | sample YL17G07_20_MG_FD_203693 | JGI IMG/M metagenome (GOLD analysis project Ga0315282, IMG submission 203693) | Sediment microbial communities from Yellowstone Lake, YNP, Wyoming, USA - YL17G07_20 | ecosystem: Environmental > Aquatic > Freshwater > Lake > Sediment | place: USA: Wyoming | collected...
AGAAAGCACTTTCTAACCTTGCAAGAATGTATGGGCTTAAAACATGGAACACTTGGACCGTGCTTTTAGAAGGCTTAAGAATGGGGTTCATCGAAGTCTCCGATGTTGAAGCTGCGATAAAAGAGTTAGGCGAAAAGAGGCATAAATTGAAGAAGGAGCAGGCAGCGCAAATATTGCATGCAGCTAAACTCATAGCCCGTAAACGAAGAGAAGAAGAGACACAATAACCGTTCATACTCAGTCAACGCCTTAGTTGATGTTCCTCAGGCCTAGCTGTAGGACGTTTGTTTTCCTCTGCCCTGTTCACTGTACCTTTGTTCGGTGAGTCGTTTGTGAATTTGGGATAATTCTTAAATACATTTTCATATTGGTGGGAAATGTAGGAAAAGTGTGTAAGCATGATTGAAAGAAGACGAGACACACGCCTCTACGGAACCGTAAAAGTGGGCGACAGAGGACAAGTGGTCATCCCTGCTGAAGCCTGCAGAAAACTCGACATCAAGCCGGGCGACCTTCTGTTTGTCATGGCTGGCAGAAACCGCCGCGGCATCGCCATGGTTAAAGCCGACGCCATGAGGGAGCTCGCGGAGAAAATCATGCGGGGACTTGAGGTCGCAGGAGAAGAAAGTCCCGAGACGTAGCGCCTGTGGGGTAGCCGGATGTTTGGAGATCGAGAAGAGATGCGCGGACCGCTGTACGGATTGATCGAGAGGTTTCGTCAGAAGGGGGCTACGAGCCCAGAAACAGCCATGGCCGTCCAGGAGCTGGGTTTGCCGCGGCGTTTTGAAGAGGCCATGCATAGGAGACTTGGTCAATCGGGCATTTTTGTTGAGGTGAACGGCAAGTACTATCTGGATGAGGAACGGCTCAGACAGATCCGGGAGCAGCGTGCCCAAGCCGGGCTTGGAAGCGGTGGAGGCGGCGGCTGGGACAGAGAGCGGCCACCGAGCTGGTTCCGCTACTTCGGGATTCTGCTTATGTTGCCGATTGGTCTCATCATCATCGCGGTTGTGTTGTTTTACTTTATCGCTCTCAATGGGGAGTACTTTCCAGGAGAATTCCTCATTATTCTTTTGATAGTCTTCATAGGAGTGTTTGTGGCTCGATTGCTGTTCTGGAGGGCAAGAAGGAAATACTGGCGCGAGCACTGGATGCAGTACTGAGCGTTCGGGTGAACACATAGCCAGATATCCTAACACAGTTGCTGCGTTTCTACCTACCGTTTTTTGTCATGTGCGCGTTGAGTGAGCGTGAATAAGCGTTAGAGAGCGTGTGGTTGAGAGAGCGTACACGTTTGGGTTTTTGGGATTAAAATTTAATCCAACAACAACCAACGAGTCGCGCGTTCTATCCCAAAGGAGTTAACAAGGGAGAAAATAGAGTGTTGTCAAGGTTGTTGGTTGAGGGTTGTGTAGGGAGAAAATCAAGGGAGTTAGTATGCGCTTCTAACCATGATACAAATCAAACAACAAGGCTTCAACGTATTAAGCAACAAATAGACAACGTCGCTGGCAACTTGTTCATGCAACTTAACGCTTGTGCGAAGCGTCAAAATTGCGCACGTTGCGCGATAGCCCATGCAAGAAATCATACAAGAAGTTGTCAAGATATCATGCAAGAAATAAACAAGATGACATACAAGACAATCATACAAGATAACAGCTCCAAAAATCATCAAAACTGTATGAAGAGAGTAGAAACATAAGAATGGAAACTAAAGAATTAGAACAGAATCTGGTATGTTCTGCACGTGCTATATACACAGCAAAAACGAGCTTGCTATTGCTTTTTCTGCAATTGGAAAATCCTTCGACTACATAAGAGAAGCAATAAAGAACAATGAAAACACTTGGATGGTACGCATTAACTCCTAAGAGCAGTCACACGTAGTACTGTACCAATCGCTATGACGCACTGTTCGCTGCTTTATCTGAAAAGCGTTCTATTCTCTGTCTGAATAATTCACCCGCACTAAGGCAAATTTCTTTCATTTCTGTTTTAGTCAAGCCGAGGAGTTTGCATAAAACTATTTCATCCAGTGTCTGCCTCTGAGGGGATTTTATTTCTTCAAAAAGAGGCTTAACTTCTTGAGTTTCAATTGATTTCAAAGCGTCTTCCAATTCAGAAACGACCTCTGGGAATCTCTTTTCCAATATGGCTGGGTCTATGCACGGTATTTCTCTCAATTCGTATATCTTTATTTCGTTAGATATGGTTTTGTCCCTATTCTCAATGTATCGTCCACTAAATTCGTAGAGCAACGCTGCAAAAGTCGAGTTTAGCAGAGCAGCTAAGGCAACTGAGTATTTCTCTCGGAATGGTCTTATTTCGTCAAGACAATCCGTAGCATAAAACTCTTTTTTGTTGTGAAAAACTATATGTCTCCCCCAAAAAATGCTCGGAGATAGGATAGCACTTTTTGGTCTGTCATCAAGAGAATACCAAGGAGTTCTGGATGAACATGTCGGTCTTTCGTGATATCCTTTGTAAAGGACATTTCTCCACCTGTGCTCTTTCGTCTCTCCATATTCAATATATTCCAGCACGTTTTTATTTTCGCTCTTAAGCCTGCTCTTGTTTTCTCGAACAGTCAAAAGAAAACCGTCTTTTTCAAGGTTAGCGATGCTTCTATGCGGCTTAATTTTGTTTAGGACTGGACTTACATACTCTCTTTCAATTTTAAATCTGTCTCTTTTCGTCCCTTTGTCTACTAAGACTATTTGTTGTTCTTCTTCTCTTAATGTGAAGAATCTGTTCGGTAAACAGAAAAACTCATTTGCACCTGTTTTTATTGCATATTTCACGTCAGCTACCTTTTCTAAAGGCACAACAAAACCTTTGGACTGTTCGAGCAAATCGAAGAACACTGAAGGGGCAGCCAGATATTTTCCCCACTTAGTGTCTTTCTTAAGGTCTTTTTGACTTACCAGAACTATTTTGAACTTTTCATTTTCATAGAACTTTATTTTCCTATTGAAAAACGCAACCTCTTTGAATTCAAACAACTTCTCTGCATTTTCTATTTCGTTGATGAAGGAGTCTGTATGTTTCCATCTGTAGATTTCTTGAACCATATCGCGTTCTTCGGCTATTGTGGGAACAAAGTCCGAAAGAGGTCTTTTCAACTGAACAAATTTTGCGAGGCTTTGGTCTCTTTTTTGTTTTGAGTTACAGTTTTCCAAAATAGTTATGCATGGTAACATTTGGGCGGTCTTGAACCATCTCTCCTCTTTGGATTCAATTATTGCAACAATTTTGCAGTGAGCCAAAAAAAACCTCTTGAGAGCTTCGCCATAGTTCACATCTAAATAAGACCGCAAGGTAACAAAACCTAACCGTCCACCCTCTTTGAGAAATCTCAGACCGTGGACAAAGAAGTATGCGTAAATGCTTGCCCTGAGTGAAAGGTCTATTCTTGGAAAATCCTTACGTACTGCATCGAGTAAGGTCTCTTTGTAATCTGTTCCAAAAATTTCCGTCAGCATTTCTTCTTGCCGAGTGTAAGGGGGGTTCCCTACAACAGCTGTCATTAGCGGTAGTTTTCTATCAATTAGAGCCTTATCAAGACCCCTAACCATTACAGTCGGTTCTTGTTCTGGTATGCCGTAATCATGTAGAGTATTTTGCACCCCTATTTTTACTTGCATTCTTGGGAAGACTTCAAAGAAGTCTCTGTAAACTACGTTAGGATAATTCTCTTTGACGGATAAATCCTGAATAGCCAAATTTATCGTGCTGAGGTGGGCAGGAAATTTGGATATGTCAATTCCCCAAAGTTGTTCAAGTAATTCAGAATGGGTTTTTGTACCTTCAAGGTATTTCAGGCGATAATACGATTCGATTAGGAAAGTTCCAGAACCACATGACGGGTCAAGTACTATGGTGTGTGAATCTTTGACACAAAATCCGAGAATTAAATCAACTATGTCTGAACGAGTAAAATATTGTCCAAGGGTATGCCTTTCTTCTTTCGGAATTATTTTCTCGAAAACCTTGCCTATAATATCATAACCGAGAACGGAATAGTCAAGTGATTGTAGATATTGGATAATTTTCAGTAACTCATTTGTCGTATTCGTTGGTATTGGTATCCTATCTACGAAGTTGGTTTGGAAAACGGTTTGATAGTCTTTTGATTCTCGAATTGCGATGTTGAAAAATGTCTCCAGAAGAGTATAGAAATTTTCGGATGTCAGTCCTTTCGGAAGGACGATTTCGGAGAGATTGGGATATCCTTCTCTTAAGACACTATAGAACAATATCTTGTTCACAAATATGTATGTGTACTGTTTGGCTAACGTTATGCAATAGTTCTCAAGTCTCTTCTTATCGCCTTGTGGGTCTTCCCATCCATTATCGGCAAGCCAGACATCGAAATTTCTTCTAAAATCTCCATCTTGAATGTATTTGTCAATGAGACCGTTCGCCAAGTCGGTGGTGTTGACAATTCCTCTAATATAATTATGTAGGATTTCGGCAATGGTTTCGTCAATTCTTTTCGGAGGTTCTCCTTGCAGGAATTTTGAATACCATTTAATGAATCTTCGAAAGCTATCTTTTATTTCGTCTGTTTTCCTCAGGTACTCGTCAAGTTGCGTTAAATATGTAATAGCAAATTGGTCGATCCGTTTTAGAGTGACCGAATCCCACAAAACTAAGAAGTTTACGTTGTGGGTTGCAAAATGTCTTAAATGAGGTTTGTACTTTTCAGCGTATTCAGTTGCTTGTTCAAGCACCTTAGGGTCATAAGGAGCATCAGCCTCTTCGGGTCGTTTTACTTCGATAATAAAAATACAGTTACCATTGTTGTCAAAAACTAAGATGTCAGCTCGCTTTCTTTCCTTAACCATTTCAACCTTTACTGAATTGAAGGGAAGATTTTCTTCTCGAATTATTTGTCCTATCCATTCCTTCAAGTCACTTGCATAAGTTTGTTCAGTCGGATGTTCCTTGGACATTATTGGTACTCAACTATCCTTACAATAAGTAGTATAATTGTTCTGTGTAGTTAAAAATTTTTAGATAACCTAAACTTTCTTCATGGCTTGAGATTAAAAAACAAAAACCTTAGCTGAAAAGGTTTTTTAAGCGTAGCACAACATAGAGAATAAGGTGGCAGCTATGGTCAAGTGTCCCAAATGCAATAAAGAAGTAGCAAAACCAGTAAAAGAATGGAAGTATCACACGTTCATGGTTGAAGCGTTTCTATGCAGCAATTGTGGCACAAAATTTAGAGAGTACACAAAGGACGGAAAACATAGCTTCACACTGAAACTTCAGGGAAGACAATACCTCCGAGCTTAGGATATAACCATTTTACTAATATCGGTTTTTTGTTTATCAGGCATTTAGTACAGGTTCTCTCGAAAAAAACTGAATTTTCAGAAACTCCCTTGCATAATTGTTGGCATCCTTTTCTTCTATTCTGCTTGACAATTCCAATTCTTTAATACAAACCAGATGATGATATAGTTCATGCAGTACTGTTCTTTTCTTTAATCCTCTTTTAGTGAAGTACGCCCTATTTTCAAAGTAACAAGCGATATTGCCGTTCCCCACTCTTCTACCATTAAAAACTATTTTCATTCTTCTCACACCATAATATTTGGTTAAGAAATTAACTGCTTTTTGGCTTCCCTCAAGCTCATAGATAATCAGGAATTTCTCCCGAGCTTTCTTTGGAGGAATCCATACCCGCAGCGGAGACGAGGGAGACCTTCGAGTCTTCCGCATAGGAACCACCTACTCTAATTCGGCAATCCCTTTTCAAGGCTTGATATTGGCTTATTCACTCTATAACATTTACTTACTGAGATTAAATCGTAGAATCCTATAGAAAGGAATGCACTATTGGATAGGCTTCCTCCTATATAGGTTCAACTGGCTGTTGACTGAGTGAGAAGTTGAGCGAAGGTAAGAGCCAATGTTACTAGTCAACGGCTAGAGCGTTTGCGTGGGGAATAAGACCTTTTGCGTGATATATCCCGGTAAGCTTTCATATACTTACGCATATATTCCCTCTTACCTCGTTCGGTCGTTGTCTTGTATTTAGTGTAGAAGGCTTTCTTGCGGAAAACAGTCCGTCTATGTTTTGGTATGCTCGACATATACCATCAAGAACTGTTCATGCTTTTTAGGATATATTGTTTATGGTTAGAAACTTTAACCACAAATCTTATAAGTCTAATAGTTAGAAATTATAACACAGGCGTTGAGAGTAAATGACTCCGAGATGGCAAAAACATGAGCAACGAGCGCGCTCTACACGTTGTTTTAGAGGATATAAAATTGAAACACAGAAGGCATCCGCAAGTGTAGGAAAACGGCCCGATTTCTTCGGAGTCTCGAAACATAATCCAAGAAAACGAATCGTTGGGGACGCAAAATGCGTTAAAGAACTAACTTCTGAACATGTACATCAAGTTCGAGGATACAAAGGTTATCCTTTTTTCGCACAGAAAGGCGTTATTATTGTGAAGAAGACTACAAAGGTTCCAAATAAAGTGAGAAAATTGGCGAAAAACGCGAACATAAAAATTGTTAGAAAAAGAGCTAGAAGCAAAAACAAGCCTTTTTGGAAAAAGTTGTTTGCATGAAGTATGTATGGCGAACGGTTGATACAAAGCATAAATTTTTGATTAAATGTCCTTCATAGCTTCTTAAGGACACAGCATAAATAAGTTGCTGTTTTTATTTTTTCCACAATATCTATTATTGTCTTTGGTAGTACATCTCCTGCTGATTTGCCTTCTATGACCCTTTTTCTAAGTTGTTCAGCGACAAACCTGTGTTTTAAGGGCTTACCTGAAGGACCGAGCGTATCTTTTGCCTGTCTACAGAGACTTTCATAGTCCCCTAATTCGTGCGACAGAAGCTCTTCAAAGGTAGACTCGAGCACGGCGTATCTATCTCTGACATTAGTCTTCACATTTTCAATCTTATCCACTGGTTCTCCGAGCAACTCAAGAAGTTCGAGAGTTTTGTCTGTTACATTTTTGTCTTCGTTCTTTTTGTCACCATCGAACCACATATAAGTGGGAATTTTGAAACCATTAAATACTCGCAATAGACGGTCCATTTGTCCTTTGCCGTCAGAGTGAACTACTGAGATGTTTTTCCTATTCATGTCGTATTCTAAGCAATCTGCATAAATGGGTAATGCATATTGCTCCGAGGGACCTTCCACTATTACTACCTTATCAGCGAAGAAACCTTCGTTAATCATCGGATTAAAGGCATGAGAGTATTGTTCACGCATTCCTTCCTCAGTAGCATCTATGCCCGTTCTTGCTTTAAGGTCTTCAATCATTGCTGACATGAAAAGTTGGCTGGGATAGCTCACATAGTTATCTCCAGTTTTCTCCCGTCGCATAATGCAAATCTCGTCAAAATGGCCAATGTCAACGAAAAGACTTGACTGAGTTGTGTAAACGATTTGATTTCGTCCTTTTATTATTTCTTGAAAAACGGACATCAATGTCCTCTCAGACTGAGGGTGCATGTAAAGCTCTGGTTCTTCAATTGCAAAGATCGTGGTTCTTTCTCCTGCTTTCTCTCCAGCTTTTTGTGTATGCACTAGTTCCGCATAAGCCCTTAGAATCGTGAAAATCATTGAACGTTGCATTCCATGACCTTTAGTCTCAATTGTTGTTCTTATTCCGTCGTTGGCGTATATTTTGACTGTACCAATTATCTCTTGCAGCTGGGGCATGCCTATCTCAAGTTCAACATCGCATTCCATTATTTCGGACATTAATTTATTCAAGCGGGCCTCTAGTTGTTCAATCTCAGCGATTCGGTCTTTGGCTCCAACACGGTTTAGTCGCTTTTCTATTTCCTTCAATTGTTTTGCTAGGGCGTCCTTTTCATCACCAGAGACTTTTTCAAACATTGATCTGATGAGTTGACCAAAAGGATTCGTCTGCGCAACCTTTGCTTCTGACGAAACATCTCTAACGGCTCGAATGAAAATAAACTCAGGCAGAGCACCCTTTAGGACCCCAGGATAGCCTTTGGGATTCTCTCGCCTCTCTTCTTTCCATTGTAGTGAGCTCTCATGTTCCTTCAGAAACGCTTTAGCATGTTCCTTCCATTCTCCGACGCCCGGCTTCGAAGTTCCAAGTGTTGCCCCAAAATCCAAACCATTAGTTTTCAGATCAGCTTTTTTTGGCCACCATTCATTAATTTTTTCACCACATATAACATCTTCTTGCAGCCATTCAAGTTGTGGTACTTTAGTGACTGCAACGGTTTTTACGCTGTAAGAATCTGGGCCATCACATTTGATTATTCTGCCGATGGTCAACTTGTCGCCATTCATCCAAGGTGCGAACTGCTCTTTTTCCCAATTACTGAGTTGTTCGAAAGTAATGAATACCTCAATAGCTTTTTCCGTGATATGATCATAGAAACATTCTTCATTAATCAGAGCGGTCGAGCCTTCAAAGAAAAGCTCGAGGGCCTTAAGCACATTTGACTTGCCGCTGTTGTTTCGACCAACTAATGCCAAGATGTCTTTTGGATATATAGCAACATCGCATAAAGAGCGGTAATTTCTTATTTCAATTTTGGTCATTTTCATTCAAAAACAGCCCCCATCAAGTTATTCTTGATGCAAACTCCTTTATTAACAAGTTGCATAACTTCGGTTTCCTAACCTGATATTGATGTGGAGTCGATTTGAACCTATGACCTCTTTAAGAGTTGTCCACTCAGGTCTGCTCTGCTGGCAAATGCGAGAACCACTCCTCCAAGACACTGCTTCAAGGGGTGCGTGTTAGTCAAAAATCTGCGAGAGACGTTGCCAATTACTTGGCGTGTGTTTGTGTACCGTAAACTTTTTATTCGTACGGTGCCGTATGATTTAGGGTACGTGGTGTTTCACGGAGGCAAATTAAGTGAGGGATCGCCACCTCAATCGCTGGGATCGTCGGGTACTTATTCTTTAACCCACCCAGAAAACCCTCTAAAACTACCACCAAAAACAACTCAAACCAAACTTTTCACAACCCGTTCACAGTCATTCTCTCAACAAACAGGAGCATAAAACGAAATGGCAACAACTAAAATGTCAGGAGCAAAAGCCGTAGTAGAATCCCTTGAACGCCAAAACGTGAAAGTGATCTTCGGAATAATCGGAGGAACAATAATGCCAGTCTACGACGCCCTCTGCGACTCCACAAAAATAAGGCACATACTCAGCCGCCACGAACAATGCGCAGCCCACGCCGCCGACGGCTACGCCAGAGCCAGCGGAAAAGCAGGAGTATGCATGGCAACCTCAGGACCCGGAGCCACCAACCTCGTCACGGGCATCGCCAACGCCTACATGGACTCCTCGCCAGTCATAGCCCTAACAGGTCAGGTTCCAGCCTATGGCTCCAACAGTTCCTACATGATAGGCAGAGACGCCTTCCAAGAAGCCGACATAATCGGAATAACAACCCCGATAACCAAATACAACCATCAAGTACGAGAACCCGCCGAAATCCCAAATGCCGTGAAAACAGCGTTCTACATAGCCACCACAGGCAGACCAGGACCAGTTTTGATTGATCTGCCAAAGGATGTGCAGAACGCAGTTGCCGAAATGGACTTTTCGGATAAAATCGAAATTCGCGGCTACAAACCCTCATCAGACCCGCACCCCCTACAAATCAAAAAGGCTGCAGAATTGCTGGTTAAAGCAGAAAAACCCTTAATCCTCGCAGGAGGAGGAGTAACAATCTCTAATGCTTCCCCAGAACTTCTACAAATCGCAGAACTCTTAATGGCGCCCGTGGCAACAACATTCATGGGCAAAGGAACCTTCCCCGAAATTCACCCCTTATCCCTCGGCAGCATCGGAATGCACGGGAACCCCGCAGCAAATAAACTACTCCTAGAAACTGACGTACTCTTGGCAGTTGGAACAAGATTCGCTGACAGATCCACAGCAAGAACGGACCACTTCTGCCCAAACGCCAAAAAAATCCACATAGACATAGACGCAGCCGAAATCGGAAAAAACATAGCTGTAGACGTACCCATTGTAGGAGACGCCAAAAAATCTTTGAAAACCCTCTACGACAATTTAATAAAACAACTAAAAAAGAAAGAAAGCTCCGCTTGGATAAAACGAGTCAAAGAAGCCAAAGAACAAATTAACTCAGTGACGAATGGCGACACAAAAGACTTGAAACCGCAAACACTGTTACCAGAGCTTAGGAAGCTACTGCCAGAAAACGCTATAGTCACAACCGAAGTCGGCCAGAACCAAATGTGGGCAGCACTCTACTTCAAAGTGCTCAAACCAAGAACGTTCATAAGTTCCGGCGGCTTGGGAACAATGGGCTTCGGTTTTCCAGCAGCTCTAGGCGCCAAGGTTGCCTGCCCCGACCGCCCTGTTGTCGACATAGCAGGAGACGGAAGCTTCATAATGACTGAACAGGAACTGGCGACCTCTGTCATGGAGAACATACCAGTAACAGTAATAGTCTTAAAAAACTCCGTGTTAGGCATGGTTGCCCAATGGCAGAGAATGTTCTGCAACCGACGCTACATAGCCGTGAACCTGGGCAACGTTCCAGACTTCGTCAAGCTGGCAGAAGCTTACGGCGCACAAGGCTTCCACGTTGGATCAATCAAAGAGTTCTCAAAGGCAATTAAAGAAGGACTAAAAAGCAAAGTCACAACGGTCATCGACGTGCCGATTTCGTCCGAAGAAAATGTGCTGCCAATCGTTCCGCCCGGTCGCGCTTTACACGAACTGGTGGAGGACTTCTAAATGGAAAACAGAAAAACCAAAGTTATTTCCGCAATAGTTGAAAACAAACCAGGCGTACTGCACAGCGTAGCCAACATGTTCCGACGCAGAAACTTCAACATCGAAAGCATCACTGTAGGCCCAACAGAACAGAAAGGCTTAGCGCGAATGACCATAACCGTCACAGGCGACGAAAAAACCATAGAACAAGTGGTAAAACAGATGAAAAAGCTCATCGACGTTGTGAAAGTCAGCCAGCTGGACCCGGAGAACATAGTTACCCGAGAATTAGCCCTTGTCAAGGTGAATGTTTCCGACACCAAAACCAGATCTGACATAATAAATTATGTAGAAGTATTCAGGGGTCACGTGGTTGACGTTTCCTCAGAAACTTTGGCGATAGAGATCACTGGAACCTCTGACAAGATAGACGCCTTCCTCAACTTAATGAAGACGTTCGGCATAATCGAAATTGCCAGAACAGGCGTAACCGCTCTTTCACGAGGCTCAAAATCAATCAGAATCGACGAGTAACTCCGCCAAACATTGACGACATAATTGTGGAAAAATAGCACTGAAAGAAAGTGACTAACCATGAATATTTCCGAAAAAATCTTGGCTAAAGCATCAGGAAAAAACGTGGTGCACCCAGGAGAAATCGTGGACGCCAACGTGGATATGGTAATGGTTCACGATTTAACTGGACCTTTAGCCGTTGAAGCCTTCAAACGAATAGGCGTTAACCACGTTTGGGACAAC
>Ga0315282_10014957_pt1 | contig 11502 bp, 4 predicted proteins | sample YL17G07_20_MG_FD_203693 | JGI IMG/M metagenome (GOLD analysis project Ga0315282, IMG submission 203693) | Sediment microbial communities from Yellowstone Lake, YNP, Wyoming, USA - YL17G07_20 | ecosystem: Environmental > Aquatic > Freshwater > Lake > Sediment | place: USA: Wyoming | collected...
ACAGTTTTGAATTTTAATCCAATTGACTATAATTTGAATTGACTATAATTTGAATTTTATACTTTTGGAGGATGAAAAAATGAAGAAGTCTTATTTAAAAAGAAGCCTTTTTACGATTTTAATAATTTCCTTTCTGTTTGTATTCTGTTTGCCTTTTACTTCAAATTTTGTATCTGCCGCTACTGTTACAAGTGTACAGGTGAGCGTATACCCATCTTCTCCTTTCGTTAACGCTCAGTATACAATTACTTTTCAAAATGATGTATCAGCAGTTGCTTCTCAAATTACAATTAGCGGCTTGCAGGCAAGTCAGGGACTACTTAATCAAAACACTAGTGTTATTACAGTGAATAGCCAACCTGTTACAGCCTTTTGCGTATTTAATGGTAGCAGTGTCTCAATTTTTATCACTGGCGCAAATATAAATGCTGGACCTAACACAATTTTTATCCCTTTATCAGCTAATATCTATAATCCGGTTGCTGGCACATATCAAATCAGCCTTAGCGCCGCCGGAGGAACAGCAGGGCTTTCTAATTATTATCAAATAGGCACCTCTCAAATATCAAACCTCAACGTTCAGGCAACACCTCCTCTTAAAAGTGCAAGTGCTCAATATCAATTATCTTTTAAAACGAGTTCCAATGGTTCGCTTACTGCTAATACAAATAATATTTATGTTCAATTTCCTTTAGGCACGGGCTTACCTTATACAATTCCTGGAAGTTATGTGACGGTTAACAGCATTCCATGCAGTGGCACTTTAAATGTTGATGCGATAAACAGAATTTTAACTATACCTGTTCCTTTGAATATCTACGGAAATAACGATGTTACTGTAATTATTTCAGGTCAAGCAGCAGTAATCAATCCTTCAAGTTCAGGTTCTTACACGCTTACTGTTTGGACTACAACTGATTCAACGTATACAACTTCTAACGCTTACAATATAAGCTCGTCTTTTGTTTCTTCAATTACCGTTTCTCCTAATCCTGCTACTGTTGGAACAGTTGCTGATTACACAATACAGTTCACTACAAGCAGCGAGGGTACATTAACGGCAAATTCAGATACAATATCAGTTAGTTTTCCTTCCGAAACGTATGTCCCAAATACGGGGATTCAGGCTTCATATGTTTCTGTAAATAATCAGAATTGTAGCAGCGTAACTGCATCTGGCAATACGCTTACGATAAAAACCCCTGTGAGCGTTGGAGCAAACAGTAATGTAAAAGTCATAATTTCTAAATCATTAGGAATTAAAAATCCTTCGAAAGCTGGTACCTATAAAATTAATGTAAGTACGAGCAAGGATTTAAGTCCCGTGGAGTCGCAGAGTTTTTCAATTACTGCCACAACCCTTTCAGACGTTTACGCTGTTGTTACTCCTCCTATGATTAGCGAAAATGCTTCTTATATGATTCAATTTAATACAGGCTCAGAAGGTGTACTTGCCTCAAATGATTTTATTAAAGTCGTGTTTCCTGTAGGAAGTAACGTTCCCCAAAGCGTTCAGAGCTCTTCAGTTTCTGTTAATGGTTCTACTGCAGTCTCTGTTCAGAGCTCTCCTTCTGATTACTCAATTACAGTTATTCTTCCACAGAATTTCTTCCTTTCGGCAGGGGGAAAAGCACTTGTTTCTATTTCTACTTCAGCGGGTATTAAAAATCCTTCTACTGCCTCTGATAATTATTATATTAGCGTTTCAACATCAAAAGAGCAGACGCTTGTAAAATCAAAGATATATTCAATCTATGGAACGCCTACCACTAATTTATCAGTAACTCCTGTTTCGCCTGACGGTAAAAATGGCTATTATATTTCGAAACCACAAGTTACATTAAAACTTAATGATATTCCTGGTATTTCTGCTTCAATTTATTATCATATTGATCAAGGAAGTTATTCTCTTTATAGTGTACCTTTTACTTTAGACGAAGGAACCCATACTGTTTATTATTACTCGAAAACTGCATCTGGACTTGCTGAACAAGAAAAATCAATGCAGTTTAAAGTTGATGTTACACTCCCAACGCTATCTATTAGCTCTCCTAAGGAGGGCGAAACTGTTCATCAGAATCCAGTTCAAGTGAAAGGTGTAACGGAAGTCGGTGCCGATTTGATAATAAATGGTCAGCAGGTTGTGCTGGATAGTAACGGAAACTTTTCTTATGCTTTTTCGGCAACAGAAGGAGTTAATAGCGTTGAAGTTATTGCGACAGATATGGCAGGGAATATTAATAAAACAAAATTGAGTTTTGTTTTTTCTTCGAAGGTTGTTATATTGTTGCAGGTGGATAATACAAAGGCTTACCTTAATAATGAAGAAATGTTGCTTGATGCCTCTCCATTTATATATAAGGGAAGAGTTATGGTTCCGTTGAGATTTCTGTCTGATTCGCTACATGCAGTAATTGAATGGGATCAGATTTTTAAAATAGCTACCGTGACTCTGGGTAATTCAAAAATAAGAGTGCAGGTAGGAAATAATACAGCCGATGTGGGAGGAAAAGCAGTTGCCTTAGATGTTCCCCCTGTTGTAGTTAAGGACAGGGTTTTTGTTCCAATACGCTTTATAAGTGAAAATTTTGGAGCATTGATTGAATGGGATGATAAAATGCAAATTGTAAAAATTACATATCCCAAACCTTAGAAAGGAGAATAAAACATGAAAAACAAATTTGTTAGTTCAATCATTATTTTTTCGATTTTATTATCTATTATTTCCATGAGTATAGCAAATGTAAAGGCTACGATTTCTACTCCCTATGTTGAGGTAACCCCTAATGTGGTAAACCAGAATGCTGACTATAAGATTGTTTTTACCATAAATCAAAGTTTGCCATACCTCGGTAAAATTACAGTTATTTTTCCTATGGGTACGGGCATTCCTTGCAGCTCCTGCAATCCCTACATTCCTGCATCAGCTTTGTCAGTTAATGGGGTAGGATGCACTCAAAATGCTATCGGAAATACAACTTCAAGAACAGTTGACATATATACTCCAATTTCCCTTGCTGCAGGTAGCCAGGTCACAGTGTTTATTTCAAGGACTGCAAGAATAACTACACCGCCTGCGGAAGGTACTTATACATTGCAGGTTTCTACTGCAAGCGAGACAGGCTTGGTTACATCGCAACCCTTTACAATTGGCAAAAGTAAGTTATCTTCTCCCACAGTAATATTGAGTAATAATATTACATCTCGTAATTCTGCATATACGCTTACTTTTAATGCAGGTTCTGTTTATAACCTTTACGAGGGAGTTGATTCAATTACCGTTACCTTCCCTAAAGGAACTTATGTCCCGCCTTTAATAAAGGGTAACAGTATAATTGTTAACAATGTATCTGTGACTAAGGACTCTATAATTAGTGAGGAGAATTCTATTACTGTGCCGCTTCCGTTAAATGTCTCCGCCGGTGCAAGTATCACTTTGCAGTTTACTTTGGATGCCGGGATCAAAAATCCATCTGAGTCTGGTATAAAAACTCTTTTTATTAGTTCAAGTAAAGACCCAACTAAGGTAGAGTCTGCACTTTATGAGATTATTGATATTTCAAGCTCCGCTACAAAAATAATAATAAATCCTCCTTCTCCAGAGGGGAATAATGGCTGGTACACCAGTTTTCCAATTGTAGCTTTTATTCCTCGGCTTCCATCTGACAGTGGAGCTATTGTTTACTATAAAATTGACCAAGGCGATTTTGTTGTTTTTTCAACGCCATTTACGATCCCGGAAGGAATACATACTATTAGTTACTACACGGTGAATACAAACAATGAGACCGAGCCAGTTCAAAGCAAGGAAATTAAAGTAGATGCTACTGCTCCTACATTAGAGATAACCGAGCCTCAAGAGAACGCAAAAATTGCAAGCAAGAATTGCACTATTAAAGGAACAATCAGTGATATTTCCAAAACTAAACTTTTGGTTAATGGTGAAGAAGTAAATGTCTCAAGTTCATCTTTTGAAATTACAGAGAATCTTAAGGAAGGGTTGAATACTTTTACTTTTATTTGTATAGATGAGGCTGGAAACCAAACTTCTAGGAATTTGAACATTACTGTAAGTACTAAGATACCGAAAATTTTTATTTCGTCACCTATGGATTTAAGTGAGGTTCGTGAAAACTATGTAAACATAAGTGGGGCAGTTGATATTCCAAGTACCTTAACGGTAAATGGAGAGACGATTCCTGTTAATGATGATGGTGGTTTCGTTTATACTCTTCTCCTCGACAATGTTGAAAAGGGGTTCTTTTTAATAAAGATAATTGCTACATCTCCTGAGAGTGGACTTTCAGCTACCAAAAACATAACAGTAGTATATAACCCAAAGCCCAAGGAAATATTAGTTAAATTGACAATTGGCTCTATCAGTGCGCTTATAAATGAAAATTTTACAACTCTTGATTCGCCTCCATATATTGACCCCAAAACCAGTAGAACACTTGTACCGTTGAGGTTTATCGCGGAGGCATTTGGAGCAGAAGTAAAATGGGAAGCCGAGTTTAAAACAGTGACTATAACTCTTAATAACAGAGAAATTAAATTACAAATTGGAAACAATACTGCATATGTAGATAATGAGCAAAAAACTCTCGAACAGCCTCCAGTAATCCAAAATGGTAGAACAATGGTTCCGATACGATTCATTGCTGAGGTATTTGGCGCAACAGTTAATTGGGATGATACCACAAAAACTATAGAAATAACATATCCTTTACCATAATATGAGAAACGGGGGGCAAAGCCCCCTTTTTTATTTTGCTTTAACCCTCACTTTTTATATAGAAATGTGTAGATTATTTTTGGGAATTAAAGTTTAGTTTGCTTTTCTTTTCTCTATAATTATAACAGGGAGGTAAAGAGAAGATGAAAAAGACTTTTTTAATCGCTTTGGCTTTTTTATTCCTCTTCTCAACAGTTCCAAATGCTTCAGTTTCGGGAGCGTTTTTAAAACAGGATTCTTATGAATCTCTATTTGTTCTTAATGAGCATCAAAAAATAGACCCTGCATTCCTGAATAAGATTAAATTACAAGATGAAACGACTGCTGTTATTGTTGAATTGAATAAACCCTGTGTTATTGAAGCACAAAACAGAAATGTAGTTTTGAGATTACTAAACCCGGTCACAGAAGAAATTCTTAAAAGAGAGCAGAAGGCATTATTAGAGGAACTTAAAAATTCAGGTCTGAACTTTGAGTTGGGTTATACTTTTCAGAACCTTATAAATGGTTTTTCAATAAGAATAAAAGGAAAAGATATAGAGAAATTACTTAAATTCAAAGCAATCAAGGATGTTTATGAGAATAAAGAAATCAAGGTTGAACTTTACGATGCACTTGATGTAACAGGAGCAAGAAAAGTCTGGGATATTAATGATTCAAATGGAGTTAATTTTACAGGGAAGGGGATTGTTGTTGGAATAATTGATACTGGAATTGATTATACTCACCCTGATTTAGGAGGAGGATTAGGTGAGCAATACAAAGTTATTGGAGGGTATGATTTTGTGAATAAAGACAACGACCCTATGGATGATAATTCTCATGGGACGCACGTTGCAGGAATTGTCTCAGCAAATGGAAGATTAAAGGGAGTTGCCCCGGATTCAAAACTTATGGCTTACAAAGTTCTGGATAAAGATGGTTATGGAAAAACAGAATGGGTAATTGCTGGAATGGAACGTGCTTTAAAGGATAAGTGTGATGTAGTTAACCTATCACTTGGAAATTTTGATTTATGGCTTAATCAAGATAGCCCTGAAGTAAAAACTGCAAATAATCTTGCAAAATCTGGTGTAGTTGTTGTTAACTCAGCTGGTAATGCGGGGACGAGAACAGCTGATTTACAACACCCAATTTCAGGCGCTGGAGTTGGACTTAATGTAATATCGGTTGCAGTAAGCTCTGTAGACTCTCTTTTTAAAAAGAAATACGTAATTTCTTTAAAAACTACTTATGGAGAAGTAAAAAGTATCAATGCTCAAGCAGCGAAACTTCCTCTACAAACTGGAAAGGTTTTCCCTGAAAATGTGTATTACGGGATTGTTAATTGTGGGCTTGGGAAAAGCGAAGACTTTAATAATAAAAATCTGTCAGGTAAAATTGCACTTATCAAACGAGGAGAAATATATTTTTCAGAGAAACTTTATAATGCAGAAAAGGCTGGTGCTCTGGGCGTGATTATATACAATAATGAAGAAGGTATAATTGAACCGGGATTTAATATTGATTATGACAAGGTTCCGGAAGATCCCTCACAAGCCTTTATTCCCTGTGCTATCATAAGCCAGAGTGATGGAAATTATATTGAGAGCCTTATAAATCAAGAACCAACAGTTTCTTTTAAATATGAAGAAGAGCCTTTTGATGAAAATATTACTTCATACTCATCACAAGGACCCACTCTTACACAGTCTTACCAACCGATGTTTAAGCCAGAAATTACAGCACCAGGAGAGTATATTTACTCAACTGTTTTAAATAAGAAATATGACTGGTATTCAGGCACATCGATGGCATCTCCAATGGTTGCAGGAGCTGTTGCGCTTTTAAAACAGGCACACCCGGATTGGTCAGCCGATGATTTTAAGGATGCTTTAATGAATACGGCGGATATACTGATGAATCCGCTTGAGGGCAAAAAGCCAACTTATGGAGCAATACCAGTAATACAGCCTATTAGTTTTACTTACCAGGGGGCAGGGAGGATAGATATCTTAAATGCGGTTAATACTCCTGCTTTAATTCATCCAGGAGCGTTTGCTTTTCAAAATACTCACTCAAAAGAAGCTTTTGATTTCAACATAAGAAATACATCAAAAGAGCAGGAAACCTTTACTATTGAAGGCAAAATGCTCTCTTTGAACTCTTTAGCTTCTGGTGTTCATTTTGAGCTTTCAGAGAATCCTTTAATCATAAATTCGAACGAAACAAAAAAAATATCGGTTACTTTAAACATTGATGATTCTTTTCCTCAGGGGCAGCATGAAGGTGCAATTTTTCTGAAAGACATCAATGAGTTTGTGCTTCATATTCCGTTTTATTTTTTCAGACCAACTATACCTTTCCCCAAAACTGTCACTGATTTTTCATTGTCCTCTACTTCTTTCTCGCCCAATGGAGATGGGGTAAATGATGTTTTGAAGATTAAATTTCTTGTTGGAAAAGGAACAACATTTATTTACGGAGGCCCTGCAAATAAATCCAATGATAACTATCTTTATGGAGTTAAAATTGAAGTCCTGGATAATAAAGGAACTGTTCTGGGTAAAATTTTTGATGACTCAAGTTTTCCCATTATACCATCTTATTATGAGTTTGTATGGGATGGTAAGACCAATTTAGGAAGGAATTTCTTAAATAATGGTGCATATAAATTGAAACTAATTTATGTTGAATCTTATTTTTGTACCTATGATTCAGATACTGAGTCATGGAAATTATCAGAAACGAATTATGCAAACGAGGAAGTAACTTTTACTATAACTGATACTCCTCAGATAATTGACCAAGAACCTGCACAAATTTATATTTCTCCCCCGAAATGCATAAAATCTGGGAGTCCATTTGCGATTTCTATATTTGTTAAAAATGCAATAGAATTGGGAAAAATTAATTTTTCACTCAAATTTAACCCTAATATATTCTCGATTAAGGAAGTGCTAAATGATGGTTTCTTCTCTCAGAATTGGTATGAAACAAAGTTTGAAACAAAGCAGGATAATTTAAATGGAGTATTGAATATAGGCATTGAAGCAGAAGATGACCAGGAAAGAAATGGTGGTGGAACCCTCTGCACATTAATTTTTGATACTCAATCCACAGGTTCCTCTAATTTATCTTTTGAAGATGTTAAAGCTTTTGACTCTATAGGGAATGAATCAAAAGTTGAAGAAAAGGGAAGTAATTTGGATGTTGTTTTGCCTGATGCAAAACCGTCTGTTGTTTTACAGGGTGATGAAAGAGTATTTACAAACAAGCAAGATTATGTGGTTTCTGGAATATCAATGCTTGTTGACTATTTTATGATCAATGGAGTAAAGGTCATGCCTGATGTATCAGGTCAATTTACAGCAAACATAACTTTGAAAGAGGGAGAAAATCCTATATTAATTGAAGCTAAAGGGTGCACTGGTGAAACTCTTATCTTGAATAGGGTTGTTGTGCTTGATACAATTTCCCCGGATCTTTTTATTTCTTCCCCATTGAATAATTCAACTGTTGAAACTGACTCTGTAATTATTTTGGGAAAGGCAATTGATAGCGGAACAGGTGTTGATAATATCACAATAAACGGGAATTTCGTTTCGCTTTCCTCTGATGGTTTTTTTAGCGCGAACTTAAATCTTAGAGAGGGTTTAAATACCTTTACGATAACCTCTGAGGATAAAGTAGGAAATAAAATATCTAAAACACTTGCTGTAATTTATAAAAAGCCTATAGAAATCACAACTATCATTCTTCAAATAGGTAGTAGTACACTTACAGTGAATGGTGAAATAAAAACTCTTGATTCACTGCCTGTTATTAAGAATGGTCGAACTCTTCTTCCAATAAGAGCAGTAGTTGAAGCGCTCGGCGGAACAATCGGTTGGGATAGCACAACAAAAAAGGTTACGGTAACGCTAAAAGATACTACAATTGAACTCTGGATTGGAAATGCTCAGGCAAAAGTTAACGGCACTCTTAAATGGATTGATGAAACTAACCATGATGTAGCTCCTGAAATTATAAACTCAAGAACAATGTTCCCTTTGAGATTTGTTGCAGAAAACCTTGGTGCAGATGTTGTGTGGGATAACGCAACAAAGACCATAACAATTACATATCCTGTACCATAATTACTTTTTTTGGAGGGTGAAAGCCTCCCTTTTTTGTCTTGACTTTTATTTGTTTATTGTTGAATAAGTCTTAGGCTCGTCTTCTAAAAATGAGATTTAAATAGTTGTAAATAGCAATTTTTTTGGTTATAATAAAGCTAAAAAGTGTAATGCGAAGATTTAAAAGGAGGAAAGGTTATGAAAAAAGCTATTATTTTGTTTTTAATCTTGTTTTTATTTTTAAGTTTTTATTTTTATCCTTTCAGGTTACATAGTAAATTAACAGCAGAAATTACTCCAATTTGGTCGATGTTTCGCTACAATGCACAGCGTATAGGTAAATGTCCGTATGATACTGCAGGAAATAGTGGCACACTTATGTGGAAATTTAAAACTGGTGGAGTAATTGATTCTTCTCCTGCCATTTCTTCAGATGGGACAATTTATGTAGGTTCAGAGGATTGGTATCTCTATGCGACTGATCAAAACGGGAAACTTAAGTGGAAGTATCAAACAAGTGGAGTAATTTACTCTTCTCCTGCCATTTCTTCAGATGGTACAATCTATATTGGTTCAAATGACCACTACCTCTATGCAATTAATCCCGATGGTAAACTCAAATGGAAGTTTGAAACAGACAAGGAGATACACTCTTCGCCTGCTATTAGCCCTGATGGTACAATCTATATTGGTTCAAATGACCACTACCTCTATGCAATTAATCCTGATGGGAAACTCAAATGGAAGTTTGAAACAGACAAGGAGATACACTCTTCGCCTGCTATTAGCCCTGATGGAACGATCTATGTAGGTTCTGAGGATGGTTGCCTCTATGCTATTAACCCTGATGGCACACTCAGGTGGAACTATCAAACAAGTGGGTCAATCGACTCTTCTCCATTAATTTCTTCAGATGGGACGGTTTATGTAGGTTCGATTGATCATTATCTTTATGCAATGAACTCTAATGGTGTTCTTAAGTGGAAATTTGAGACAGGCTGGGCGATTTACTCTTCCCCAGCTGTTGGCTCAGATGGCACAATCTATATAGGATCAGACGACAATTACCTCTATGCAATTAATCCCGACGGGAAACTCAAATGGAAGTTTAGCGCAGGTAGTAAAGTTGAATCTTCTCCTTCCATTTCTTCAGATGGTACAATTTATATTGGGTCAGACGACCATTACCTCTATGCAATTAATCCGGCTAAAACAATCAAGTGGAAATTTAAAGTGGGTGATAAAGTTTTTTCTTCTCCTGCAATTAGCTCCTATGGCACAATCTATATAGGATCAGATGACAACTACCTCTATGCAATAGGTAGTTTCCATATAATGGCTTCCTCAGGTCTTGGTGGCTCAATTTCACCAGTTGGGATAGTAAGTATTAACTATGGAGCAAGCCAAATGTTCTCAATTATCCCAAATGCAGGCTATTATATTAAAGATGTTATTGTTGATGGAGTATCTGTTGGTGCAGTTTCGACATATACATTCACAAATATTGAAGCTATCCATACAATTTTTGCAACTTTCGAGTTGAATACGTATACGGTTAAAGCTTTAGTCAAAGAAGGGAGCGGTACGATTTATCCCCTTACACAAGTTGTAAATTACAGTCAGCCTGTGGTTGTTAATATCGTGCCAGAGATAGGTTATCATCTTGATAAACTTGTCGATAATGGTAGAGATGTAACAAGCAAAGTTATTGATAATAAATATATGATTGCGTTAGTAAAGGAAGATCACGAGATCATTGCAACGTTTGCAATAAGCACCTTTACTATAGTAGCTTCTGCAGGAGAGGGTGGCTCAATAACGCCTTCAGGTGCAATTACTGTCAACTACATTCCTAATTTAACTTTTACAATTACACCATATGAAGGGTATAGGATTAAAGATGTCATTGTTGACAAAGTATCTGTTGGTGCAATTTCAACATATACATTTAAAGACATTTCCTCAGATCATTTAATAAAAGCCATTTTTGTAAAGAAAATTATTACAATTATTCTTCAAATAGGCAATCCTTACATGGCTGTTAATGGTATATCTCAGGAGATAGATCCAGGCAGAGGCGCAAAGCCCGTTATTAAAAATGGTAGAACTCTTATTCCCATTAGGGCAATCGTTGAAGTACTTGGCGGAACGGTAGAATGGGATGGCACAACAAAAAAGGTTGCGGTAACGCTAAAAGATACTACAATTGAGCTCTGGATTGGTAAGCCACAGGCAACAGTTAACGGTCAGACTAAATGGATTGATGATGCTAATCATAAAGTTATGCCAGAGATAATTAATGGAAGAACAATGTTACCTTTGAGATTTGTTGCAGAAAACCTTGGTGCAGATGTTGTGTGGGATGGGACAACAAAAACAATTACGATAACCTATACATTACCGTAATTTTTATAGTGGAGGGAGAGGTGGCTCTCCCTCTTAATTTTTTGATGACTTGACAACGAATTAAATATAGTTATATTAAATTAAAGCTGGTAGGGGTATTTGGAGATTTTTAAAAAATTGTTATCATGAATTGTAAATTTTGATAAAAAACTTAGGTAAGTAAATTTTGCTTACCTAAAAGTGAGGTGATAAGTGGTGGATCTTCACGAACATAGAAAGAAAGTTGGGAAGAAGAAAGTTCATCAAAGGAGTGGTTTTTCCCTG